>Ga0302116_1000383_pt1 | contig 26478 bp, 29 predicted proteins | sample AG5_SCM_MG_FD_203124 | JGI IMG/M metagenome (GOLD analysis project Ga0302116, IMG submission 203124) | Marine microbial communities from Western Arctic Ocean, Canada - AG5_SCM | ecosystem: Environmental > Aquatic > Marine > Oceanic | place: Canada: Western Arctic Ocean | collected 2017-10-01 | reverse complement strand
AGGCTCGCTCGCTCGCTTCGCTCGCTCACCTTGCTCAACACGGGGTAACGGTCAGGATAGTTCTTAAAGAAGTCGCCGATCTGGGCCTTGGTGAACGTTGAAGTACTATCGGTTGTGACATTAGCGCCGGTCACGTCTGTTTGCCACAGTGCCCAGACCCCCCTCGTCAACGAGTCGAACTCGAGCCATCCGTCCTTGCACGTATCCAAGCACAGATTCCTCGGCGCAGCACACCTGTCCGTCAAGTTTCCAGGCGCAATGGGTTCAACTGTCCTGATCCATTCAACACCGTCCTGAGCCTCAACGTAGGTGTACTGCTTTGTGATACAGTTGACCCAGTCTTCGAACACGAGCCGGCACTCCTGCTCCACAGTTCCGGGGAAAGGAATGGTAATTCCCAAATCCATGCCTCCCTCGGCAGCCTTCTTCTCGTGGACTCCGTTGTTTCCGTAGTAGCCTTGGCAGGCAATGGGGTTCTTGGAGTCCCTGCAGAGGCAGGTGTCGCCCGTGCAGTCGTCGGCTTCCAGAGCTTGCTGAAGGCGGAAGATGAGGGGATGCTGGTAGGGCCAGTTGATGCCGGCCTTGGTCGCAACCGCAAAGGGCATGAATCCGAAGAAGCCGTCCTGAATGACCCAGAAGTCGGCCTCGTGGGCGCCGGCCGGGAAGATGTGTTCGAAACTGTGCATTGTTTTGTGTGGATTGGATTGAATTTTGGTTGTTTTAGATGAATGAAATTTCCACTACTTCAACTCAACTCAACTCAACTCAACTCACCTCAAACCCTGCTTCAGGTTACTCCATCCTTCGGTAACCGCAAAGCTGAAGAAAGCAGCAATTCCGGCAAGGATGATGACCCTCCCTGGCCAACTAACAATGAACTTTCCGTACGCCTTGCTCACGGCACCGCCCTGCGCCCCCTCAACGGTGAAGTCGTCGCTGATGACCGTATTAACCTCCTTGGTACCAGCGCAGCACAGCAAAATGTCGGGCTTTCCCATCCTCCTTCGCCTCGCGTCGACGCTGCAGATCGCCGTGAAGACGAGCAGAACGTTGATGAAGATGAACACGACGCAGCACGCGGCCATCTGGGTGAAGGCGACGCACACCGGCAGGGGGGTGAGCATTCCGAAACCGAACGCAATGGTGTTGGTGACGGAAGTCAACAAAATACTAGGCCCGGTAACTGCCAAGCAATTTCCGGCAACCTCGTCGGTGTCCTTGGCGTTCTTGTCAAAGGTCTGGAAGCTCCCGGCCACGATGAACATGTCGTCAACGCCCAAACCAAGCAGCAAGAAGGGCAGCACCTGAACGCTCGTCGCGTTGAACTTGATCCCCAGGATGCTCGCGACCCCCAAGCCGGATCCAATCCCGAGCGCGACGGTGATGACCCCGAAGAATCCCAGGATGAACCTGGATTTGTGGGCGAACTGGTCGGTGCGCAAGAAGGCCAGCTTGGCGTACATGATCATTAGCAAGTAGCCCATGACCACGAGGCTCCCGGAGCCCTCGCTCGCAGCCGAAATCGCCCAGCTGAACGCCTCTTGAACGAAGCTCGCCGTGAAGATCTGTAAAGGTGTTAGTTGGTGCGGTGCGGTACGGTGCGGTGCTGTGTTGTTGAAGTTGTTGCTCACCTTCCCCTTGACCTTTTCCCCGTCACTCGTCGTGTCCTCATACTCCTTATCCCCAAAAACGTCCTCAACAAGCATCTTCTTCCACGTCGTAAGCGCCTCATCAACATCATCCGGCGCAAGCACCCACCCGTACTGCCCCTTCCACTGGGTAATAAGCGTCTTCGTCGGCTGCTGAAAGTAAATCGTCTGCAGCGCAAGAACCTCGTCCGCGGTGGAGTTGCAGCTCCCCCCGCAGCCAATGTTCGCAACGATGCTAACGCCCCTCCCGGCCTTATCGTCCACGCCGGTGCACGTACCAGAGAAGGGAAGGTACCTGATCCCGTCGGCGTGCATCACCCTTAGGCTGTACTCCGCGTGGTCCACCGTCCAGTAGTCCTCCCCCTGCTTGATGTTCTTGAACGCCTTGAGGACGAACAGCCCCATCTCGTGAAAGCAGCTGTTGTAGACTTCGTGGCTCTGCTTCGTGCAGCTCGTCGTATCATAGTTCTGGTCCGTCATCCTGTACCCAAGGTCGTTCGTCCAGTCCACGTTTTCTTTGGCCGCGGCCAAGAACTTCTTGTACCGAGCGCAGCTTTCAAGGACGGAAGGATCGGCTACGTAATCGGAGAGGGTTACGCCGCAAGACGGAAGGAGCGAGTAACCGGCGTGGAAGTACGGGTTCCCGCAGCTCGTGTGGGCCACGTTGGATGGGCTGCACGGCGTCGCCGGGAGCCGCTGGGTGGCTGGATGAAGCGATTTAATGTTGTGTTAATAAATGGGTTGATTAAATTCGAAAATTCCCAAAAAGAAAAAACCCTTTCTCTCTCTTTTTTTTCTTCTTTTTCTCTCTTTCTCTCTTTCTCAATTTCTCTCTTTCTCTCTCTCTCACCTTCGATCCCAACACACTCTCTCCCAAACGCCGCCTCCATCAGGACCTTATCCGTCCCGTCTCCCCCCCTACTAACATCCACAACCCTAAGATACTCCACCCCCGCACTCCTGCACATGTCGTCCCCGCAAAGAACACTCGTCCCCAACTCGAACCCGTAGTCCGCACTCGGCGTACTCTGCCGATCCTTCAGCACCTGGCAGCAGCTCTTAAGGCATTCCCCGACGCTCTGCTCCTCCCCAATTCCCTCAACCCCCTGAAACGGCCTGCAGTCCTCGACGACGTTGTCCGCCGACGTCGGCGCCGGACTCGGCGGAACGTCGACCCCCTCGCACCCCGTAGCGAACTGCGTCGGGTAGTCGACGCCCAGGATCGATTTCGCCGTGTTCAGCGCGATCATGCTCGCCTCGTAGCAGTTCGGGTTGTTGACGGAGTAGCAGGACATTGAGTTGGAGAAGGCGTCGGCCGTGGTCCCGGTTAGGATTTGGGAGCCGGCGTCGTTTAGGAAGACGCAGCAGTCGACGGTTGTTGTCCCAAGGGCGGCGAGGCCGCCCATCAGGGAACATGGTTCCGTCGGGGGGCCACTTTCCTCGGTTTCCTCCCCCCCGCCCCCTTCTTCCCCGGGGGTTGCGCTCGGAGCGTTGGTGTAGCTAAGCTGCGCCTCGTACCACGGAATTAAGTCCGGGGTGCTCGCCGCCATGTCAAACAGTCCGAAGCTCGCGAACTCCTGGACCCGCTCGAGGTTGCCGTACTGCCTGTGCTTCTCCTTCCCGGAGGTCAAGGGGTCCTCGAGGAAGGGCTTGCACACGCCCTTGTTCACGGGGGACCACCCGTCCGGGACGGGGAGGAGAGCGGCGGGGCGGTCGGCGTTGTAGAGGAGGTCCAGTACGGGGTAGACCTTGGCGAACATGCACCAGTTGTAGGGGGTTACGGAAAACTCAGAGGAGAAGAGGTTGGAGGTGAGGTTGTTGAAGGCGCCGTGGAGGGGCTGGACTATGTCGCCACAGTAGTCAAAGTCGCCCTCTGTGTGTTGTGTTATTTAAATTCAAATATAAATTCAAATATAAATTAAAATATAGGGGGGTGTGGGGTAAAGTAAAGTAAAGTTGAGAGTAGAGTGTGAGTAAGTGTGAGTGGAGTGAACAAAATGAGTGAGAGTGAAGAGATGATTGGGTTGGGTTAAACATGATACCAAACAATGAACCATGACGAGAGATGAGAAGAGAGATCGAGGGCAAGGGCAAGGGTCAGGGTAAGGGTCAGGGCATGGGTCAGGGCAACACACTCACACTCACACTCACCCACAAAACAATCCAAAACACTCAACCGATTGTAAGCCCCAGTATTTCCCCCATCCAAAATATCCACCGAATTAACCTCATGCTCAACCCCATCAATGTCCTTTACGGTGGTACTAAGCGTGGTAACCTTCTCCTTCAAGAAGTCCCCCATAGCAATGAGTTTCCCGGCCGTGAGCATGTCCTCCCCGGGGCCAAAGTCCTCCCCCTGGGCGATGGTCGTGTCGATGAGGATGAACTCCCTCCCCACGCCCGGGATCGCGTACTCCTTGATGTACTCGAACTCCTCGTGGACCCTCCCCCCCTCCTTGATCCACAGGTTCTCGATCTTCACCTCGACCGAGCCGAACGGAATTATGCAGCAGGTCAGGAGGAGGGCGAGGAAGTAGCCGAAGAAAATTATGAACCAGGCGTTGCGGGAGGTGCAGACGCCGATGCTGTAGAAGATTCCGGAGTGGCCGGAGCTTGAAGTCATTGCAAATTGGTAGGGGTGGGGTAGGGTTGGGTTGGGTTGTTTGAGTGAAAAGGAGATTTATTTTTGATTTTGGTCAAGGATCTACCGGGGGGGGGTTACCCTTAAACTATTGGGATTTGTGTGTTTGGTTTTTGCGAGCAGTGAAGAGACAGCAAGTAAGATTTTAAAGCAATCGTTGCTCTTCAATTTTGTACGAACGCAAGCTGTTTGGAAATCTTAACGAAACCCCGAAACCGTCAAGAATTTTTTATGATTTTCACAAAATTCAATAATATTGCCAGACAGACAAAGACTTATTCCCAACGATCCTCACGAAGGATATTCAAGGGCCAAGGGCCAATAAGCGCCCCCAGACCGTGATTTCACAAAACAGTCCCCTCCCCTAGTTTTCTCGACGTGTCATACTCCCCCAACCCAAAAACCACCCCTCCACCTCGATGCCCTCAAACAAAGTGATGGTCTCGGCCCAGGACGCCGGAAAACCCTCCTCTCAAATGGAGAAAGAAACGATGAGTTCAACCGGGTCCCAATTCTCTGTCGCCGGTGATGCCAACAACAAGGTTGACAACGATGAGGAGGAGGAGGAGAAGGAGGAGAAGAAAAAACCCCTCACCAACAAGGAAAAAATTGATGAGCAGCTGCTCATTTTGCTCAACAGCATGAGCTTCAATGTTTTCATGGGGGTGCTGACAATTTTTGCGCTGGTTGGGGATGACATGAGGTTGGCCTTCTTTGAGCGGCAGGATGATCCTCTTCTCCAAGGGTTGAGTGCTGCTGGGATGGTAAGTGATGAAAAATCATGACATTTACATAACATGACATAACATGACATGACATGACATGATATGACATGACATGACATTCATGCTACCCCCCCCCTACCCCCCCCCTAACACCAATCCAATCCAACCCCCAACCCAACCAACCCAAAACCCCCAAACAACTCCCCCAAATCCAACAGTTCCTATTCAGCTTCGAATGCGGCCTACAGTTCTACTTGAAGACGGAATACCGCTGGTCATTCTACTTCTACCTTGACGTAATATCCACGGCTTCGATGATTCCCGACACGGGGTGGCTGGACTCGATCCTGATCGGCGAGTCAACCGGCAACCTAAAGGCCGCCAAGACTTCTCGAGCCGGCGCCAAGGCCTCCCGAGTCGTCAAGATCGTTCGGCTGATCCGAATGGTGCGAATCTTCAAACTGATGAAGATCAGGAACCAGAAGGAGGAGGAGGAGGAGGAGCAGGACGCTAAGGACAGGGGGCTCGACGCCGAGCCCTCCAAGGTTGGGAAGAAGCTCACCGAGCTCACGGTCAGGAGGGTCATCTTGATTGTTTTGGGGATGATCATGGTATTCCCGTTTTTGGACAGTCCCGCTAGCTTCTTGGGGAGCGACGATCTCAATTTTTTGCAGAGCAAGGGCGTAGATGAGCTGCACATGCTGACGACAGTTTTGAATAGTACTGGGGCGATTAGTAGTCTGATGTTTGAGGACAGGGTGAAGAGTTTTGCATTGCAAGACGCTTCCAATGAGGGGAGCTACAAAACGGGCAAGATCCTCTACCTCCGGCTCCAAGGCTGGGACCAATCAATCACCAACAGCTGGATCTCCAGCACAAACCACCCCCACGGGCATATACTGTACAGTCTTGACCAAATTTACAACGAGGACGCCTTCCGTGTCGTTGACACACCGAGCTACTTTCCCAAGGATAGTGATAGCAACACGACCTATGGTACAATGGTTATTTACGATATAGCCGACAGTCAGAAGAATGCCTCTGAGCTAAGTCTGGGTCTGACAGGTGAGTAAATGAGTGCCAAAATTTATGTGGTTCTGAATTTTTGTTTTTGAATTTTTTTTAATGAAAAATCTTTCCAACCCCCCCCAACTCCAACTCCATCTCCATCTCCATCTCCAGGATTCGTCATCTTGATTCTTTGCGCTGCTGTGATAGGCTTCAGTCGAGACGCCGAGACTCTGGTCATTGGACCGATTGAGCGAATGATCAATCTGGTCAAGAAACTGAGCGAGAATCCGCTGGCGTCTTTGTACAACGAGAAACACGCCAACGACGCGAAAGGTGAGCGAGCGAAGCGAGCGAGCCTTGATGAAGACGAGAAATATATACGAGCCACTACGAACTAACACTTTTCCACTCAATTCGTTTTCGCTCCTCCTTCACTCGGCTCAGGGACCGACGCGTTCGAGACGCAAATGCTCGAATCAACGCTGGAGAAGATTTCGAGTCTGCTGCAGGTCGGGTTTGGCGTTGCCGGCGCGCAAATCATTTCGAGTAACATGTCGTCTGGGGGGGACCTCGACGTCATGATCCCGGGAAAGAAAATCACTAGCATTTTCGGGTTTGGAATTATTGAGGAATTCACCAACACGTGCAGTTGCTTGGAGGAGGAGATGTGCACTTACATCAACACGATTGCGAAGATCATCCACGACAATTCGGTCAAGTACCACGGAGCTCCGAACAAGAACATCGGAAGCGCGTTCCTCTTGGCTTGGAAGATTTGCGACGGTGTTCTTCCCGGGCTAAGGGATTTGCGCGAGCCGGAGGGGGAGGAACTCGATCCCGCAACAAAAGTTGAGCTAAGGTTGGGGATAGCTATGGCCAGCAAGGTGAGAGAGGGTTAGGGGGTTTGGGAGTTGGTCGCAAAATACTCACACAACCCCAAACGCAGGGCTTTGGAAATAACGCTAGGGACGTGGAGGCGCAAGAAATTGTGGACAGCGCAATGATTTCCATCTTGCACATGCGAATTGATCTCCACGATGCGAACAAGGCGAACGGCATTTTTGCACCCTTCAAGAAGAACGAGAAGCTCTGCGGGTACTACGGTAAAGATTTTCAGGTGCAAATGGGGTTCGGAATGCACATCGGATGGGCAATCGAGGGCGCCATTGGCAGTCAGTACAAGATCGACGCAAGCTATTTGAGTCCAAACGTGAACATGGCCGCGAGGTTGGAGGCGGCAACTCATCAGTTCGGGTGTCCCATGCTGCTCAGCGGTCCGTTCGTGAACGAACTGAGCGAAAAAGCTAAGAGCATGTGCAGAAAAATTGACGTCGTGACAGTCAAAGGGAGTCAAACACCCTTGCAGATTTGGACGGTTGACATTACAAATTTAAAATTGAGCAATCCGAAAATTGTCAAGGAGGTGCAGCAGCCGGTGGATTTTAAAGAAGTGATGAAGGTGCAGAATGGATTGGATCCGAATTTTACAAGAACCTTCAATCTTGCCATCGCGCACTACTGCGGAGGGCATTGGGGCAAGGCTAAAACATGTCTAGCCGAGGCACAGAAATTGATGCCCGAGGACGGACCAACCAAGAGTCTGATGGGTGTAATGGAAAAAAATCAGTTTGAGGCGCCCAAGGATTGGAAGGGTTACAGAGCGTTGACGAGTAAATAGAGTGGAATTTGGTGGGGGGTGTACGGGTGGGTGCATGTGGGTATTTTTGTAAAATATCAGCTACGACAACAATTTATTATTAAACTTAAACCACGTACGTTCATTTGGCTAATAGCCTCTAGACTTGTCGCTAATAGCCTCTAGACTTGTCGACGAGGTTGGTATCTATTTGATTACCTTTCGTCTGCCAGATTGGAAGAATTCGGTCAACGAAATCTTCCGACGCCTCAATGGTGAACGTCTTGGTCATGTCCATATTGTGGGGGGATAGGAACACGTTGGGTAGTGACCAGAGGGGGTTGGAGGGTGGCAGTGGCTCCACGTCGAAAACGTCCAGCGCTGCGCCTTTTAGTTGACCGCTTTGAAGAGCCTGCGCCGAGCGAAACGAGTGTTAGTTTAGTGCTAGTGGACATGGTGTAGAAATATCATCACCTTTATCAAAGCGGCTTCGTCGACTATCGGACCTCTGCCGAGATTGATGAGGACGCAATTTGATTTTGCGTGTGAAAGCGCTTCTTCGTTAATCAGGTTTCTGGTTTGGGGTGTGAGGGGGGCTGCCACCAGTACGTAGTCGGAATTCGCCATTAGTTTGTTGACGTCGGCCTGAGAATTGGAATAAACTGTCCCATTTTCGAGGATTTTTGCGTCTCCATCGGCCAAGGTTTTTGTTCGTTTCAACGCCGAGACTTCCATTCCGTACCCAAACCTAGCCAGTCGACCGCATGCACGACCAATGTCACCGTAACCTACAATTCCAAGCTGCCCCGGTTTGGTTAGTTTATAGTTTATAGTTTATAGTTGTGGCTCGTATTCTCAAAATCCACAATGCTCGCTCGCTCACCTTCTTCCCCTTGATCTCACCCACATGAAACCTATCGTAATTTTTATCTGTCTTATTCTTAAACAGCCTTGGAAGGTCCTTCTCGAAGTAGAAGACCGCCCCCATGCAGTACTCCGCCAAGGTGGAGGAGAAACTTCCTCGGGCATTCGTCAATATAGACTTGTGGTTGATTAGAGGGAGGTTAGGGGAGGGAGACGTCGACATAAAGTCATGCGTGAGCAAATGCTCGACACCCGCGCTTCGGGCGTGAATCCACTTCACGCTAGCAGAAACTGCCGGGAGCGACGTAAGCACATCGCTAATTAGCTGAGAGTCTTCCTCCAGGGTGTTGCTGCAGAAAATGGCAGTCGCATCCGCAAGAGAATCTTTTTCTATCGAGGAAAGGTCGCTGATTGAGCTTCGGGAAGTGAAGGAGTGAAGGATGTTCAGGTTGGGTGACTTTCGGAGAGGCTCGTTCGCCGGGTCTTCAGGAGATTCAAGGAGTATGATTTTGAGAGGCTCTGATTTGGATATGTCGCTGAATTGCGAGGCGGCAGCAAGAGGAAAGCCACCAAATCTGAGGGAAGAGATCAACGATCGTGCGAGTTGCATATTGGTTGTGATTTTGGTTCTGACTCTGGCTTGGCTCTGGTTCTGGCTTTGGCTCTGGCTAGGGCTGTGGCTGTGGCTGTGGCTGTGGCTGTGGATGTGGATGTGCTATTATACCTTGTGGCTCGTGGCTGTAACTATAACTATGGTATGCTATTATACCTTTGGCATTTGAACGCAACAAGGTGACAAGGCAAAAGAACATAGTTAGAAGAGGGAAGTCAGAAACCAAACTCGTTAGGCCCTCTATCATGGCAACCCTCACAATGGGGGAGACCCACATAATCGCTTCCACCGTTCGTTGGCTTCGAACTACCTTCACATATTTCGAGGCTCAATTCTCTTCGGACGAGACCATCAATGAGGCAAATCTATGCGCTTCTTTCATTACACAAGTTGCCAGTGGTTCCCTCGACTCGATACTACTTTCTGCGGCATCAACAATTGCCCCTCCCCCAAGTTCAAGTTCGACCGATTTCCAACCCGATTTCTTCACCCTGACGAACTATTCACCCCTCACCCTTATAGAGTCTCGTTCGAATTCTCTTCTTCTTTCTAGCGTCGAGGATGAGGAGGACGAGGATGACTTCGAGCTGGACGTGTTGAATTCGCTGCGCAATTTGATTTGCATGGCGGTGGAGGAAACTTGCGATAACCGCTCCGAATACATTTCGAAAATCCTTTCCCTCCCCTCAGACGACCAGAAAATTATGATGCAGGTTATAGAGTCAGGGAAGTCTACCAAAAAGGTTAAACAAATTTCAGCGCTGACTCCCGTTAAGCCCGCCACATCCACATCCACATCCACATCCACATCATCCACGTCCACAACCACAGGTACAGCCTCAACCCTCACCCCACCCACCCCTCCACCCTCGGCCGACGACAACATCGTCACCTCGCTGAAGCAGCGGCTCGTCCACCAGCAGCAACTCACCTCAAATATCCAGGCCGAGCTAAGCGAGCAAAATCAATCCCACCTAAAGGCTGCCTTGGCCCAAGATCTTCGGTTCCACGACATGAAGCTCTCGCTAACAAACTCTCACGAAGCCCAAGTCAAATCTCTGATCGAGCAAATCTCTCATTTGAAGTACGAAAACGCAACGATACCCGACTTAAATACCAAAATCAGCACCTACAAAGATGAGAACGACATTTTGGAAACGGCCAACAAAAATCTAGAACCACTGAGGGCCAAGGTGGACAGCTACAAGAGGGCACTGTCGTCCTTCAACGACGTCAAGGCCAAACTAAAATCCGAGGAGGAATCCCACGCCAGCGTGATCGACCGGCTCGTAAATTTGGAGGTGAGGAAGACGAGCATACGAGCCGAGTCGAGCCATTACTTAAACTAACATTATAATCAGCACGAGAACAAGCAAATCCCCCAGCTGAAGAAACAGCTCGAATCCTATAAAATTAAGACAGCAGACCTGGAAGTGGGAAACGCTGAGCTTACGAGCGACATCGGCACGCTAAAAACAGCGTCTTCAAAGCTTGCGAAGCTCAACGTGGAGTTGTCCTTGAGCTCGAATTTGCAGGTCGACGAGGCTCAGAAGCTGCAGCGGCAGTTGCTCAGCAACATCAACAGCAGCGAGTCGATTGAAGATTCCTCTGTTCGCGCCAGCGGGTCGTTGGAGTGGAATGAGGAGGTGAGCGCGCGCGCCGATCTAGTCACAAATAGTGTATAGTATTGCTGGCTCACTTCGCTTGCTGCTCGCTTCGCTCGCGGCTCGCTCAGTCACAACTAACCCAACCCCCTTCCCTCAATACAGATCGGTCGGCTGCGACAGGAGAATAGCGTCATGAAATTGGAGCAGGCCAAATTGGAGACATTATCAGAAGTTGAGGATAAATTGGACGACGCGATGAGGACGAGCGATGGATTCAAGAAAAAGTGGACCGAGACGAAGAGCTTGCTGGCGGAGAAAACGGAAAAGCTAAAAATAAGCGAGGACGTGGTATTAAATTTGGAGGGGGTATTGGGGTTGAAAGAGAAAGAGGTGGCAGCACTGGCGGAACAATTGGTTGTGAAAAAGGCCGAGTTTGAGAAGGAAGTGTCGGGGTTGGGGTTGCGGACCGATGCAATTTTGCATCTTGGAAGGATGGGGGCTGGGGTGGTGTTGAGCAAGGAAGTCGAACGGGGTGTGGGGCTGGAGACAGACCTGAGAAAGTACAGGAGCTCCCACAGCGCGAGCAACGCGGCGGTGAAGAACAAAATTCAGACGCTGAGGGCAGAAATGACCAAGGCCATCAGCAAGAAGACGCAGCTGGACATAGAGGTGGACGATTTGGGCAAGGCGCGGAGGAAATTGGAGAGGGAGAACAACGGTTTGAAGGAGGAGGTGGTTAGATTGAAGAAGAACGGAGGGGGGGGGAGGGGGGGGGGAGATCTCATGGTCGAGTATCAACTCGAGATGATCACGAGAGAGTTCAAAATGCTGCAAAAGGAGCATGCGAAGTTGTCGATGAGGGGGATCGGGAGTGGCGCCGATAATGCACACAAATGCAAGGTCACGTCCACGTCAATAGACATCATTCGGAGGGAATTCGAGGACACGGTTGCAAAACTTAAGGAGGAGAGGAGGGAAATGATTTTTTTGAACTGCTCGTTCTCGAGCGATGTCGCCAAGGCACAGCAGGCAGCTTGGATGAGCGAGGAGAGAAATGGGAGCTTGAAGGAGCAAGTGAGCAACCTACAGTTACGCTTGGAGCGGATGGAGCGGACAGCGAAGGACGGAAAAAATGAGGAGGACAAGGAAAATGCGAATTTTGCTGATGTTGATGTTGATCTCAAAACCGTCGTAGCACCGATTGTAGGAAGCGTGAGCAAACTGGCGGTGGGGGGGGAGGAAGAACCAGGGGAGTGCAATCAGCAATGATCGATTTTCATTTTTTAAAAAGGAACTATTTTAGGCTGGATGCACCTTGTTCTTATCCTTTTTGAGCGTCGCGCCTTTCCCATCGCTCTCCTTCACCTCCTCTTTACTTTCTCCCCCTCCCAAATCCCCGGACTTTACGAGACTCCCAGACTTGCTCATTTCTGTCCCGTCCGAGCTGGTCGATAGCCTCCTCTTGGGCTCGTAGGACGCAAGGTTGACACCCACGTGCTGATACTCGTTTTTTTCGCTCTTTCTATTCCCAAAATCTTCGATGGATCCGTAATTTCGGCTCTTGTGAGTCTCGGCACTGCCGTGGCTGGAGCTGACTATCACCCCCCCCGCTCCAATGTGAGACTTGCCGATGTACTCGTGGAGAGGGACTTGCCCCGGAGGGAGGTCGATGCCGAGGTTCTGAATCGAGCCGTTCAAGCTCGCTCCTTGATGGACGTGACCGCCTTCCATTCGCAGCGAGTCGTAGCTCAACCAGCTCGAGTGGTTGGAAGTGACTCCATCGGAATCTCTCGCATCGTCCTTGTCGCCTCCAACCCCCTGGAGCTGGTCTAGGATCTGGCTAAAATCGGGCCGGTCGTCGGGGTTCTCGGACCAGGCCGAGGTGATTATGGAAAGTATGTGGGGGGGGATCGTGTTGTCGGGGGGAATTTCTGGGCGGGCGGCAGAGTGAACCACCGCGTAGGCTACCTCGTGGGCGCCGAGGTTCTCGAAGGGGATGGAGTGGGTCATCAGTTCCCACAGCACGATTGCGAAGCTGGAAATGTGTGAGCAAAAAGAAAATAGAAATACTCAATTTTATCAACAACCTCAAACTCACCTGTAAACGTCAGCCTTACTCCCAGCAACCTCGTGCTTGATTATCTCAGGCGCAACCCAGTACGGGGTTCCGACATCACCGTGCTGAGACTTGCTCTGATTGTTCCTGCCCTCCAACCTACTCAATCCAAAATCGCACACCTTGACCGTTAGTGTGTCGCCAATGAGCAAATTTCTGCTCTTCAAATCCCTCTGGATAATCTTGGCCTTGTAGTGCAAGTACTTCATGCCACGCACAATGTCAATAGCGAACTTGATCATGAGGAGCTCGTTGTCCGACGTGTTGAGGGTGCGGTCCGGATTGTGAATGAAATCGAAGAGGTTTCCCTGGTGGTGGTGTGTGTGTGGGTTGGTTAGTTTCAGTTGTGAATATATGTGGATGCATGAGGGTGGCTCACCTTGTTCAGGACTTCCATCACGAGGCAGATATTCGGCTTCACTATGCAAGCGCCCAAAAAAAGGACAATGTTCGGATGGTGGAGGCAACTGAGCAGCTTCACCTCTTTGAGAAACCTCATTAGATTGTAGTCCGATATGTTGGATTTGGGGACCTTCACAGCAACTTGGGTGTCAAGCCAGACCCCGCGGTAAACGTCCCCAAACTGCCCAACCCCAATACTCTCAATCAACTTAATTTCCTTGAACGGTATCTCCCATTCGTAATTTATTGCGTTTGCCGAATTCTTGGGATCCAAATCCTTCAATCTGACAAATGTCAAACTCCCTCCCTCTACGTTTGTTTCATTCTGCATCTGCTGGGCCGCAAGCTTGTCCCGAGAGCTGTCCTTCTTCTTCGAAGCCGGTTGGTGCGGGTTTTCGTTCTGTCCATCGTTGTTGTTGCTTACAAGGGTGTTGTTGTTATAGTCTGTTTGCTCTCGAGGATCCTTCCCGAAATCTTGGGCTGTCATGAAAGTGACAATTAAATTTCGAGGGTCGTCAAATAGATTGATCAGGGTCCTGGTTTTTCGCTGGTAGACTATGGTTAGGGAGAAGGCTATTATTATTACACCTACTATAACTGGGAGGGAAGTTTTCTGGGATATGAATGATGAGCACGACGAAGACATGACTTGATTGGATTGGGGGTGGATTGGATTGAATTAAAGAATGGATTGAAGTGGATATCTGGGGTGTGTGTTGTTTGTTAATTGGCAAAAAATGTGTGGGGTTTGGCACATGGTATGACATAAAAAGAAAGCAAAGCGAAAGCAAAGACATTTTCAATTCAAAATTTTTTTTTTAGAGGCGGCAAGTAAAGAGAGTTTCAGTTTAGTTAAACTTTTGAATACCACACTCAACCAATATCCAAATTCCTTCACACACACCATCACCATGTCTATTGCCACAATAAAAAAATCTGACAATTTGGTTCCCATTGCCATCCTATCCACGCTATTCCTAGGTGTGTATTTTTATACAGAAAAATGGGGTGCCACCCATCCTAGCAGAGTGCAGAGGGGTGACAAGAAGTGAAATCAATCATCTGATTCATAAAGATAAGATATAGAAGGACCTGGTACGTTGAAACAACATTTCATGCTTAAATAAAAGATTTTGATTTTGTGAAGTCAGAGGGCTCAGACCAAAGGTCGTCGCACAGCCTATGCCACTCAGGAGACTTTTTGATCGTATCGCAGTGGTCTGTGAGTGCTCCAGTGGCAGCTACTTTCTTGACAAATGCGATGTCATCCACGCCGTTCATGCCCAGGACGACGCAAGGGAATCCCCTGTCTTTCATATGCTGTGCAGAGCGAAGAAGGTGCGAAGGTGTGAAGGGGTTAGTAGTGGCTCGTATTCTCGTCTGTACACTAGTTGTGACTAGCTCGCTTCGCTTGCTGCTCGCTGACTCGTATTCTCGTCTTCCAAAATGCTCTCAGCAGGCTCACCTTGATCAACTTGGGGACAACGAGGATTTTGCTCGGGTGACCACCGAAGAAAAAATTAAGTACCTTTGCAAGGGGCATGGGGAGCTTCACCAGCCGGTGGAGAAGCTCAGCAGTAACAGGGAAGCAGATAACCCCAAATATCTTGTACGTGTGGAAGAGCGGGAAAAATGGGAGGAGGCCAGTCCAATACAAAATAAAGGTTGTCAAAACCTCCGGGACAGAGGAGATGGTGGGGAGGGGGTGGAAATTTTCGCCGCTGTTGTTGCTGTTGGTGGGCTGGAATTTTTGTAATTTCTTGTTTATGCTCGCGCTCAACGAGAACCAGCACGTTGAGCCATTCGTGACGCGTTCAAACTTTGTCAGGAGGACGTAAATTTTCTGGAGCATTTCGTCGGAGTTCTGCTTGATTTCGACAATCAGCCCTTTCTTGTTGTCGAGCATCTCGAGCACTTCCTTAAGCAGAGGGATTCGATCCGCATCTTTCTTCTGAGTATCGGTGAGGGAGCTGTACGCCTCCTTCTCGGTTGTGGAGAGTTGGAGCTTTGGAAATTCGGCATAGTTCAAATCGTTGACGTGGCCTGGGGTGCCACACATTCTATCGGTTGTTCCATCGTGAAAAACAACAACCTGACCATCTTTGGAGAGCCAGCAGTCTAGTTCAATCATGTCAACGTTCACCTGGTTGGCTGCAAACTTGAAAGCGTGCAGTGTGTTCTCAGCATATTTGTCATTCTTCAAACCTCGGTGTGCAATCTGCGCCGAGCGAAGCGAGGTTAGAGGGTGAGTGGGTTAGTCGCTTAGCACTCTCTATCACAAGGCGAGCGGAACCGGAATGAAAACTCACGAGTCTTGTAGTGAAGATCTGAGTTGAGGTGTGACTTCGTTTATAAAGCTTGCCTCCCCATCGAAGGAGCACCGCAGAGAGAATGATGTACGTGAAGACGACTGCGAGTGATACTATTGCTTCGTTGGAGAGCTCCATAGGATATTGTGGGTGTCTTGTTACGTATCTTAAAAACAATTTCTATCTAGGTGTCTAGAACATTCAGATAAAGGAAAAAAACTTTGAAAAACATGCTCTGCTGGCCTAGCAGCTGCAAAAAGCGACAAAAGGAGGAGGAGCATGACGACCCACTAACAAAAAATCTTAACCCCAAAGAAGAGGCTCAAATAATCATCTCTGCACTTGGATTTGCACAACAACAAAAAGCGAATGAGCCAACAATCACCCCTCTACCAACTGCCAATGGGACAGGAGGGGGAGGAGGGGGAGAAAGGGGAGGGGGGGGAGGGGATGATGAAACCACCGATGCAACTATATTTGCAAAACCACCTCCCCCTCCCCCCTCCACTGCTACGATCACTCAGTCAAAGGCAACATTTTACCCCTGCTTGAAAATACAAAAGCACACAGGGCTAAGAAGTCGAAGATATATCCTCCTTCCAGTGGATTCGAAAGGTACAATTCACAGTCTTTTCATATTCAAACAAAGTAGGCTAGACCTGAATCTTGATTCTCCACGCTCAACTAGCATCATCAATATCAAAGCAACACTAAATGACGAAAGCCTGACAATCGAGTTTGTCGATCACTGCATCAGCCCACTCATAGTTACGTTTGAAGAAGAGCAAGACAAAGCGACAAGGGAAAAGAAACTTGAAGATTTGCGGGAGCGATTAACTCCCAATTGCCCTGTTGGTGTACGTAAAAACGAAATCGAAGAGGTTTTGAGCGACTTAACCAAATCTATTCCAGATGCCGTCAACGATCACTTTTTCAATCTCAGTAACAGCAAGTTTTCCATAGACGGTACACGATGGTGCGAGATTCGGCATGAAATTGATGGATCGAAAATTTATTCAGCTCCGAGTGTGCTACCGTCCGTGCCAAGGCTCAAGTCGATCTGCTATATTAATTGTGAACCTGAGCAAATGTTCAATATGTTTTCAAACTTCGTCATAAGAGGGAGTTTTGACACGTCATTGAAGCTCGGTAGCGTTCTCAAAGAATGGAAAATGGGCCCAGACAACGGCGACGGTGCGAAGTTGCAGCTGGTCCGTTATAAAATGGCTGGTAGAGAATTTTTGGAGGTGAGCGAGCTGAGCGGAGCGGAGCGGGGGGGGGGTTGTGACAGAAAGTGTGACAGAAAGTGGACAGAAGAGTGAGTGCAAAGCGACTAATTCACTCCTCACCCACTCATGAGCGCAGATCCGAACTTTGCTTCGGGCGGTAAAAGCCAAATCGAAGTCTTCATCGTACACAATCCTCACGCACCAAATTAGGAAATCTAAGCAGCACAAGTATACACAATTCGTTTTTGGCGGAGGAACAAAAATGGCGAACAACCACGAATTCTCCATGGACTTCGAACCCTTTTCGGTTCAGAAAAGAACGAAGGTGACTGTTATAATGAAGACTGATCTGTGCGACAAGTGGAGCAAGCAATCGAATGCCGATTTTTTGGCTCAACTGTGCTCCGACTTGCGATCGGCAGCGGCAGCGGCAGCGGCAGCGGCAGCGGCAGCGGCAGCGGCAGCGGGTGGCAAAAAGAAGGAAAATTTGACGCTCGATCCATTTGCGAAACCTAAAAATGATCACATCCTGCTTCGGCAATGCAGCAGTCCAATGTCTTCATTTGCGTTTGAGGCGCGAATCACAAAAGGACCACCGGGGGTGGGCTTCGGAATGATCGGTGAGCGAGCTGCAGTCGGCTTTATTTATGTAAAACACTACTAACTCACTCCACTCGGCACAGTCTCGAGAGATGACGACAAGCATTTTCGGGTCAAGCAAGTCCTAGAATTCATAAAAATTGTGAGTTGTAGCACCCCCAGAAATGCAGGGTTATCGAGGATGACACTTGTAGACGACGGAAACGGGAGCGAGGAGGGAGGGAACGGTGTGCAAGCTGGGGATCTTATAACGCATTTCGAAAACGAGAAAATTGACAAAGAGTGGGATTTGAAAATGTTCATGATGCGGTTGACAAAGGTTGCGACCTACAGTAGCGTGAAGCTGGGATTAGAGCGTTGAAATATAGAAAAATAGTTGAGGGAGCGGAGGAAAAAAAGTGAGAAATTTCCCAGCTACTAACTTCGATCGGATTCCGATCGGATTTAAATCGGATATTAAATTTTTTTATTAACTACATCTTTGCACTCCCTAGCGCTTTCATCGACAAATTAACACCTCAGATAGATATGGCATCAATAGCAACTTCGGGATCCACAGCCACAGCCACCGACGTGGAACTTTTGTCCGACGAAGGTGGTGGATTACTCTGGGAAGAGGGCATCACGACAGCAACATTCTTCAAGGGAGATTTTGCCTCTGCTTCAACATCCCTTCGAAGCCAATTCTCCAAAACCCTTGCTGTGAACCCTTGGCTCGCTGGTAGACTTGTTGTTTGCAGCATTAAGAAGAAAGTTGTACTGAGGCATCCATCCAACCCTACGGAAAGCGACATTGACAAGCTTTTCAATTCAGCCCCCACCCCCACCTCCCCAGTCTCAGCCGACAAGCCTTACACAGAGCTCTGCACAAGTATGTTCAAAGAAAAGAAGTACGTGGTGACTAGGGGCGACCGCCTCATAGGCAAGGACACCCCAGTCACCCTCCTTTCGATCGTCAAGGGCTCCGAACTAGACACGTACACCGTGATTTTCTCAATGTCCCACGCGATAGGCGACGGACGAACATACTACGAGATTTTGAAAATGCTCTCCCCCAAAAACAACAAGCCGGTCAGGCCCCTCACGGTCGACCGAATCCAAACTTTTTCTGAGACGATGCGTGAGGTGAGCTAGCGAAGCGAGCGAGCCTTGATGAAGACGAGCATACGCATCCACTACCAAACTAAACTAAACTAAACTAAACTAACCCAATCAATTCGTTTGGCACCTTCTTCGCTCGGCGCAGAGCTGCGGGAAGAAGGAGTTCAAGTGGGCCGACTCTCCAGCTGTCATGATCATGTACGAGCTGCACAACGCTCGGCTGTGCGGCCCTGGCGTCAAGTGCGTCGGTTACTACTTGGACGAGGGGAGGGTTGAAGAGATGAAGAAGGAGAAGGAGGATGACGTCGACTATTTGACTACAAACGATATTTTGACGAGCAAGTTCTTCACTGTAACGAAGAGCAGGATAGGAATGATGGGAATGGACTGCAGGGGCAAGCTGGCCGGCTTCGGCGACGACCTAGCAGGCAACTATGTCACGGCTCTGTCCATGGACGACACAACGTTCGGGACCCCCTCGGCCGTCCACAGGATGCTTGCGGCGAAAAGTCCCTACACGACGACAAACAAGCCACTCCCCAGCTTCTGCGGCTGGCTTGTAGGGAAGGACAGCGCGAACTTCGCAATGGTGACGAACTGGTCGAGGTGAGCGATTTTACTGCGAGCGAGAAATATATGTATAAGCGAGCCCACAACTACAACTAACAATATATCGCACGGCGGCGCAGCTTCGCTGGAGACCTGCTAGAGTTCGAGGGGGGGGAGCTGGAGCTTCACATACCTATTAAGAACCCGGCTTACTGCACCTATGACCTGATGATCCCGTTTGCTGCCGGGCGAGGGAGGAAGGGTGTGATTTGCTGGATTGTGGGGACGAACGAAGAAGAGCTTGAGAAAGCACTTCCTCTTGGGGACTTTATTAATAAGGCAATGTTTCCGTAAATTTTTCTTTTCTCATTTTCTTTCACTTCTTCCTCGATGCCATTTATGTAGCGCCGGGTGTTCTTGAAGCACACCCTAAACTTCGCCTGGTCAGTCGTGCTCGTTCGGAACAGTTCGACCGTGTATTGGGGCGCCGTCTTCGTGCCGAAAAATGTCCCCACGAAATTGCGAACGTAACCCAAGCTCCGGCTCAAATTGTGCAACGTGCTGATCATTGTCATGAGGAAGAACGTTCGCCCTCTCCAACCATCCTTTATGTCCCCATAGAAAATTTGTAAAGTATCGCGGTGAGGCTGATCTGTGTCAAAATCGTAGTAGGCAATCATGGCGCTCGACAACCCTGTCATGAATGCTGTGGGTAAGGCCTGCGCCAATGTACTTTAGAGTGCCTCCTTCCAGGAATACTATTTAAAGCACGTAGTCTCTCCTCCCCACCTTGTAAAGATGGTAAAAAAACATTTCTGCGAGGATCACGCCTAGCGTTAGCCTCCCGCTCACTGAGAACAGTAGCGCGGTGCCGATGGTGCGGCTGAGATTGTGGAAACTGGCGAGAAGAATCTGCGCCGAGCGGAGCGCCAGGCGAAGCGAGGCGCATTTTTAATGAAACGCACTAAACCAATAGAACAGTTTTAATCTTGCTTTTTGCCTTCTGCCTTTTGCCTTTTGCCTTTTGCCTTTTGAGTCGTTTCACCCACATTCAAAATTTTGTTCTATAGGATGTGGAGCAGTTTGCTTTCGAAGTGCGGAAAGAGACGAGGAAGGATTTGCTTCAAGTCCTTCGACATGCATATGTCACCCGCTGCTCGAGGGGTTCATTGGCAAAATTCTTGGAAGTCATGCTGCACCAAAATTCTTGCCATAAAAGGGCTGTCAAGGAGCTGGGTGTTGACTCGGGTGCGGTTTCATTGAGCGCTGGGGAAACCTTCTCTGACTCATACTTCAAATTAACAGTATGTGAATCACGTTTATCAAAGTCAAAGTCAATATTTGCCATTTTGTTTTGGCACTTTGACTTCTTGGTGAAAATTGTGCAACAAAGAAAGATATTGACTTGTCCCCACACTCTTAATTATATACACAATTCTTTTGATGGGTGCCTCTTCATCAATCACGGGCAAGACGGGAAAGAAAAAGACCAGCTCAAAGGTTAAGCTTAACTCACAAATAATTTCACAAAACTGGCGTGCAGCTTACAAACTCATTTCATCTGGCGAAGCAGGTCTCTCGGCCCTCACATCCCTTTCACCCTCGGACGGTCAATCGTCTCCACTGCACGTGCTTGTGGGGTTCCACCCTCCAATTCAATTAATAGAAAAATTCATCGAGCGTGCCCCTGAAAATCTTCGCAAGCGCGGCTATCAAGGTTTCACTTGCTTACACATAGCTTGTCATCAAGCTCCGGACAAAGGTTTTTTCAAAAGACTCCCAGACACTCACCACCCACAAAACAAAACCCCCCGAATCTTGCAGCTTTTGTCATCGGAATCTCTGGACTTGAACACCAGTGCGAGCTCGGTTGAAATCGTTCAAACTCTTTTGAAGCATTTCCCACAGTCCATTCAGATAAAGAATCGCTTCGGCGAGTACCCGTTCGATCGTGCGTTCAAAACTAAAAATTACGAAGTTCTTGAATTGCTTGTTGACAGGTGGCCTGAGTGCTTACAGCTGGGGACAAGTCCCGAAGTCACCCTGTGGTTCATCAGGCGAAAAAGGAGCGAGCTCATGCTCTTTCTGTTCATTGCATACAAAAAAGAGTGGCAGTCAAAAGGTTATCAAGGGAACATTTCGGGCGAGTTGTGGGACTCTGTCATGGACGACAACGCCAAGTACGTGTACTACATTTTTAACAGACTGGCGAACTACAAGATCCCAGACTCCAAGCGATTTCGCTCAACCGATTTTGGAATCTTGGGATTGGGTTACCACGACTGCCATTCAGTCATAATGAGTTTCGTTGGAGTCTGTCTGTAGGTGACGAAAAATTAATTCTCAATTTAGAAGGGGACATTCTACTCCGGCTCATTCAAACTCACCCTCAACAAACTCTTGAACTCGGCAGCCCAACTCGCACTAACCCGCCCGTGAATCTTGCCCTGCCTTGTAAACAGTGTCGTGGGGGTGAACTCCTTCCGCACGTAAATTCCATTGTGCCAGGTGCCAGGATGGATGTACACCCCCTTCCCCGCCGGAACGAAAAAAGCCTTCATATCCTCCGGCTTGATGTCGTCGCCCTTTGACGCCGGTCCCAGGCACATTGTGAAAGGCACGGCATTGTCGGGGTCGGAAGGGAAGAAGAGCTGGCCGCCGTCGGGGTGGTAGTCGCTCATCCACAAATATATGTCGTCGTGTTGTTTGTCGCTCGTGCGAGAGGCCACCTCAGGAAGAGCGCCCAGCCCATCCAAATATACATTATTCGTCGTGGCGATTGCAAGATTCAAGCCTGCACCGAGCCATTCGAGCGAGCCAAACGAAGTGAGCGGGTTAGTTCAGTGTGGATGTCTGCGCCGTCTATAGCCATTTCGCGCTTCGCTCGGCTAAGGGCTCACCCATGTAATAATCACCCTCCCAGTGTACCTTAAACTCGCCTTCTGTCGTGCCAGCCTCGTCGCCCGTGTCTGGATCCAGCTTACGCCAGCCTGATACAGGCCAAGGGACAATCTCGAAGTTCTTCTTGTCCGTTGTAAGTTCATCTCTTGAGTGGATGAGTTTTCCAAGCCCTTCAAGGGATTCGTCAGTGGCCAGGAAGAGGGGCACGTCGACGACGGATACGTCTTTAGGAAGTTCAGGGTTCCTGAAGTTGTCCTCCGTGAACACAAAACTCATGATGGGCTCATGGCTCAACACCTTGAAGATTTTTTTTTGAGCCAAGATACTATGCTATAGCATATTTGTTCATAATATTGCAATTTGTTCTTTCCGGGCTCTTCTGACCCTTCGTGTTCCAACTCTAGAAATCTGACTAAAAGGTTGTTCCATCTTTCGAGTAACATGATCCTACCCAAAATGGAAGAACTCTTCAACGACTCGGACGATGATGACTTCATCTCAAGCAGCGCAACCACATCGCACACCCTAAAATCCTCGTCAACGTTCATTCTGAACGAACTGAGAGAATTCAGTTCTGAGCTGAACTGCAGGAACGTGCTGAATGATGTCATGCTTATTGACCTGTCCCAATCTCTCAAGACGAACACCGCCGACTTCAAGTTGATAACCAGCATGGACTTGAGCAACAACTGCTTGACTGCAATCTCGGCAGCGGCTTTGGCAACATCCTTTCAGTTCTTATTGGGTCTGAAGATGTTGAATTTGAGCGAGAATAGCATCGGGAGCGTAGGGGCAGGAGCAATATTTGGCTCCCTGAGCAAAATAGGCGGGGAGTGCAAGCTAACAAGCTTGAGCCTTAGTCAGAATAAAATTGAATCAATAAAACTTCCGGAGAAGGAGGAGGAGAAGGAGAAGGAGAAGGAGAAGGAGGGGGAGAAGGAGGGGGTGAAGGAGGGGGATGAAAAAAAGGAGGGGGAGGAGAAGGAGAAGGAGAAGGGGAAAACTCGGAGGCGCTCGTTCAACACAGTCGACAGTTCTTTGAAGCTGAAAGTCCTCAATCTGTCCGGAAACTCACTCACAAACGAAATCTTCCTCGGCTCCAACCAAATTTGGCCCCAACTAACCTTTTTGAGAGAGCTAAATTTAGGCTGGAACAATTTGAACGATGCGGGGGCAATCTCCCTCGCCAGCATCTTCCTCAACCCTGCCAAGATGCGCCTCTTCACGCTGGAACTCCCATTTAACGGTATCAGCGACGTTGGTGGGGTCGAGCTAGCAAAAGTTATCGCAGCAAATAAGTTTCTCCGAAGTCTCGACCTCGCGCGAAACCGGATTAGGGAAGAGACGGCGATGGCTTTTGCTGGAATGGAGGGTAACTGCACTTTGAAGACTTTGAAGCTGGGGTTCAACGAGCTTGGTGAGGTGGGAACCAAGGCGCTTGTGAACTCGCTGGAGAGGCAGATATCGTTGGTGCAGCTGATGGTTGAGAACACGTGCGGAGAATCACGTGCAGAGGTTAAGGAGCTGGTGAGGGAAGTCATAAGGAAAAGAGCGGGGGGGAGCGAAAGACTGACTGTGGTGTATGTATTTCCCGAGTAGAGGAGAGTGTGTAGAAATATTTTATCAAGATTTTTTAAAATTTATTTTGCTATTCCTGCAGCTAAAGTGGCAGCTAAAGCGGCAGTTCCAACAGTAGCTCCTGTGGTTGCGCCTGCGGTTGTTCCTCTGGTTGAGTCTGCGGTTTCATCGCCGATGCAATGGTGACACCAAAAGATGTTGTCCGGATCAAACTTTTCCTTCACAGAAAGAAGAAACTCATACTGCTCACCGAAAACCCTCTTCTTCCAGCCCCCACTGGCCTCAGAAATATCGTAGGCACACTCGTTCTGATAAGAATAATCTCCAAGTCTCCCGTAAAAAACCTCATCAATCTCATCAGGTTTGGCATTACTGACGACATGGAAGAGTGCCGTGCGAAACTCGATTGTTATGCTCACATCATCGGAGGGAAACGCTCCCGCCTGCGAGTTTCCGGTAATGTCGTGATAGATTTCAATCCGATCGCAGATCTGTGATTCTCCCGCACACGATGAAAAACGGTCTTTGATAACCTCAGAAAGAACGGAAGCCTTCTCACTATTAACCAAGACGCTCGGCACGCCCCCAACTGCGACGTTCGCTACGGGAAAGGTCCAAGGCACTGGAATAATGTACTCAGGATCGGTGGTTTTGACGTACTCGTCGTTCCAATTCGTGATTGGAGTGCTGCTCAGTAGTGGCAGCCCAAGATTCTCCATTCGCTTGACAAATTCTGCTCCATCATTTTCACTTCCCTGGAACAAATACTGCGAGAACATCGTAAGCTCCATCCCACACTTTCTTTTTTTATTTGATGCAGCAGGCTCGATGAACGTCAGCCCCGCCCAATTCTCATCCAAATCGGAGATGACGTCAATGAAGTCGTCCACGCTCTTCTCCAATGTCTCCTTGTCGCAGTAGTCGCCCGACGCAATGTAGAACCTGAACAGATTGGCTCCTCCCTCGGGCAGACTGTGCGTTTTCAGAGTGATGCTGACGATCACACCCCAAGTACTTCCTCCTGCGCCGAGCGGGTTAGGCTGAAGTGGCTCGTATTCTCGTCTTCCACAATGCTCGCTCGCTTCGCTAGCTCACCTCCACCCCTCACAGCCCTGAAAAGATCATAATTGTTGGTCGAGTTGCAAGTTATCAAATTCGCATCGGCCGTAACGATATTAAAAGAGACTATGTTGTCGACACCAAGACCGAATTTCGGCGACATTGGGCCGTGGCCACCTCCAATGCTCCAGCCCAGAATTCCTACAGTGATGGACCAGCCGGAAGCGATGAACAGGGGAGAAATTTCCTCTTGCACTTCGGAAAACGTCAAACCGCTTCCAAGCTTTACGGTGCCGGTTGCGCTGTCTTGCTCTATTGATTTCAAGAGCGACGTTCGGATGAGCAGAGAAAATTCGCAAATACCAGAGTGGCGGTCCAGGAAATCGTGGCCTGTGCCCAGCACAGATACACATAGGTCGTGGTCCTTCGCGAATCTTACTAAAGTTTGAACGTGGGAGGGGGAAGTTGGGAACGCAACGAAAGCAGGGGAGAATGAAAGGGGGTTGTTGCGAGTGGCTGCAAAGCAAATCTCACGATCCTCAGTAGAAGTAGAGAAGCAACTCGATGACAGGGTCGAGTTGTTCACATAGAGGGACTTGAGTGGAGTTTCAAACCCATATAAAGGTTGATCAGATGCCGAGTAGATTGGGATGGCAGAGGAGTAGGGGGAACCTCCCTTGACTGGGTTGGATCTGAAAAGCCCAGATCGATCAGCAGCTGGATCAAGGGACAAAATGAGAGATTGGATTTCGTGATCTAATGGCCAACATTTTAATGATGGATCACAATATTGAAGGGAGGAGGAAAGTCTAAAGGCGAAAGCAAAAAGAACAATTGCTGCTGGAATCATGGTAAAATTCGAAACCTATTCACGAGAAGGCCAAATTCACTACGGCGATTCGTGGGGATAGACGATAGACGGATAGCGAGCCGTGCGAAGGAAAAATGGTACACAGTCAAAAAAAAAAAAGAAAAAATTGGAAAAAAAAAAAAAGGATTTTTTGGTCACTTTGGTTGGGCACCCAATCTCCAAATCACGCGTATTGACACCTTTGACCATCCGTCGGGACTCAATATGACCAATGAGCACCACAAGTGGCTCAAGAAACGTGATTGGCCTGCGGTACAAGGAGCCATGCTTAACCCAGATAATGAAGATGGTTTGCTCAGGAGAAAGTACAAGGAGAGAGATGAGCATGGACGACTGCCACATCATTGGATGGCAGCGAAAGCTCAGACACACACACATATTCTTGCCTATGTGGGCGTGGAGTCGATTTGCTGGAATGTAGAGGCCCTCACCACACGAGACAATAAAGGCGAAACTCCCATCGACATTGCCCTTAGGAGTGGAGCCTGTGCTGAGATCATCAGCTTGCTCTCCCTCACTCCCGAGGAAGCTCTTTCGTTGGGTGGTATGGAGATGCGCCGCTTGTACGCACCAGTGGTTTATTGGTTGAATGAGATGGCTAAGTGGATCAAATCACGATCGTATGCAGACTGTCACAAGTGGATCAATGAGCACGATGACGAGTTGGTGCGTGAAGTGCTCAAATACAACAATGCTCAACTTCTTCGACAACTTGCTTGCAATAGCCAGGTACACAGCGACTCCCTCGTGTTTCTTGCTCTTCGAATGATCCATCGGCACCCTCTTGCCCTCAAGGCTACTCAGAATCAAGGCCTCACGACCCTCCAGGTTGCTGAGCACCCCCAATACAATGCGTGCCGTGAGATCCGAAACGTCCTCCGGCTCACCCCCAAGTACATCTCCCGCACCCCCTTCCCCACCCTCCTCCTCCAATCCCTCCCCTCCAAGCACCACGAGATCTACGGCCCCTACAACACCGTCTGCCAGTTCATCAAGCACATGAAGTACGACAAGGCT
>Ga0302116_1000381_pt1 | contig 26556 bp, 31 predicted proteins | sample AG5_SCM_MG_FD_203124 | JGI IMG/M metagenome (GOLD analysis project Ga0302116, IMG submission 203124) | Marine microbial communities from Western Arctic Ocean, Canada - AG5_SCM | ecosystem: Environmental > Aquatic > Marine > Oceanic | place: Canada: Western Arctic Ocean | collected 2017-10-01 | reverse complement strand
GGGGTATTTTCTTTATTGCGGTAGTGTTTAAAGCGTAAAACGCGTTTTTAAAAATCTCAATTAAGCAGCCCCACTTATGAAAAGGCGAGCCAAATTTATGGACTTTAGCTTAATTAGACAATTTTCCCGTGTTTGTTTCCCACCGTCTATGTTTCTGTCTTACTGCCCCCTATATAAGGGGCGGTTAGAACAGAAGTTTGATTGATATTCCTGGTCTGCGCTAAATAGTTCTCATGTTCATGTTCATGTCCTTCTTCCCCCGCCTCCGCTTGTTCCCTCTGATTCCTGCCCATCACTTTGCAGAACGATTGTCTACTGAGGATAGACAATTGAACCGCCGACGTGATCCCGATCTTGCGTACGAATCGCGTCATGTATGTCCCTCGTGCCTCCCTGCTGTTGTACGCTCCTATCCGCAACCAATGTGTCTCCCCGCTGCTTTCGCCGCCATCTTGACCAAGTCATGCAGATCTGTCGACCCCTCCGAGAAGTGACCCATTGACCAGTTCGACAACTTTCCCCCATGTCTCTAAGTGTGCTCGAATAGGTCCCGGCGTGTTGTCATCCCTGTCCTTGTTGTTGTACAATATGTCAGCCTTCCTTGCCGCATCCTTTTACCCAGTTGGGATCGCCGCTCTCGCACCCACTGGCGCTCCTCTAATTTTGTTTCTGCACTTTGCTTTTTGGAGAGAAATGCACAGTCTTGAGTTCTGCCAATTTCTGCATCGTTCCGCCGGGCACCAATGCCTTCATGATCTCGCGCACCTCGTCTTGTCGGTGGAGAGCATCCTCTGAACAATCCTCTCGGCTCCACTTTATGACTAATCCCCGCCTCTCCCATCATTTTGATATGGCATAGAATGCTGTCGTGCCCTAGTCTGCGTTTCCAATTTCCTCTCCTCGATACGGTATGGAGTTGACGATTGCTTACGAGACTGTCAGATATGTGTAGCTTCTCTCTGCAGACTTTCCCATACATCCCCGAACCCCCCCCCCTTCTCGTTCCCGTCCTCCTAATGCTCATGAACCCCTCTATGATGTATTGTTCCCGTTTCCGTCTACTGTCTAACATTCTCACGCTCGCTTTGTTTCCTTATCGTGCGCTCCGTTCTTCAAAATTGGCAAAGCGATCCTTCTCCTCGTGAATTTGCTCATATCGCTTGGGTCTGTCCCGCGAGCCACATTTCGTACAGCAACTTGCCGAATTTTTGCTTGGTTTCATAACGTTTGGCTCTATGATGTGCCATCTGAATGCTGCCTAGGATAAATTTCGCAGTTATTGCTTCGAGCGCTTGTCGACTGCCCGTTTGCATGTAGTCTCTGATCTTTGTTGTGCTCGATCAATTCCAACAGCACCTAATCTTGATGCCAGCAAATTCTTCTTGAACATCCTCTTGCCTCCTGTGCCCTGCCTTGAATTCTGTACCTGACGGTCTTTCATTTTAAACTTCTCCTCATCTCCTAGATTGCTAACTCCTCTATCAGTACATCAACCGGTTGGTCTATTTCCTCGAACGTGGGAGAGCGAATGGGTGACTGGTTGGTTATTGTTGTAGTTTTAACGGGATGATTGGGTCCACCTATTTGTCGGTTGATTTCCCAGTTAATCAGCTATTTGTTCGGCCATTTGGGCAATAGCTGAACCATGAACAGGTCAGAAGCGAAAGCTCATTTTGTTTACGAATTTGTAAAGAGCATGATTAGAAAAAGCGTTTTGCAGAAGTGAAATTACTCTCTTTTTTATTGTGTGATTGTTAACGTCCATTTGTTCTCAAAGGAAGATAACAAGGTGGACGGATTAGCAACATTTTCTCGATCTTACTCGCACTTTCCTGCAACATAACAATGCCATGCCGCAAAGACTTTTCAGACCAATACTCGACTATCGCCATCCCCCCCTCCCCTCTTCCCTCTCCGCCACCAAACCCACAATATTTTTCATCTCACCACCTATTCAACCCCACCAGATGTGTTCATCCCTCAACCCCAATGTTGGACCAAGTTTTAACTCGTTCGAGCTCTCATGCATGTAAACACGGTTATGTTAGTTATTCCTTCTGGTACGGTTCGTGCCGTTATCTTGTTTTTTTTCCTTTTCTGTTAACCTTTTCTTTTTTGTCTCACCCCCCAGCTTGCTTTTTATGTGTTTTCTTTTGTTTATTTTTATTGTTGTGAACTTAGCGTTGCACCTAGAACAACCCGCAGCACGTAGTTGGGCACTGCTCCTGGACCCAAGTGTGCCAAGAGCAGTAATTATTATCTCGATACCACACACAGTGAGAATTAGTAGTGTCCTCAGCGCAACTGGGTGCTGCATCCAGATCCCAAGCAGCGTCAGCTGGACACTGTCTCGTGCAGGCATCTGTAGTGTTGTCGCTGTTCTTGTGGACGCAGCCTGGTCCAGGATTGTCGTAATTATCATCCCCCCAATCATAAGTGTTATCGTAACGGTTCAACCATGTTTTTAGAACATGCTGATAACTGTAGGTAGTGTGGCTGAACTGCTGGTACGTCGCACCGTGGTTGCTGGGGCATCCCCAACTGCATCCTCTCCACCCGCAGCTGCACCAGTGGTTGTGCGCGGCGTGAGTCCTGTTTACGTAATGATCAGTGGCAACTTGTTCGTAGTTGTAGCAGCCATTATAACCAGAAATTAGGGATTCTCTAGCAAAAATAACTCCAATCAGATCCTCCCAGTCACACGCTGCAGGGATCAGAAGCAAGGATGCGCCAACTGTAGGGACAACAGCAAGGAGTGCGGCAGCAAGTACTGTAGCACAATCATTACTGCAAAAAAAAGTTTGCAATTGTGTTAGCTACCCTCTCGCATCATACATAATGTATAATCAACATAAACTCACTTTACCCAATTTTGGGTAGCGATATCCAAATCAGCCTTGCAGGACATGGCCGGGAGTGAAAATAAATTACCATTCGGTAGTTCTTCATACCCGGCACTTCCCTTCTTCGCGTGATCGTGCCTACGGCATCTGTACTCGAGGTCGTCAATAGGTTGACTATTCCTCAATTCTAAACCATCACCTACCCATGTCCACCTGTCACTCGGTTGTCCCGTCCAATCTCCACCATAGCCATCTTGACCTGGGGTTAGGGTTACCCCATTTTCATCTTGACCTTCTGGGCAAACCTCCGTTTCCAAATTCGTTCCTGGTCCGCAATAAAGGGGCTTACTAAGAGTAAGCAATACATTATAAAGCATGCCCTCTGTATCGCAACCCCGCCACCCGCACGAAAAGAGCTTTCGCCTTGCCTCTCCATCCTCCTCGGTTTCGTCCTCTGCAAGGTCCTCCTTCTCTGGGCACATGGACAGCCTGGCAGTGGGCAGGTAGGCGTACTCTGGTTCTTCGTTGAAGAATTCCGCCACCTCTCCTTCCGTCCTTCCGGTGCTTCTCCTCTCGTTGTTCCAGGCAGCGGTTGCCTGGGTGACGGCCTTGGCTTCGAACTTCTGGGGGACTTGGACCATCTCTCCGTCAACTTCAAGCTCGATGGACTGCCACTCCTCGTTGTTGGGGTCGGCGATCATTGCGTTGACCGCCTCCATGGTCAAAGGCTCAATCTCTGCGCTTTGCAGAGGGGCTTCCGTGAGCTTCCTCCTTCTGTTGCTGACCGCAACATAGTGGTTCTCCTTCACGGCCATTTTGCTGGGGGTTCCGAACGTTCCAATCTGAACGGTGTCGCCAATCTGGCAGTCGTTCGCGATCTGGGCAGCGCACCCCTCGAAGCAGAAGCCAAAGAGCTTGCTCAAGTGTCCGTTGCTGTCGACCCTCACAACTCGGCCCATGACGATGAGATCATCCTCGTGCTGCAAGAGGGTGGACGTGTCCTTTGAGTCAGAGGCGACGCTGTCGTCCTCGAGCTCGCTAAGACTGCGGCGGACCGCGTCCGAGGCAACAGTCTTCGAGGCGCTGCACTCTGAGTGAAACTTCTTGGAGAACTGAGAAGTTCCATCGGCAGGCGGCAACAGATCCTCGTAGGAGGGGACCCTGGACTCATATGTCGTGGCTCGGGCCCTTGCTCCGCTGGAGAGTCTCCTTCCGCTCGCGTCCGTGCCGGAGGATAGCTCCTCGCTGGTCTCAACGGTGACGGTCTGGCCGTCTCCCTTGGTTGCGTCTCCAGTGGTGATGGAGACGAACTCGCTGTTGGGCGTGAGATCAACAAGCCAGTCCTGGTACATGGACCTCTCCTGTATCCCAGGGGGGAGGTTCTCAGTAGGCTGGTACTGCATGTCCATCTTCACACGGTAGCTCATGGGAGCCAGCTGGTGCTTCTCGATGAAGGTCTTCTGGTTCGAGGTCAGTGCAACAATCGTAATCCCAACAGCCGCAAGGGTGAAAGTGGCTCCAATCACAAGCGTGGCATTAACCATGACGGATAAGACGGCGGAGGTTTTTTGTGCTGTGTTTTGGTAATTAGGGGGTGGTGGTGTGGTGTATTAGTTAGTTCGAGGGTGAGAAGAACTCTAAAAAATATCAACCCCACGTCGCCAAACTCCATAGAGAAAATAAAACGCACTCGTGTATCTCAATATGCACTGACAGAACGACACGCGAAAATAAGGGGGGTGTTTGCAGTCTATTATGATCAAAATGCAAAATAATGTGTGTAAAAATCAAAAACACAGCGGTGGGTATGGGTCATGGGCACATACGTACCTATTCAATCAATAATAAAGAAGTTTGTGAGCTTCCTTGTATAATGTTTTGTTACTCTTTTGGTCAAAGATCTGTGTAAGAGGGGTGGGGTGTTGGGGAGTGGAAAGTTTGTTATAGTGTTAGGTTGTTGGAAAAAAATTATCCTCGACAAAACAACGTCCCCAAACTCGGCAGCGGAAAAATAACACCCCGTATTCTCTTCATATGCACTGACAGGACAACACGCGAAAATAAGGGGGGAATTTGCAGCTTATTGTGGACACTGTGGAAGATTATTAAAAATCAAATTTTGATTTTTTTTACATGCACAGGGCTCCATCAGCTTCACCCCCTACATTCGAAAAATCAACACAACGGTGGGTATAAGTCATGGGCACGTACCTATGAATAATAAAGAAGTTTGTGGGCTTCCTTGTATACTTTTTTGTGCAAAATTTAAGGCGAATCTTGAAAAAAAATAAAAATCTTTTTTCTTCTTTTTTTCCCTGACTGGCCAGCGTCTTTGCAAAATTAAAGGCATTTGTCACATAGCAAGGATTTTGTCAAAATCAATATCAATTATAAACTAAGAATGAATGAGCACCAGCATTGTTGACCACAGAGCGGCAGACAAAGTAGCCCGAGCAGCCTTTGTCAACTCTTTCTTCTCAACAACTCACTCCCTCACCCCCAATGAATCATTCATTATTGGCCCAAACCGAACAGACCCTCTCTACTACAAAAGATGACGCGGAATTAATTGATGAAAGTATTTTTTTCCACAAGTGGGTATGCCTAAAAAATGATGGGGTCGTCATTGGGATTTGCACCGGGACAGTCCACACGCCCCCGGAAAACCTCCTCGCCTACATGTATTTGCACGATACACACCAGGCTCGCAAGGCCCACATAGCTGCCAACGGTCCAGAAAGCTCCAAGTATCCATTGAAAACGATCCACGTTATCAACAAGCACCACCACATCACCTACTCTTGCCGAAAACTCCCTCCTCCAATGAACCCAAGGGAGTGGCTCACCCTAACATTATCCAGCGGGTCAATGCAGACATCATCAAGTATTTGTACACGTCCATCCACGACGACGACCCTGATCTCCCTCCAAGCTTCAAAAAAACAAAAAATATATATTGTCAGGGGCGAAATCTCGGTGATCCACGAGTACGAGCGCCTTCCCCACAACCAGACAAGAATCACACTGCGGCTGAAGGTGGACATCAAGGGAAGCGTCCCCAAAAAAATTGCAAACATGGGCATGTCAGGTGCTTTTCGACAAGTTTATCGCGCCTACAAGTATTTCCAGCGTGACGAGGAGATCGACGAGCTGGAGGTGAGCCTGATTGAAATGATGAATATTATGCGGGGCTCCTAGACAGTATAATATAATATATATAAATATCCCCCAGCTAACCCACTCACTCTGCGCCTCTCTCTTCGCTCAACCAAATCAAATCAGCGCTCGTCGTTCATCGACAGCATCCACTCAGCCCCAGCATCATCAACAGAAGAGAAGATTCTGATCAACTGCAGTTTGCAATTTTCCGACATTCTTAACCTCGGAGGCGTTCAGAGTCAGCAGACAACAGCTGGGATGGACAGTGATAAGCGCATGAACTGACCCGGCTGCGTGACGGCGATTTGAGTGTGAAAAAGTTCAAGAAAATGAAGGAGGGAGACCCCTCAGCATGGGGAAAAGCTTCCGCAGTAGTTCACACAACGGCCGAACAAATCCACGCTTTTGTGTGGCTCTACTGCAGCAATTTGAGAATGAAGGAGCACCAGAAAAAGGACGGCAACCTCCTCCAAGAGGTGTACAAGCCTATCACCACAGATATCGCCACCGTTCCCTCGGCCCAACACCGCACCCAGCACATCGTTGTGCAAAAACCCATGCCGCCACCCTTCCGGCCCAGAGAAACTAACGTGAGATACGTGTGGGGCGAAATCAACAACAACAACAACAACAACAACAACAACAACAACAACAACAACAACAACAACAACAACAGCAACAATAAACACCCAAAACCCTAATGATGGCCTTCGAGCCAGCAGAGATCAATTTCATCAGCGAGAAGATGGGGCGAAGGAAAACTGTAAAAAAAGTGGCAAAAGTGAACACGCGGAATTCTAATTTTTCCGTGCATCCAACAAACGACGGCGAGGAGGAGGAAGAACTTGGGCGTTGCTCAGCTCGAAACAAGGGGCTTGTGGGTTATCACGCCCCTGGCGCAAAACGTGTGCGAAGTCACTTTCGTGGTGAATTTTGTGGACAAAGGGAAAATTCCCACTTCACTTGTCAACGCGAACATTGGACGTGCACTCGACGCCCTCTCGTTCCTCAAGGTATTCTACGAGCGCAACGGGCCGGTGGTGGACGTGGAGGTGAGCTTGCGAAGCGCGCGAAATAGGTACAGCCACCTACAATCCACTACTAAACAAACCCACTCATTCGTATTCGCTTGGCTCACTCCCTCCCACCTGCTCCGTTAAAATGCGCACCGCTTCACTTGAATTCAATCACTGCCGAGCAGCAATCATTCGTCCAGCAGCAAATAGATTCGATCGACTACAAGGACGACAGCGGGTGGGAGAAGCTTGACAAGGACTCGAGCGTCTTCGTCAAACTGTCGAAGAAGCACAACAAGGGGGAATCCAACTCCTGGGGCAAGGCTACCACCACAATCGACGCGTCAGCCGAAAATGCCTTGGCCTGGATTTGGGACTACTGCTCCAACGAGCGCCTCGACACCGTCAAGAAGTTGCACAAAAACCCTCGCGAGGTCATCAAACACATAACACCCAACCACAACGTGCTCAGCACAATCAAGACGCTGCCCTGGCCCTTGAACGCTCGTCAGTTCATTTACGAAAACACGTGGACGAAGCAGGACGACGACGCGTACGTCTACGCGTTCAGACCACCAACCACTGATAAATATGACGACAACCGGCAGGTGGACATTGGTAACCACAAAGCAAACAAATTGATCCGGGCCGAGTCAAAAGGCTTCTGCACGTTGACAAACGTTGGCAATCAGAAATGCGAGCTGACTTGGGTTTCGCACATAAACATGAACGGCAATATCCCTGCAAAAGTAATGGACGGACAGACCCCCCGCTCTCCTCTAGGCGCTGTCTTTCAGGTCCGCGAGAAGTTCAACCAGGACGATGAGATCGACCAAGAAGAACGAAATGAGTTGATGGGGGTGATGAAAAACGACGAAAACGAGGTCTACAGCGAGGAGGAGAATGAAATGGTAAAGAGAATCACTGAGAAGATGGAAAGCGTCAAGCACGACTTGTTCACCCCGTTGAACTCCCCCGACTTTCGAACCAAGGTGAGCGTTCGATTTTGATTATTTTCGATTTTTTCATTGAACCAACAAACTTTTGCTCGCCTCTTTCAGATGAGCATTACACACATTGAGGGAGAGTCCGACGCGTATCTGGAGTGCGTGGTGAAGATTGACACGAGTGTAGAAGAATGTGCATCCTATTGCTTCACACTAATGAGCAGGAAGAGAAGGCGAATGAACGACCGAAAAAATGTGCTCGCGCGAGGTTCAAAATCTCACAACCGTCACAGCCAAGACGCCTTGCTTGTTCGAGACCTTGGCTTCGGTACACGACCTCGACAATGGTTAGCGAGGCATATTTGGAAGCGTGTGGGAGGAGAGAGAATTGTTTATGTCATCAAAAGCATTGAACTCTCCAATTTGCTTCCCAGCGCTGCCAATGAGACCAATAACATTGTCCGGGCAAACGGAACGTCATTAATGTCATACGAGTTGGTCACCGAGCAGTCAACAGAGTTGACTTACGTGACGCAGGTGAATCTAGGAGGCTACATTCCCCACCATGTGGTGAAACTTTCTGCTTCGGATTTATCGGTTAAAAAAAAAAATGTTCAGCAAGGTTTTTCGAGATCGACTTGGAGAGGAGGGGTTTGTTGGTGGAAAAACTACGTAGCACCCACGAGCACAGCAAGGTCGAGAGCGACGAGATTGAGCGGGGGAAACTGCTATTCAATCAGTTCAGGAACAATAAGCAAGGCAAAGCAACAGTGAAAACTGACAACGAGCTGGTGGGCGCAGTCGCTGTTGAGGTTAAGGGGAAAGCTTGGTGCAGGTTGAGCACGACGGTACGGTGCGGGGGGAAGGAGGCGCTGGCGTTCTTGTTGAGCGTTGACAGTCGGTCGTTGATGAGCGAGCACGCTTTGAAACTTAGCGAGGTTGTCACTGAAAATTATAGAATCGACAGAACGACAAAGAGGAGAACAACAAGGGTCACACGCAAGTAGTTAGCATGCTGGAGAAAGGTGCTGAGTGACGGAACGAAGGTTCAGAACAGTATGAACAGGCGAATGACGTGGAAAGAGGTTGACGGCAATTTTACGCTGTATTCTTCGCCCACGATTGTGCTGGAAGTTAAGCACGGAGTAGGTCAGTGAAGACAATGTTCGGACTGCGAAGTAAAGAAACCCCCATTTTTCATGACAATAGCGTGGCTGCCACGAAAATAACGCTATTGAGCGAGACCGAGTGCAAAATTGAGATGATTATCAATCCGATTCCGAAGAAAAGCAAACATTTGACCAAAATCAAGAAGGAACTTGGAGACGCGCTGCCGACCAACCGCGACTACAGAACCTTGAACAGAATGCAAATTTAACTCCAGAACTGGCGCAAGTTGGAGAGTGGGCTGGACGAAAGTGACGGGAAGGCGATGGGGGAGATGCTGATGGCGAACAGCAGCAATTTGTTGAGCAAGAACAGGACGAAGAAAACGAAGGAGCAAAGAGTCAACAATTTCTTTGATGAGTTCCACGCGATGAAGACAATGAAAATTGCGCACCCGTTCTTCGAGACGATGATGCAGGCTTTAATAGTGGGTGGAAAGGAGGAAAAGGGGCGACACAACGAGGGGAAGCTCGCAGTGCTGGACGGTTCACGACGGAAATCACTTGGGCGCTTCGTTCAATAAGTTTTTGAACGTTGCGGCGACAGAAGACGGCGCTTTTGCCTCGTGGGCGAGTAAGCATCCGGCAATTAACGAATTCTCAAGAAGATACAAATTCTTCAAGCCGCTAATGCTTACGATTGGGAATGAGATCAAGCACACAGCCACCTGGTTCAAGCTTGGTTTATCGATTGGAGCAGCACTGATGAGCATGTTTGATGTCGCGTCCGACGTTTACACAATTTCCCACTATCACAATCTTGGGAAGCATGCGACGGCCGACCTGATGACTTTTCTTGTGATTCTCTCGCTGGTTTTGCAGCTGCTTGTGGTAATCGCTATTCACCACAAGAACAAAAGAAGAACATTAATCGAAATGCTGGGAACATTGACGTTTACAAAGCCGGCTTTCAACAAGGTGAGGGAGCGGGCTTAAATCGAATTCTCAACTTGCTCACAACTAACTAAAACAAAACACACTTCGCCATTCGCTTGATCGGCGGCGCAGTTTCGGGTTTTGACAGATGTGGGTTTAAGTGGTGGTGATGTTTTTTCACCCGTGACCGAAATGATGATGTTCAAGATGTGCGAGGTCTTCAGTGAAAGCATACCAATGGCGGTTATTCAAGTTAGGAACGTGTTGAATTTGAAAGAAATTGATTGGATTGTATGTATCGCTTTGTTGTTTAGCGTCGTATTTGTGAGCGAGGCAGTGACTTACATGACATTCATGAAAGACATTAGCGAAGAGAGCCGACGAACGGGCAAGATCTTCTACGGGTTTGTGCCTTTGAGTGGGGTTAAGCTAGTGGTAGTGAAGTGGAGCATGTATTTGCTGAGTTTTTGTCAGCTGCTGGGGAAGAGCTTTGAAATTGCGATTTTGACACAAGTAGGTGGAAAAGCTCTTGCTGTTGGCGTGCTGGGAGGTGAAATGGTGGTGTACTTGATATACAAGTTGGTGAGGCGAGACTTCAGGTACTGGATGACACTGCCGAGAGGTACGAGCTTGGCTTTCAGTCTAATTTTGCGCGTTACAGTGAAGGTGGTATGTGATTTTACCGGTTTTCTACATGCCAGGCACCCTTATGAGATGGGCGGATGCTACTGGCTGTTCAACATGGTGTGGACGCAGGCGAGTGTGTTTGGAGCGATCAAATTGAAGGAGGAGTATGGGTTTTTCGAACCTTTCGAGGACCGTTTTGTGCTGGATGAGAATTATGTGATGGTCGCCACAGTGCTAATGGTAGCATGGTCGATGGCAATTTTTGGGTTGATTTTGGGCAGTGAAAAAGATTTCAGGTCAACTTTTTACAGCTCGAAGACGGCGAAGGGGTACAAAAAACTTTTCTTCGAGTCTGGAGAAAATGAAAAAATGATCAAGATTTTTGAGTCTCACCCTAGATATTATGCGAGCTACATTGAAGAGGTGAAGGATTGGTTGGGAGAGAATTGGAGTTCCTGGCATTCAACTCGACCGAGTTGGTTGAGTGATAAGGTGATTGACAGAATTCCACTTCATTTGCTGCCAGGGGGGGAGGATGAAGGCGTGCTGGACGAGCTTGATGATGGGGAACGACTTCGATTTCAAAGTCAAAGAGGGCATAATTTGTCCGTTCGTGAGGCGGTAGGGCTTATAAACGAGATCACTTCGTGGTGAAAATTTCAAGAGAAAGATGAGTTGTCAAATTAAATTCTGTTTAATTTTTGTGTAGGGAGGGGGGAAATTTGGCTCAATATGGCAATCGCTTCAAAACGGCACTTTTCGGTCGTAATCGATTGCTTGGAGGTTTTCTGATTTTGGCATTGTGTGTATTGCTGTAAATTTTGTTTGGATCAATTTTTCCAGCTGTCTCGATTTTTGCCATTGACCCCCGTCTGTTTGCTGAACAATTTAAGTAACTCGCGCTCTTCGGTCGCAGAACGCCCCGAATTCCTCCTCCGGTTGTACTCCTCGTGCCTCCTGTGACACCAGCGGTGTTGCGCTTGGGTGTTGTCCTTGTCCTAGCCACGTTTCGCTGCATGAGACGAATTTTCTTATCGAGGAGATTGCCCAACTCTTTCTCGCCCGGAGGTGCGTCTGATGCTGCAGCCGCACTCGCTTGGAGAGAATCGTTCTCGTCGTTAACGAGTTGTGTCACGTCAAACGAGGGACGCCTGCTCCTGTTTGCAGTAGAAGCCCACCGGTTGGGGGTGTTTTTCGGTTGAGTCTCTGTCAAAAACGTTTTGCTGTTCTCTACGAGGGGCATGTGCTTTGGGGGGGCGGTGAGTGCGTAATCAACGAAATCATTTCCGAACCCCCCTGTTTCTTTAATTCCACGTTTTTTCTTCGTTTTCTTCAGGCGAATTCCGCCGGTTGTCTTCACCATCAGAACCTTTGAATTGGTGTTAGGAACCCTTGTGGAGGATGACATATTCATTTTCTTGGTTTTGGTTTCGGTAGCCATTTTCGCCCACTTAGAATTGAGGTTGACCCTGGTTGAGATTTTCCCAAGCAGCAGATCGACCGCTTTCGGGTTGAGGGTCGTGGTCTTGTCTATCTTGGTCACGTCGCAGTTGCGAAAATCAATGATCATTGGGTGAATGTCGATACTGTTGTCAATATCGCGGTGACACACGAGCACGAACCCACCGTTCGGTTGCTCTACCCGGTCAATCGTTTTATTGCGGAGGGCGCAACCTTTGAAAATTTCTATTCCCTCATCAGTAAAAGCATTACCTCGCAAGTCAACCATTCTCAGACTCTTGCTCTGTGAGATAAGCTCGGCCAACGAAGTCGCAGAGATGTCGGTGAGGAAATTGTCGCGGAGGAGAAGTGTATCGACTGACGCGTTGAATCCATTTGCATCATCGTTGCACGATGGATCTTTTGCGAGCAGCAGAGCGGCGAGTCCGTGAACTGTTTCATCGTCGAGACAGCTGTCGGCCAAACGCAGAGCTATCGTTGTTTTGGAATTATTGTTATTGTTATTGTTATCAAGAGAATTATTGCCCCCATTCCTTTCTCCTTTGGAGTCTTTCTGATCGACTAGGCAGCCCTTTAGAGCCTCTTGGACGTACTTCAGTATAGTTTTATGCTTACAGATTCGCTCCTGCTCAAGACGCTCTGCGCAAGTTTTTAGCTCTTGCCTCAGAACTTCTAATTTTCCAGAAAGGTCGGCGCAAGCCAATCGAACCTGCCCACTTGTTCTGCCTGCGCTCATTTCGATTTCAATCGCAACACTCACAAGGAAGGCCACTTTCTCCGCGAACAGACTCCACATTTTATCCTTGTCTTTGGTATTTTGCGCAACGTGCAAAAACTGTTTCATTTGAAAACGCTGCATAAATTCGTCTGCTCGCGCTTTGTTTCGAACCACCCCGTTCGGTGCTCGCTTAGGCACCACGTCCCACCTCGGCTCTGTTCTCGTTGCGTTGAGTAGGTTCGACTGCCTGTGAAAATCCTTCTCTGTAACAAATATTGCTTCAAACTTGGGGGTGCACTCAATCCCGCTGCAACCTTTGATTGTTTTCAAACTGTTATTTAAGTTCCAATTGAAAACCGACCGCTCCAACGCCGTTCGTGCAGTTTCGTCCACGTACGCGTCTCGGTCAACAACATTATTCTCATTGAAGTCAGAAATTGTCCAGTCGTGAGTCGAGTTTCCAAAGAGCTCGCCAAGCCGTTGGTGAAGCGTAAGGTTCTGTTCTCGCTGGCTCTTAAGCTGCTGCAAAAGAATTTCTTTGTCGACCTTGTTGCGAGTCAACCGAGATTTGTTCTCGTTGATCTCCAAACTCATGAAGTTTAACTTGGTCCCCATCGCATCTATTGTGACTTTGAGCTGATTGTTTATTTTCTGCTGCAGCTCGATCTTGTCATTCGTGTCGTATTCTTTCGAGATCATCTCGGCCAACTTCTTCTTTAGACTGTTCACGTCTTCCAACGTGTCTTTCTGCCCAACTTTCAGTTTCATCATGTTTTGCGAAATGTTCATGGCAATGATTTTTTTCGTGTTGGCATTCGTCTTGTTGGAGCTCATTGGGTTGAGAGTGCTCTTGGCAATCTCGCCTTGCTTCCACTTTTTGTGCGCCGCAACCTCGACATCCAGAGCTTCGATCTGTTTCAAGTTGGCATCTTTCTGCTGCAACAACAGTGACAATTCATTGCGAATTTCGTTTTTCTGCCTTCCTTCTTCCGCAAGCATCTCGTTGTGTGCGTCGAGCGATCGCTCGAGGTCCGAGTAGCGCATCTGAACTTTCAGCAAGTCACCCTCGAGAAGGCGGTAGCGATCCATATCTTTGTGGGACACCACCGTTCCTTTGTTCTGAATAGCTTCGAGCTGAGCGGACAGAACCGCATTTGTCTCATTCTTCACTATCAGCTCTTGACGGAGTGACGAAATGTCATTTTTCAAGACCCGGAGCTCGGATTCGACTGCGGCAATGTTGCCGCTCAACTCTCGATTTGCAACCATCATTGACTGCGCTTCCTCTTGCGCCGGAGCAGACTTGCTGTTTGCAACTTGCAGGAGGGCCAAGTTGGAATCATTCTCTACCTTGAGCTCGTCAAACTCTGCTTGTAGCTGAGAGAGGGAACTCTGATGTCGGCTGGAATTTTCAACCTCGTGAGCGAGGTTCCTTGTAACCTTAGTCAGTTTGTTTGTGACTTCCTTAAGATCAATAATGAGTCTGTCCTTGTCGTTGTGTAGTTGGTTGAGGTTGGAAGTTGTATGATTGAGATGATTGGCAATTTTTATGCTGTCATTTTTGTTGGAGGCTAGCTGAAGAGAGAGAGAGGACGCAGTCGAGCTGAGCTTTAACACTTGATTCTTAAGGTCTTTCTTCTCAGAGCGAAGAACAGAAATGAGGGACTTTGACTTCTTCAACGTGTTTGTTGAAGTGCAAAGTTGATTTTTCAGATCATGAAAAGCCACATCAACATCTTGAAGAATGGAAACTTTCTTTGTTGCTTGTTGGTGGTTATCAAAACACAATTTAGAACCCTCGAGGGAGAGTGTACTTGTGTGATCCATTTACAGTTGGTGGTAATGTGTAAATGATATTTTAAATTTTTTAAAACGTGAGAATTTTTGCTTTTCAATATTTTGAAATCTACAAAGTTTCTTTCTCCCTTCCCTCAATCATGTTTTTCATTGCAATCACACCGTAAACTTCCGAACATCATTTGTTTGATTATTTCAGTAATGTTTTTTTTGGTTTGATCACTGTTGTTGTCATCGACTGGTTTCAGCGCATTGTTGAAGTGCTCCGAGTTCGGATTCTCTCTTTTGTCCTTCTTGGTCTCGCTGGCATTGTTATTCTCAGGGTCGTTTCCTCCTTTTCCGCTAGTATCAACTTTTCCAACATTTTCATTGATTGCCTCAAACAAAGCTTTGTTGTTTGCTCCTTGCTCATTCTCAGTGAAGTTCTTCATCCAAAACAAATTCTCTGTCACACTTTTGATTACGGATTGGGCAAGGTCGGACATGAAATATTCCACATCAAGAGAGTAGTAACGAGACCAGCAGCTACCCCAGTTCTCGAGGCGGCTCTTTTCGGTGGTTATAACGGTCCCATCAGGCACCATATCCTTGATTGGCCGCTCGTACTCGGGGGGAAAAGCCCTGAAAGCTTTGATCTCGGGACTGCCTTGGTGCACTGTTCGCTGGGGGTCAATGACAAATCCCACCCAAGGGTTGCCGTGCGGGTCCTCACTGCGCTGCCAACTCAGCTGTGTGCTCAAGTCTGTTGACGAGAAGAAACAATTGCTTATTGCAGAAACATCAAAGGGATGAGAATGGTACCAACCACAAAACTTCTCAACTCGAGAATTCTCCAAACTATCGCCAAGAGCAATCATGTAATTCACCACATTTTGATCATCAGCAATCACCCTAGTCTCAAAACCCTCAATTGGCAAGGGGAAAACGTCGGTAATGATTATTCTGCCAGGATTTTCAGTGTCTGGACGTCCCTGAACCAAACCCATCACCTCAATTGGTTTGCCACCTTGGCGGATGCCTTTCTCCACACCAGACTGACAATGGGAGAGCATCTTCACAATGGCACTTGGGCTGATAATTGTGGATTTGAAATGGAGAGGATCGTTTATCCATGGTTTGTCCGACCGTAGCGTTGCAAGAGTCGTGGTATCTACCAAATAAGACATAGAATCTTATGGAATAGGTATGCTATAAGAGGGTAATAACAAGAAATTGGAGGCTAATTCACTTTTTTTTGTGCGTTTCAAGCACTGGCCAGCAAGTTCAAATGACCCACCCCCCTCAAGCACTGGCCAGCAAGTTCAAATGACCCATCCCCATAACATACCAGCAGTTAACGTTTTGATGAAAAAGCAGGCGGATTTAAAAGCTCGAACACCAGATGCTCCACAGATTCACTCGGTTCGGAATGCAATCAGGCTAGTTTCTGGTTTAGAGAGCCCGATTCTCACCTTGAGTGATGCGCTTGCCATCAAGGGCGTTGGTTCATCTTATGCTGCATTAATGATGAAGGCCCTTGACGATTTCCATAGCAGCAATAAGAATGGTAAAAACTTTGATGACTCCAATGTAGACGATGCCCTCCCCCCAAAACTTTCCTCTTCACAAACTCAGTCACAGTCTCAAACTCAATCTCAATCCACATCATTAGTCCAAAATCAAAATCTCCCCTCCCCTCTCTCCCTCTCTGAGAAGAAGAAACTCATAAAAAAGCTACCTTACCGCCCTCCTGCCTCATCGAACCTCCCCCCCACATCAAAATCCCGTGCCCTTTCTTCCTCTTCCAGCGCAACCCTGGAATTCCTCTCCAGGCATGCTTCTTGTCCCCTCTCCTCCCGGCTTGTCTGGCGTGTTGCCCTCCTGATTGACAATCGCGAGAACGAGAAAGATTCATTAATCGCTCGTTGCAAAGAAAAATCAGTCTACGCTGAGAACCGAAACCTCGCTATTGGGGACTTTCTGTGGGTAGCCCAGGGCCTCTCCCCGACCAATTCGAGCAGCAACACGTTCAACTCCCCCCCCCAAATTGAAATTGTCCTTGGCACAATAATCGAGCGGAAAACTGTGCCCGATTTGCTGCAGTCCCTCCATGGGAAGCGCTACAGCGAGCAGCGGCTGCGTCTAAAGGATGCGTCGGGGGGGGTCGGGCAGGTTATCTACCTGATCGAGGGGGCAAATCTCCACAGGGAAAAGGGCCTGACTACCGCAAAATTCGACACACAGATTAAACTCGGTTTCACTGTGCTCGCCACCGACTCCAAGACCGACACCGCTGCCCTTCTCATCGGCCTTCACAGAAGGCTCGAAATTCGTGCGTTTCCTCTCGAAAATCAGCTAAACCACATTGAGGGAAACTCGGTGAACCGCCACCACAGATCCAGCCTCCCCGAACCCCCCCATGGGGAGCACCGCCTCCACTCTTATTCCGAGCTCGTGGCGGCGATCGAGCTAGCTAGGGAGGGGGGGAGGGGGGCTACAGGCGCAGTTTACAAAGCAATGTTGAAACAGGTTGAGGGGTTTGATAAGCGGAAAATTGAGGCGGTTGTGAGGGATTTTCCGCGGGTGGGGGATTTAGTTGGGGTTAAGAAGGAGAAGTTTGAAGAGATTGCAATGAATAGGAAGGTTGGGGTGGGGAGGGGAAGAGGAAAGGGGAATAAAATTGGGGTGAATGCGGCGAGGAATTTAGTCACAGTTTTTAGTAAATAGAGTTTTACCAGATTGAACCAGATTGAACAGACTTGTTGTTCAACACAACTCTGAGAAAAAATGAATCAATCACATCAACGAGGTTTTCCACATCCCCCTCCCCAATTCCATTCGGCGTGACATGCGTACCCTCTAATCTACACAATCTTAACTCGCCCCCACCTACTACTTCTTCCTTTCGTTTCTCATTCAATTTTCGAACTAGCTCTAAGCTCTCGTCAATCTCATCATCTGAGAACTGCACCACAAGATTGTTTGGGACGCTGTAAGATCCACGTTTACCAACCATTGCCCATACTTCTGCGGGGGAGGGATTGAATTCGCCGCTAACGCCAAGTTTTGAACCATAAGAAACGTACTCGGCAAGTCGAGGGAGCCAGCCAACTCCACCCTTCGAAAGCTGCCTAAACTTTGCCGCAACAACCCCCCTACGCACATTATCAATTTGGTTCCCAACCAGCTCCACTTCCGTTAGCCCCGGAATACTAGCCTTCGCCGGGAAATTATTGAAGCTTAGCATAACATTTGCTGAATGCCGTCGCTTGGTTGACTCAGCATCCATATTAACCAAAACCTTTGCGCCGATACTGTGCCCAATTCCCATTATAGGAATGCTTTCGATTTTCTCCTGGGACCAAACTCCCCCAAGCGAGTGTGTGTACGCATCATAAAACTCGTTGAACTCCCTCTGGCTTGATTTTGTTACAATATTGTGGTCCAAAAGAGATCCCAGAAGAGGAGGGGAGGAAGTGCACACCACCAAATAGTTGCGCCGACTCAACGAATCAATTAAATTCCGGTAGGTGGAGGAAGGAAAAGTAGAGAGAAAAGTACCCCCAAGGAAATGTACCATGGATCGTGGGAGAAGAGTTGAGGTAGGTGGGAAGATAACCTCAGTTGGACCAAATTTTAACAATCTGCCGTTAAAGCTTTGCGCAACCCTTTGCCCAACCAACAACAAAATCACAGGGTTTATCATTGGGTAGGGTAATGGGTGGTTACATCATATAAACGAATCATATATATCTCAAACATTGGAAGGCATCTTAGCTTTTCCTCTTGGTAAAGCAAAAACGAAAATCCTCCAGTTATGGCCATGCCACAACAAAATGGCCCTCAGCTAAGCTTCAAAGAAGTGCTGGACCAAAGCGCTTCTTCGGCGATGCGGGGTGGCACAGCAGGTGCCCTTGCCATGGGTGCGAATGTTGCAGCTTTGATGTGGATGCGTACTACCATAAATTATCAGTATAGAACTGGGTCAACAATCACAACTGCCCTCAAAACTCTGTATGCTGATGGTGGGATCCCTCGTTTTTACCGAGGTGTGGTACCGGCCCTCGTTCAGGGTCCATTGAGTCGGTTTGGTGACACTGCTGCCAACACTGGCATGTTAACAATGATGAATGGAATGGCTGAGACGAGAGATTTACCCGTTATGGTCAAGACAATTTCGGCCTCTGTGGCTGCTGGCCTATTTCGAATTTTTCTAATGCCGATTGACACGTGCAAAACAACAATGCAGGTAACAGGTTCAATCAAACCTGTATTCGCCAAGGTCAAGGCGTCTGGGCCCACCGTTCTCTACCATGGAAGCTTGGCAGCAGCTTCAGCAACATTTGTAGGCCACTACCCGTGGTTTCTCACGTACAACTTTCTGTCCGAAAAGTTACCAAAGCAGGACACCCAGATGGGTGAGCTTGGGAGGAGGGCGCTCATGGGCTTCTGCTCCAGTGCAGTTTCCGACACATGCAGCAATTCTATTCGCGTTGTAAAGGTTTACAAGCAAAGCGCGACAAATGTAATCAGTTATCCTGCTGCAATCAGGGAGGTTTTGGCAAAGGGTGGAATTACTGATTTGATGTTTCGCGGATTAGAGACGAAAATTTTAGCAAATGGAATGCAGGGAATCCTTTTCAGCATTCTATGGAAAAAGTTTGAGGAATTACTCTTTTAAACCAGCTGTTAACATTTTTAAAGCCATCAACTCAGCCTGGTCAATATTCTCAATGTCAATGTCGTCGCCATCATTCTCCCTACCTTCTGTCAACGGCGCTTCCCTCCTTTCGAACTTTCTCTTCTTTCGTTGTTCGTGCACCCTCGCCCGCTCCTCCATTTTGTCTCGATCTTTATTCTTTAATAACTTTGTTCGAATCATCTCCACATGTTGTGCATTTGCTCGCGCAAGCTCCTCCGATCCCACCACCCCACCTCCCTCATTTGCCAATTCACGAAAAGAGAATTTGTCGTCCACTGCGATTCCATCTTCATCAAATTTCATCACTTTGGTGTAACCAGCAGTCCCATCAATTCGGATTTTTTGTTTCTTTGCTTTTCGTTTGGTAGCTTCAATCTGCAAGTTATTATTCTTTTGTGTGTTTGATTCAGAAACGGGATCATTTAAATCAGAGTCAGAATTGTAGGAAGATGAAGAGGAAGTTGACACATTACCAGCCCCTTCGCCCCATTTGTGCTTCTTCTTCACGACCAACAAGCCTTCCTCCTCATCGTCGTCATCTTCACATCTCGTCGATGTCGCTGTCATTGTCATTAACGTCTTCGTCTCGCCAAGCTTCTGCAAACGCTTCTTCAACCTCTCCTCCTTGATCATCTGTTTGAGTTTTTCGAGTTTGCGACTTTTGTTCTTTTTTTCCCTACAGCACACAGCACAAGGAATTGTTAGTAGACTAATGATGTGAGCGCAGTATTTGGAAAAACATCATACCTGTTCTCAGTTCTCAAATCCTCCGTTTTTTCACTTCCCTGATCCTTAAACCGAGCGCTGGGCTCTCCGGCCAAACCCAGGCTGCGTGCGTAGCCCTTGGTGTCAATTTCTCTTATTTTGAATATATTTTTATTCGGCATCATCACTAAGCAACGAAGATATCCAACAAAAGCTTTCTTGGCAAGTCGATTGATTTCAAGGTCGCTCGCAACGACGCTACCAGTCTTCTTTTCCACATCGATCGCCTTATTAGGATTGACGCTGAGCTTCTTCACTTTTATTTCGTTATTGGCGAGAGAGGCAATGAAGCCGGGTTCTTCGGTTTCGCCGAGCATGAGCAGGGAGGACCCAGGCTTTCCGTTTCTGCCAGTCCGACCGACTCTGTGTACGTACATCTGGGGGGAGTGTGAGCGAGTCGAAGGAGATGAGAAATTCGGGAGAGGATGTGTTGATTAAAAAAATCAGCTCACCTCAACATCTTCCGGTGCGTCAACCTGCACAACCCACTCAACATCGGGGAAATCCAACCCTCGACTGGCAACATCTGTAGCAAACAACACTGCAGATTTTTTTCTACAAAAGTCAAAGTAGACATTCGTCCTCTTTTCCATTGCCATCTTCCCGTGCAGCGCCATCAGGGGAACACCCGGCTGAAAACCTGAGAATAATGCGAGGAAGAACTTGACTTGAGACCGGGAAGAGAGAAAGATTATTGATTTTGTTTTTAGATGGGTTTTTATGAAGGAGTAGAGGACGGAGATTTTCAGGGGGAGGGGGACGGTAATGTACGTTTGTTTCAGCTGGGGAGGGATCGCATACGAATTTGTTTTTGGTTTTGATTTCGAATTTGAATTTAAGGATGGTGCGTCCTCACCAAGGCGCACGTAAACTGGGCGAGACAAGGACAAGCGAGCCAGATCGCTAACTTTCTTGGACTGTGTTGCGGAGAACAGAAACGTCTAGGATCAACGGTAAAAACGGAAAGAGTGAAGCAAAAGCGATATGTGGGAAGGTTAGTTGTTGAGGTTTTTCTGTGCACCAAACTTCAAAACACCAGTCTCACCTGCCTTCCCTCGGGCAAGTACCCAACAATCCTGTCAATCTCGTTCTTGAAACCTAAATCCAAAACCTTATCAGCCTCGTCAATGACAAAAACCCGCAAGTCGTCAGCGTGGAAACCATACGTTCCCTCAAAATGACTAAGCAATCTCCCAGGAGTTGCAACGAGGCAATTTGTCTTGACAACACCCCGTTGCTCCTCTCTAAACCCCTTCCGACCGCCAGTCACAAGCCCAACCGTGAAGGAATGGTACTTTGCGAGGTTTTTCAGTACATCAAAGGTCTGCATCGCCAGCTCTCTGGTAGGGGAGAGAATGCAAGAATGTAACCCGTCAGAACAAGTCCAGCGTTCTCGGGCGAGAGACTCAACAACTGGAATCAAAAAAGAAAGAGTTTTTCCACAACCAGTTGGCCCACAAGCCAACACATCACAATTCGGTGACAATGTGTGTGGTAAAGTTGATGATTGAATAGGAGTCGTGGTCGTGAATTTTAACTCACGAAGAGCTGATAATGTGGCCCGTGAAACAGAAAAAGACTCGAATGGCACACGTTCCCCATCTGTACGACGAATATACATGAGAAAGATAAATGGGACTTCAGAAATTTACATTTTCTTTTCCTGAAACCTCATCCATTTCCATACATTGTCCATCATGGTAAATGTGCGTATCTATAGCTACAACTTGCTGTCTTCTTCGCTGGCGTCGCCAACATATTTTACCCATTGTACGAAGGCTAATTTGCTGGCTTCAAATAGGTTGCTGAAGGTTCAGAGCAAGCTGTCAGCTGAGTGTTTGAAGCATTCTGTGATCTGTCTCCAGGAGCTAAGTAGAAAATGGGAGGGGCCTATGACAGTATTTTTCGAGGCGCAAGGTTATCAGTTGGTGACGGGAATGTATGGGCACTCGTTCAATGGATTTATGGGGGTTGGTGTTGCTTACCCGATGGACACTTTTGAGGGTGTTAAGATTGACATTGAGCGACTTGCGGATACATGTAAATGGCCGGTTGACCCGGCTGAGCACGGCCCAGGTAGTGGAAGCTACAAGAGGAGGAGGGGCAAGTCGATATTCAAATTGTTTGGGAAGCTTTTTGATGCAGTTGCTAAGGTTGTTGTTTCCCCAGTGATAAAACTTGGACTTCTTCCCCCCGCAGAGCCCAGAAAGTGGACCGAAGATCCGTGGGTAGCTGCTGAAAAGCGCTCCAACATTATGGTTTCAGCTAGGCTCCGACCCAAGTCTGCACCCTCCAACGAATTCCTCGTCAGCTGCTACCATATGCCTTGTGCATTCAAAACTCCCCAGATCATGATGTTACACTCTGCACTTGCTGCGCGGCGGTGCAGAGAGCTGGCTACTGGAACTGGCGGGGTCGATCCCGAGGAGCCCACGGGCCCAAACTCCGGTTGTCCTGTCATTCCTCATGCCTTGGTTGGCGACTTTAACTTCATGCCTAACTCGCCAATGTACAATATGGTCACCACCGGAGAGGTGAATGAATCAACTTGCGTGGCGGAGTGGGAAGGGAAGTGGCAGGAGCACGTTCCGCGGAGCAAGTTCGGAATGGACTGGGAAGTTGGAGACTTGGGAGGGGGCATGGACAGCGCATATTTTGCGGCAGATGGCAAAGAGCCGGACTTCACAAACTATGCTAGAATAAAAGATGACGACCCATTCATTGGTACTCTCGACTACATTTTCTTGTCAAAAAAAACAAAGTACGGAACAGGGGAATGGAAAGTTTCGAAAACAGACAAAATTGTGAATAGGGATGAAATTGATGGACCTCTTCCAAATGATAGTGAACCCAGTGATCATGTGGCAATAGGCGTGGACATAAACATTGTGTGAACTTTCCGCAAGGTCGGTCTATACATTAAATCTCTAATACAATTTTTCTGAGTTTAGTTTGAAGATTTCGAACAATCATCTATCATAAACAATCATCAAATACAAGTTTCCCTCCTACAAACGTTTTCACCACCTGCAATGTTTTCTCATCCAACAAAACAATGTTCCCACTTCTTCCTTCCGCCAAGCTCCCAATTTCTCCCTCCATTCCCAAAAACTTGGCCGGATTTCTCGTCACTGTTGATAACCCATCAGCCACACTGCAGCCAGTAAAGTCAATGAATTTTCGCAAGCAGTAGTCCAAACTCACGCAACTCCCAGCCAGCGTGTCCGTCCCCTTGATAACCGCCCGTACACCGGTTTTCATTACTTTCATGCTTCCCAGGTTATGCTCCCCGTCTCCGAGCCCCATTGCGCTCATAGCATCAGTAACCAGAATGGCACCCTCGGGGTTTGCCGTGAAGGCCGTTTTTACCGTGGCTGGATGAGAATGGATCCCATCGCAAATAATCGAGTAAAATGGTCGATCTACTGCCCCCAGCGCGACTCCAACCAAACCGGGTGACCTGTGGTGGAAATTCGGCATGGCATTATACAAATGAGTAATCAGCCGAGCTCCTGCCTCAACCCCCCTAATGCCCTCCTCGTACGTAGCCATGCTGTGTCCCATGCTGACTCTCACTCCTTTTTTGACAAGCTCCCCAATCACCTCCTCCGCTCCATCAAGCTCCGGGGCCATTGTCACAATTTTAACCAAGCCCTCTGATATGTGCGAATCAATCTGCTGTCCATAGGCGACTTGTAGGGGAGTGGATTTCGGTGTGCGGATGAATTTAGCGTTGTGAGCCCCCTTCTTCTCGAGCGCAAAGTAGGGGCCTTCAAGGTGCACTCCAAGAATGCTTGTTGAGAATGTTTTGATTTTGGCTTTGGCTTTGGTGAAGTTCAGAAAGTCACCCAAAATTTGCTCGTACTGTCTGGCACTACAAGTGACTAGTGTAGGACAGTAAGACGTCACACCCGTCGAGGGTAAACGACCTTCAACCATTTTTACATTTTCACAGAATACACCTGAATCAGATGAAGCTACCGAAAAATCAACACCAAAAGCACCATTCAACTGAATGTCAATGAAACCAGGCGATATTATTAAACCCGAACAGTCTATTTCAACAACCGCTGTTTTGGTGGTGGTGGAGGCGGAAGGGTTTACTAATTCAAAGAATGCTCTTCGCTGATCCAATATAAATCCTTGGGGAGATATCGTTATGCCTGATCTATTTGAAGAGATTTGATTTTTTATCGTGTCGTAAAATGAACCGTTCACCAGTTTCACGTCCATGTGTGTGTGATAAATTGATGGGGTACTGGGTATGGGTATATATCCTTTAAATGGTCAATTTGGGGGATAAATTACCGATTGGAGATTGCTAAATGCGCAGTAATTTCAAACCATAAATTTGGGTTAACCTATGCGACTGCTTTCTTGCATGAGTGCCGTGTGTATACGTGCCTTGAACACACCCTTAAAAGCCTTCAAAGCACCCCTTAAAGTTCAAACTCGACTTTTCTTAACAGCTGATTCCCCTCTCAGCCCATTCTCTCCTATCAGCACAACAAGTCCTGCCTTCTCTTTACCCAAGTCAAGAGATTGTCCGGGAAAATCCCCATTCAACAACTGTCCCCCATCAATTGTTTCCAAAATTGGATCCAACCTACATCTTCGTCCGGGTCACCCGTTAAACACAATCAAGGCGATAATCTCTGACCACTTCAAAAATACTGACGGTTTCACTACGTTTGATAACTTTTCCCCAATTGTTCCGACGTACAACAATTTTGACTCATTGCTGATACCAAGTGATCATCCGGGCAGGCAGCCCTCTGACACGTATTACATTGATGAAACAACAGTATTGAGGACCCACACCTCCGCCCACCAGGTAAACGGGCGAAGCAAAGCGGACGAGTTGTCGCAAACTGTCAACAAATTTGTTACTGACTTTGACATTTTTGTTTTTATTTGGCGCACAATCTTTTTGTTTTCCATCATCCCTCAGCTTCACCTAATGGCCTCTTCCAACTCGAAATTCTTGGTTATTGGCGACTGCTACCGGCGTGATGAAATTGATTATTGCCACTACCCGGTATTTCACCAGTGCGAGGGGGTAAAGCTCTTCCCTCTCGATTCCGCTACGGAGGATGAAGTGATTGCTGATCTGAAGTCGAGTTGCGAGGGGCTGATGGGGAAGCTATTTGGCAATGATATTGAGTTCCGCTGGGGGGCTGACTACTTCCCTTTTACAAATCCGAGCTTTGAACTTGAAGTTAAATACAACGGGGAGTGGCTGGAAGTTGCTGGGAGTGGAGTTGTGAAGGAAGAGATAGTTAAGAATAGTTTGGTGGGGGGAGAGGAGGAGGTGCCCAGGAAAGGGTGGGCATTTGGACTTGGGTTGGAGAGGCTAGCAATGATTCTGTTTGAAATACCAGATATTCGTCTGTTCTGGAGTGAGGACATCAGGTGAGAGATGTGATAAGGAAACATAGCACTTTAAGAGAATTACTAAACTAAACTTTCCGCAGGTTTCATTCACAGTTCAGCGGAAAAAATGAAGGGAAAATCGTGAAGTTCACCCCCTATTCGAAGTACCCGCTTTGCTACAAAGACGTGTCATTCTGGTTGAACAAGAGCGGCGAGGAGACTAAATTCAATTTCAACGAGTTTTGCGATCTCATCAGGGAGCAGTGCGATGGCGACTATGTTGAGAAAATTGAACTGATTGACGAATTCGAAAACAAAATAGGTAGGAAGAGCCAATGCTACAGAATCACCTACAGGTCCATGGATAGGAGCTTAACCAACGAGGAGGTTGATGTTGTGCAGTTTGCTGTACGAGACAAACTTGCCAGAGTTTTTGATGTGGAACTCAGATGATAGAGTTTTTAAGGTGATGGTAACACAAAACAACTTTTCTCTCTATTTTAACACACATTTATTAGCTAGCCGAATGAGATTGACGAGTGACCTCCAGGGGGAGCATGAATCCTGGTGGAGCTCCTGTCAGTAATCATGTTGCCACAATTCTGATTGCTTCCGTTGGCGAATTTGTTGCTGCTCGTACTTCCTGCACCGCCGGAGTAGCCATTGTCTTGCTGCTGCATTTGTTGAGGTGCCTGCTGCTGAACTGGTGGTTCAGCAGAGCTGTAGGGTTGAAGGGGATTGGTTGGTGGTCGCCTTTGCTGTTGTTGTTGCTGGGGCTGCTGCTGAGGCTGCTGCTGGGGCTGCTGCTGCTGCTGTTGGGGCTGACCTAGAATTTTGGTTGATTGGTATTGGTTGTTCTGGACAGGGAGGGAGCCGATCTTGCCGGTCACCTCCTTTTGGTTGGAACGAGAATTGAAGCGAGAAGGGGCAGTGTTCTGAGAATTATTTCCAAACCTATCATCAGATCCGGGAGTTTCCCAGCCTAGTGAAAGGGACGAACCCCCTCCTGGCTGTTGGAGGACTCGGCTGGTTGTGCGTCCTCCCTGCACGAAATAGTTCTGGTTGGCATTCTGTGCATAACTCATAATTTTGAACTTCAAAAAAAGAGTTGTTTGAATTGTGTTGAT
>Ga0302116_1000376_pt1 | contig 26704 bp, 33 predicted proteins | sample AG5_SCM_MG_FD_203124 | JGI IMG/M metagenome (GOLD analysis project Ga0302116, IMG submission 203124) | Marine microbial communities from Western Arctic Ocean, Canada - AG5_SCM | ecosystem: Environmental > Aquatic > Marine > Oceanic | place: Canada: Western Arctic Ocean | collected 2017-10-01 | reverse complement strand
TGGTTTTGCACCGTGCGCACGATTTTGTAGTTTTGGTGCTGCAGACGTCGCACTGGCGAGCCGGTCTCTTCAGCACGTCCTCCACCTCGACCAGCTCGGCCTTGTCGTACTTCATGTGCTTGATGAATGTGCAAGCGGTGTTGTAAGTGCCGAAGACCTCCTCGTCGACGAACTGTTTGGGGAGGTGTTGTCGGAGGAGGGTGGGGAAGGGGGTGGAGGAGATGTAGGCGGGGGTGAGGCGGAGAACCTTGACAACCTCTCTGCACGCATTTTGGTTTTGAGCAAAATCAGGGAGCGTGGCTCCCTGGGGCCAGTTATCGCCGGTAGCAGTAAGGGAAAGTGGGTATAGATGGATCATTCGAAGAGCAAGAAACACGAGGGACTCGCTGTATACCTGGCTGCAGCAAGCAATCTTTCGAAGAAGATTATAATTGCTGTATTTGAGCACTTCATGCACAAACTCGTCATCGTGCTGGTTGATGAACTTGTGGCAGTCTGCATACGATCGTGATTGGATCCATGTGGCCATCTCAGTCGTCCAATAACCCACTGGTGCGTACAAGCGGGCCATCCCCATACTACCCAACGAACAAGCTTCCTCGGGAGTGAGGGAGAGCAAGCCGATGATCTCAGCACAGGCTCCACTCCTACGGGCAATGTCGATGGGAGTTTCGCCTTCCTTGTCTCGTGTGGTGAGGGCCTCTGGATTGTAGCCAATCGAATACACGCCCACACCGGCAAGAACATGTGTGTGTGTCTGAGCTTTCTCTGCCATCCAATGATGTGGCAGTCGTCCATGCTCATCTCTCTCCTTGTACTTTCTTTTGAGCAAATCTACATTCCGAGCGGGGTGAATCATGGCTATTTGCACCGCGGGCCAATCACGCTTCTTGAGCCACTTGTGGTGCTGGTTCGTCATTTAAGCTTTTAAGTGTGGAGTCTTGAGGCAAAGTTATTTGAACTGGGTTAGAATGCTGGGGTGGCGTGTGGGGCGGTGTTCAACCTTGGAAGCGTGTTCCGAAGATGATATGCTGGGGTGGAGTTTGGGGCGGTAATTACCTTGGGAGCTTATGGCGGGGTCTTCCAAGGAAACTTCAAACGAGCTTTGCAACCGCACAACCGATTATTCAGTTTGCGCAAGTTATAGTTACTATCCAACAATCTAGTCGCTTATATTCCTCCCAATATACCAACAACTAGAGGGTCAGCATTTGTCATGAAATCTCGCAGATTTCACTTCGCTTTCCCCTGCCTTCTCTTTTATCTCCTCATCACATCTCTCTCTGTCTTCCACCTTCTTTACGAAAACAACCTCGACATTGTCATCTCACGCTGCAACGAAAACCTCACATGGCTTCCTCTGTATGAGTTCGTCCTGAATCCTCGAAACGTCTTCGTCTACGAGAAGTGCAAAACTACTACAAGTCACTTCTCCTTCTCCACTTCCACAAGAATGTACCTCACGCTCCCCAACGTCGGTCGAGAAGGCCATACCTGGTTGCACCACATGCTTCGCACCGACCTCATCTTCTCCGAATACACGCTGTTTCTCCAAGGTTCTCCCGAGGTCTGGCTCTTTCAGGCGTTCTCCGCCTTACCCTCCTCTTCACCTTCGTCTTCGTCTTCCCCTCCCTCCACGAACTTCTTTCGCCATCAGCGACCAGATTCCGAATCCCACGAGGTCTACGAGTGGATGACCCAGATCGACGCCACCGGCCGCTGCGAAACAAAAACAATTTGCGAGCGAAGGCTGCGAGAATTTTGGCAGAGATACAAGCATCCTACCAAAAGCGACGACTTTGAATCAACCCTATGGAGTCTAAAGGGGGAGATGCTTCTCTCCTCGTTACATATTGTAGACTTTCTCGCATCTCATGGCCGTCCTGCATTGACGGATTTGCTTGACAAATTGGCCGCTACAAACAATTCCTTTGAAGGCCACCTCCTCGAACGCACATGGGAGAGCATGTTCATGGCATCACCTGCAAGCAGCCATTAGATTACATTAGACTTCAAGCCCAACAAGTGGCTCGGGAATGCGAGCACCACCCAGCTTGTAGACGCCAACAACGGTGTATTCGTCAACGAAATTGACTTCGATGGCAGTGGGACGAGTAAAATCTCGGGTCTGCGAGTTTATGTTGAGGGGAAGCCGAACGAAAACGAACCCCTTCGAGTCGACCTCAAGTTCAAGAAGATTGTCGTGTTGCGAAACTCACGATTGAAGATACTCCGAAGGTTGTCGATCGTGATTCCTTCGTTGAGAATATTAAGTTTGTTCAGCAAATTGTTCCGAACAGACGAACAAATCAACAGCAAAAGACCCAGCAAGACGATTGTGTTTGTAGATGAAGATATGAGAATTCACAAGACGAACACTGGCCTGTACTTTGTGCAGAGCAAACATAGCAACAGAGTCTAACATACATAACAATTTATTAGGAAGTTTTTCATTAAATTCAACTTTACATCCTTTACATCGGTGTGAGCCTCAAAAAATCTAATACCACGCTCGTGGGTCCGTCTCCAGCTCCAGGCTCCTGGATGCACCGGTTGAGGAGGAGCATGCCCTCATGCAAAACCCGCAATTCTGCCTCATTCGCTGGTGGCCTCGTCGGCGCCTTGCAAACCTTCTTGTGATTCTTCCACGCCGACTTCTGGCAGGAGGGGGAGCAGAAGTAGCTGGTTTTGCACCGTGCGCACGATTTTGTAGTTTTGGTGCTGCAGACGTCGCACTGGCGAGCCGGTCTCTTCAGCACGTCCTCCACCTCGACCAGCTCGGCCTTGTCGTACTTCATGTGCTTGATGAAAGTGCAAGCGGTGTTGTAAGTGCCGAAGACCTCCTCGTCGACGAACTGTTTGGGGAGGTGTTGTCGGAGGAGGGTGGGGAAGGGGGTGGAGCAGATGTAGGCGGGGGTGAGGCGGAGGACGTTTTGGATCTCACTGCACGCATTGTATTGGGATGGGTCAGCAAGCCGGAGGGCCGTGAAACCTTTGGGGGTGGTAGCCAGAAGGGAAAGTGGGTGTCGATGGATCATTCGAAGAACAAGAAACACGAGGGAGTCGCTGTATACCTGGCTATTGCAAGCAATGGCTCGAAGAAGTTCAGAATTGTGGTATTTGAGCACTTCAGGCATCAACTCGTCATCGTGCTCGTTGATGAACTTGTGGCAGTCTGCATACGATCGTGATTGGATCCACCCTGCCATCTCATTCCTCCAATAAGCCACTGGTGCGTACAAGCGGTACATCTCATCACCACCCAACGAACGAGCTTCCTCGGGAGTGTGGGAGAGCAAGCCGATGATCTCAGCACAGGCTCCACTCCTACTTGCAATGTCGATGGGAGTTTCGCCTTTATTGTCTCGTGTGGTGAGGGCCTCTGGATTCAAGCCAATCGACTGCACGCCCACTTCGGCAAGAATATGTGTGTGTGTCTGAGCTTTCTCTGCGAGCCAATGATGTGGCAGTCGTTCATGCTCATCTCTCTCCTTGTACTTTCTCACGAGCAAATCTACGTCACGATCTGAGTGAGTCATGGCTCCTTCTACCAAGGGCCAATCACGCTTCTTGAGCCACTTGTGGTGCTGGTTCATTGTCATTTAAACCCCTCTAATGTGATGGGGAGGGAGAGAGGGGGATGCTGGGGCAAAGTTAGGAGAACTTGTTTAGAATGATATGCTGGAGTGATGTTTGGGGTGGCGGTGGTACCTAAGAAGCCAATCTACATTTTGAAAAATTTCTAAATGTGTTTATACTGTTTACGCAGTGATAAAGCAGCAGAGTTTCTAAATAAATTAGCACAAGCTATTCTTCTTCTTCCCTATAAGCTTAGCTATTTAATCTGGACCGAGTGACCGAAATCGTGAAGCCACATGAACTCCTCTTCCTCACAACCACAATCTGATGCCCAAAACCAAATCCTCCAAACCTACCTTGAGTGGAAGAACCGCACCCCCCTAATCACCCGTTCCACCCTCCAAACCCTCACCTTTGTGTACGCCTCCTCGTGGATATTTGACTTCTCCTCCCACATTGCCAACATCCCCTACTTCACCCTCCTGAAGTTAGAATTCTACCGACTCCTCCTCGCCCCATTCCTGTGCCAATCCCTTTTTTCCCTCGTTTTCGTCGGCATGAGCTTCTCCTCGCTGGGTGCCCGGCTGGAGCAAATCCTCGGCAGCGGCGGTTTTTTAAGTTTGATGGTCTCCATTGCCCTCCTCTCCCACCTCTCCTTCGTCCTCCTCGCCTCCATCCTCTTTTACCTCTTCAACGACGTTAGTGCCATGTTTTACTCTGCCCAGGGCTTCTGGTCCGTGCTCATGGGTCTCATTGTCATAGAATCCCACAACAGCCCCCAGCCCACCCGGCGGCTCCTCTTCCTTCCCTTCCAGATCCCCACCCCCTACTACCCCCTGGCGTTGATAGCCTTCTTCACCCTCTTCATGGGAGTCAAGATGGACATGCTCCTCTCCACCGCAGTAGGCTACGGAATTGTCAACAACAAACTAGACTTTGTTATGGTGAAGAAGGAAACTCTCGTCGGCTGGGAGGCCGAAGGGGGCTTCTTGAGCTACTTGGGTCACCGGGAGGGGTGGGTGGGAGCCAGCAACAGTTCTGGTTTTGAGGGCGTTGCCGTTGCGGGCGCTTTTGCCTTGCCGATAAATAGCCCAGCTGGGCGTGGTGATGGGCGTGGTGATGGGGGCGGAGGTGGAGGCGGAGGCGGGGGGTTCAACCCTTCCACGTTTTTCGGCGGGCAGCAGCAGCAGCAACAGCAACAACAGCAACAGCCTTCGGCAGGGCTGGCGGCTCCCGGGAAAGTATCCAAACCCTCCTTCCCCGGCGGCGGATCTACACTCGGGGCTGGCTCGAACGGGGCGCGGGGGGGGGGGACAGTGGTTGCTCCTCCTGCTGGAGGGTGGAGCGGGGAGCAGCACCTCGATCCACGAGAGGCGGCACGGCGAGCGGCCGAGGCGAGGACAGTCTCTTCAAGGGAGGTTGTGTGATTAATATAGAGACCAGAAAATAGGTGAATTGCAAATTATATATTAACACCACTTCTCTTCTGTTTTTACTCTGTCCCAATTCCAAGAATCTCTTTGATATTGTGCACTATGAATGTGTTTTAAGTGTCAATCAACACTTAAATTCTTTTAAAAAAAATTATTCTATGGCAAAACATTACTAAGGTCAAAGTTTAGCTTTCTCAATTCTAATCTCTTCTCGCTCACGGCGTCTTTGGTGTACGTTTTTTCGTTGAAAGTGCTGGGATCCTTGAGCTCCGCGTTTAGCGCAAGGTGACTCATCGTTACAAGGCAGCAAACTCCGCAGTCGCTGCGGGGCTTTTAGTTAGTGGTGGACATGTGTGGGGTGTGGGTTGGATCGCTTTGATCCGTTCGCCGCTCGCCGCTCGCCGCTCGCCGCTCACCTGAAGTTGTCCTGCAGGGGCACAAGCGGGGCAACCCCAGGAAGGTTCATCGCGTTGATTTTGAACTTTTTCTTCTTGATTTTGGCCTCCACCTCCACGCCACCCTCCCCCTCCCCCTCCCCCTCACCCTCCACCACCTCCGCATTGTTGTTGTTCACCTCACGCGTATTTTCCCATACGGAGGTGAGCCATGTACGCAGAACCTTGAAGATCTGCTTTGTGGAGTGTGCAGCAAATTTTCGTCCAGAATCCATCAAAAATATTTTTGGGGTTTCTTCGCCCTCCTTCTCCTTCTCCCCAGCCCCAGCATCGACGATCATCGACAGATTCGTAACGACCGCGAGGGACCAGTGCGCATTGTAATTGACGGGGAAAACGAGCATGTCGTATGTAAAAATATCTCTGAGTTTTTTCGTCCATCCCAAAAGGTTTTGGTAGCAGAGCTTCCTGCCGTCAATTGTGTCGGGGAAGGCTGGGGTGGCCACGGCGTCGGAGATTAGCTGCGCCGAGCGAAGAAGATGCGAATGTTAGTTTTTTTTTACTTGTGGCTCGTACTCTCGTCTTCTACAAGGCTCGCTCGCTTCGCTCACTTACCTTGCTGAAAAAGAAACTGGTAAAAATCCACACCCTGCCCCTGTTCCTCCCCTTCTCGTTGCAAATCTTGCTGTACCAGTTGAGGATGTTGTCGCTCAGGTGAACCAGCGGCGTGAGCCTGACCTCGTCCCTGTGGCTCAAGCCATTTCCACTTCCATTCCTTCGCCCCTTGTAGAACACGTCGTAGTGGGCGATGCTCTCCTCCGAGGCGAACATGACCCCCCAGCCGCCCTCGAGCCAGATGCGGTAGATCCGCTGAGGCTTGCACCTGTACGAGTCGTAGCTTCTTTGGATGTTGGAGGAGAGGATAATTCCTGCTAGTGGTTTTGCGGAGGTGCAGGAGGTGTTTTTTACGACGATCAAAGATTCTTTTAGGAAGAGCTCCGGAGGATCGGGGTGTGGCTCTTCGAACAGAACCAGGTTGTTGTTGTTGGGGGTGTTGTTGTTGTTGTTGTTGTTGTTGTTGTTGCTGCTGCTGTTGCTGTTGCTGTGGCTTTTGCTATTTTCATTTTCATCTTCATCTTCATCTTCGTCAAAATTGATTGTTATTGTAGCTGGTGCTTGTGATTTTTCTGTCTCCTCGTCACTGGAGCTTAGCAACTCAATCACCTCCCCAGAATCCGAGCACTGTGACTTCAACTGATCTACTATGACGGGCTTCTTCTTCTTCAATTTCTTCTTTTTCTTGTTCGTTTTCGCTCGAAAGTCAGGGTCTAATTCCATCTCATTGTCATTGTCATTGTCATAGCCATTGCCAATGCCATTGCCATTGACATTGATATTGTCATAGTCATTGTCGAATAAATTTATAACCCCCCCGTCCTCTACCCCAACCCCAGCCCAATTATTGTTCCTCTCAAACGTCAGCAGCACCGGAAAGTTGTCATCGCCATTCCCAAGAACATCCTTTACCTCCTTGAGCGTTGTGATGTCCCCGTCCTCCAACCTGTAGATGGTCTGGTGGTCCTCGTAGAGGGGGTACTTCTTCCTCGTCGCGGCGAAGAAGGCAGGCTTGGCCTTCTTGGACTTCTTCTGCTTCTTCGAAGCCAGAGATTTGGGGTGGTACGAAGTTTTGATCTCGACGATCTTGTCACCGGGCTTAATCAGCCCGGCAACGATCGCGTGGAAGACGGACGGGTTGTAGGCTTTTGGGTTTGGGTTGGGGGTGGGATTGGGGGTGGTGGTGAGAAGGAGACGGTGCGCCGCTCGGCCTCCCGCGAGAATTATGGGACAGTTTTGCACAAACACGGCACCATCAGAGGAAGAGGTTTTCGACTTTCGCTTCCTCTTGGTTGAATTGGGGTTGGGATTGGGGTTGGGATTGGGGTTGGGGTTGGGATTGGGATTGATTTGCTCATCATCAGACTCGAGCTCCAAAGGGTAAACTGGAGCTAAATTTTTCGGCCGCTGGTCCCCTAGAAAGAGGGTAAGAGGAGGTTGTTGAACTAGGACGGTGAATGTGAACATGCTCTCTTCGGAGTCTCTTTTCATGAAAGAAAAGAAGAAATACCAAAATACGATTTAAGCTATCGACCAAGCGTATTTAATTAGAGACAGCCAGGTGGCAAACCAGTTACAGCGTGCTCCCGATTATGGACGAATCTGGATCTAAGCGAGATCGTACCAAAACCACAACCAGAAATATCGACATATTAGAATCAGTTTTCTCGGTAGGAGACCGGATCTCATTTGTTGATGCCTCCAAAACGAAGTACACCGGTGTGGTTGAGGAAATTGGGAAGTCCCAGTACGTGATACAGTGGGATTCAGATGCCACGATCAGCGAGCTTGGATTTTCATCTTCCTACAAAATGAAACTATTGACAAAGTCGAGCATGGCATTGGCTTTGGCGCCGTCTAAGGCGAAGCCCATGCCAAAGCCGAGAGTAGCAGAGGTAGATGTAGAAGCAAAAGCAGCACAAGCACAAGCACAAGCAAAAGCACAAGCAAAAGCACAAGCACTCCTCCCTTCTTCTTCTTCTTCTTCTTCTTCGTCATCTTCCCCTCCCTCCTCCAAACCCAGCCCAACCTACAAGATCTCCCGCGGCCGCAAATCTCTCTCCGACTCCGGCCTAATTGTGTGTGACTCCTGCTCCTGCACCTACACGATATCCGCCCTCCCTTCCCCCCCCCTCCTCACCCCCCAGGGCTTCTGGTTCTGTGGCAAAAACAAGTCAGGCAATAATCCCTGCACCGGCACGCCGTGCAAGCAGGCGATCAGCCTCGCGAAGCACAGGAACGCGCCGGTGGAGGAGCGGACCTGCGAACTGTGCAACGTCGAGTTCAAGAGCCCCGCGGCCAAGAGCTACCACGTTAAGAACAAGGTTTGCCTCAGGAAGAAGGATAAGGCGAAGGGGCTGGAGAGTAGTGGCACTGGCAAGAAGGAGAGGAGGAAGGGGGGGAGGGTCGTGGAGGTAGGAAGGGAGTACAATACCGACACACCCTTTGGCCTTGTTAGGGTGACGGCAGTCAACGACAACAACAACAACAACAACAACAACAACAACAACAACAATAACAACAACAGCAACAACAACAACAACATCGTCCGCTGCGAGTCGTCAGCTTGGACCTTGGCAAATGCCCAGCCTGTTGTGCTGTACCTAACCGTCAAGAGCCTCGGCAAGCTGAAGCCCCCTCCTCGCAATAAAAAGAGAAAGGCTTCGTCGATCGTCGAAGCGGTTGTGGGGAGGGACTACGAGACGGATTTTGGCGTTGTGGAAGTGACGGAGATTAGGGCGAGGGGTGGCGAGGAGGCCAACGATAATGACAACAGCAACAATAACGACGACTTGAACAACCCGCTGAACAGTAACACCTACATCTGCTCGAGTAAGAGCTGGGGTGCTCGGCTGTTCCTCAACGCTCGGAGCCTCGTCAAAATCGTTGCCGTTGATTCGATTGAGCTGAGTGAGGCTCCGACGATGGAAATGCGGAGCAGGAGGACGAGGAAGAAAAGGGACAACGACACCAACATAAAAATGGAGTTGGAGACCTTCACAACGTCCACCTCCATCACCAATATGCGAAAGAAGCAATCTTCCACCCAATCCTCCTCCCGGCGGGGGGGGGGGGGGGGGGGGGGGGGGGGGGGGGGGGGGGGGGGGGGGGGGGGGGGGGGGGGGGGGGGGGCGGGGGCGGGAGGGCTAGCCATGGACAAGTTCTTAAATGCGTTTATGGTATACCAAAAGGGGCAAAATTTCTTGAGTTCCCTTCACACACTGTGCTTCATAAGATTTCTCTCCATATCGCGATGCTCAACCCCAACCCTTCTCCTTCCTCCACTTCCTCATCCAAAAGACGCCGCTCCCGCAGAGAGCGTGAAAAGCGTATCTTCAGTCCCACCAACAAGAAATCTCCCATTACTGGTAAGGATCGGTCTCACGTTAAGGTCAATCTTGAGCTAGACACCCTCCTTGACTGGCTTTCGTTCGGACCTCTCGTCATTATGATCATCATCGACAACTACATAAAGCTCTTTCCCCATGCAGATTGGATGCCCGAGTGCTGCCATTACGATGATGTGGCGAAGTTCTTTCTCCTGGACTTGCTTTGTCTCGTTCCCATCATTCATTCGATTAACCGCAACCTCAACGTTGGTGACTCCATCCTATCCACGGTTCTCACTTCCGTCTACTCCATTGGTCTGGGTGTTAACCAGGCGGTCAACGCCATCGACTCCTCTGCGAAGCGATTGGCGATTGAATCTGGTAGGTCCTATGTGCAGGTGACTGGGCCTGAAATGGAGGAGGCAATCTTTTTCTGGGACGAGATTGCAGGTGAGAGCGAGCGAGCTTAGTTGCGACAGAAGAGAAGGGTGCGAATCGAGATTAACCCACTCTTGGTCGGTGCAGGTCACCTAATCGCATACATGGCGTTCTTCTGCATGCAGTTGCGATGGATGAACCTGGTCATCTACAACCGAAAGGTGTACATTTCGGTTCGGTCGAACTCTTGGAATGTAATCAGGGCGATCTTCACCGGATTCGCAACAGGTATCATTGCCATCGAAGCTCAAACGGCGGAAGTTGGAATTTTTGCGAGTCTCTTTCTCATTCTCTTCATTCAACTACATGCGGGCGACAAGAAGTCGGACAATTTCGTGCGATTTTTTTACATAGTTGCGATCTTCAACCTGGTGTGCTTCTCCCTCTGGCACTTCAACTACGGAAGCTTCATTGAACCGTCCCACTTGAAGGAGGCCGGGTGGAGGTGAGTTTCATTCCGTTTCCGCTCGTCTTAGTGACAGAAGAGTGTGCGAAGCGACTAACCCACTCAACTATTTTGCTCACCTCGGCGACAGTATGAAGCAAGTAGTGTCTTTTGGCGCACTTGGGGGTCGGGGACCTGACGTTCTCGAAGCTTCAGGGAACAAGCGCACAACGTATCAGTCTGAAAATGCTCCAGCCGAAATCTTGGCGGGTATAACCTCTCACGAAATGCAGCAGCAGTACGAAGCTTTGTGGGTTCAACTAGCGCTTATCGTCAACGAAGCAAGCGCGGGAAATAGCACTACTCTAATAGACGATGCTCGGCGAATGCTTGGCTTATGATGTTGGATGGTGAAGTGCGTAGCTTTAGATTTTTGAGATTGTGTTCTATGAGTTTTGCCTATTATTTGTTATTTAGTCTTCGTTTGTGTACTCTTTTTCTCCTGGTGGCTCGACACCGGCCTGATTCATTAACTCCGCAATGCTCTTCTCCAAATCATCAATCCTGCACCGCCGATCGAAGCGTGTTGAGTTAGCCACGTGTTACTGGTGGCGAGGGCAATGGTTATCTCACCTGTTGCCCATTTCATCAATACGTCCTATAATAGCATCGCTCATTTGGCCGAATCGCGACTGCATCTGCTCCAACAGGCTCTGCACAAAGATAGTCAAGTCCTGGGAGTTCGTGGGAGCGTCATCACCAGTCGATTCACTCATTTTTTTAGTTCAAAATAGAAAAATTTTTCAAAATAAAAAATTATACACAAGTGGACCAGGCAGGGCGAACCCAACACACAAATCTCACAACGTATCCTTAACCACACCATAATTCATTCCCTTCCTCAAAAATTTAAAAATGGCTGAAATTCGAGCCCTAATCAACTACAAGCTCCGGCAAAACCTATTCACACATGTAGTGAATGAAACAACAGAAGAGCTGAAACGGCGTGGAACTGATTCGTATTTGATTTTCATGAAAGGCTACTCCCTAGGCATGTGTGGCAATACTCAAGCGGCGATCCGTGAGCTGGAGCAACTCAAGCGAAAGCGTGAAGTGGCCTACCCTGCTCTCCTTGCTCTCCTGTACTTTCACCGCCTCGCGAAGAAAGTGGACAGGAACGAGATTGAGACACTTGAAGTTTCCCTTAAAACTGCCGAGGAGAATGTTGGAGACCAAGGTTGCCTCCTGGCTTCCTCTTTCTTCCTCTACACTGGTGATTACCAGTCTGCCCGGCGTTATGTCACTCGTGTCCTTCGTGCCGGAACAAAAGCCCAGACCCCGGTTCAAATCCAGGCTGCCTCCCTCGCTGCCTGGATCGAAGTGTCTAGAAACGGCACCACTCGAGGGGAGACCGATGACAAGGACGAGGCTATTGAATCCTTGGACGAGACCAACATGGCCCGCGATCTGGACAGTTTGTTGGTGAAGGCCAAGTACTATGAGCAGCAGGGGCGACAGAAGCTAGCTTTGGATCAGTTGAACCAGGCCATTGCCATGCATTCTTGGTTCGTCCCAGCGTTGATTGAGAAGGCAAAGGTGAGTTTTGTAGAGATGAGCGATGAGATTTTTTAGGTGTGAAATTACTTTGGTTTGTGTTAATTTTTTTGGAACTAACCCCCTCATCATGCCCCCCACCCCCCCATCCCCCCACCCCCCGACAGATGTTCATCGCTGCAGGGGAATGGGACCAGGCGAACGAAATGTGCCAGCGCGTGACCAACGCGTCGACCGACGGAAGCACATCCAGCGACGATAATTTTGAAGCGATCATGATCAACACGCTTATCGACGTGGTGCACCAGGGCAAGGATGTGAAGGAGAACTTCCAGAGATTGCTCATGAGCTTATCGAGGAACGAGCCGAACAACGCCAAGATTCACTTCGAGATGAGTCGCCTGTTTGCGAGGTTGAGTGGAAGGAACAGAGAATTGTTGCAGATGACTGTGAAGCTCGTGAGTAACGCGTGCGAGTTGGAGCCGAAGAACAGCGAATATGTGGCTGAGAAGGGCTACCAGTACAGGTTGATGGGAAATTATGGGATGGCGCTGGATACCTACAAGGATGCTAGTAGAATCGACGAATCCAACGTGGAAGCTTCCTACGGTATGATCTATTGCCAACTTATGCAAGGGCAGGTTGAAGACGCCGAGCAGCAGCTAGAATTTTTGTCGGTAATTCAAGGGAGTGATGGTTCAAACCAGTCCGCCAGTTTGACATTTTTGAAGGCGCTGATTGCACTGAGAAAAGACAAGAACGCGCCCCTCCACTTGAAACTGCTGAACTTGGCGGTTGAGCAGCACGAGCAGAGCCAACGTGAAAATCCCGCCTCAGACATTTTCTTGATATACTACAACTTCAATCCCGATTTCTTGGTGGAGATCGCAAAGGTGAGTGAGCGAAGCGAGCGAGCCTTGAGGAAGATGAGTGACAAATAAACTAACTATACCTCTTATCGCTCGCTCTTCATTATCGCTTCTTTCGGCGCAGGAGTACTTGACCCACTTGAACAGCCCGGAAAATAACCGGGGAAGTGCCGGCCGAAACCCAAACGACGAGTCCGAGTCCGAGTCCGAGTCCGGACCCACATCGGTGGGACTGGCGTTGTTGGAAAAAGTCACCGATCGAGTGCCGGCCTTGTTGGAAGCCCATTTGGTCAATGCGAAGGCCCGGTGAGCGAGCGAAGCGAGCGAGCCTTGATGAAGACGATAATACAAGCCACTACTAAACCAACATTATTCCACTCAATTTGTAATGCGCCTCGCTTCGCTCGGCGCTCCGCTCGGCGCAGCTTCGAAATGGGCCAGAACGACCGAGCCCTCCTCACCCTTTCCCACTGTCTCACCATAAATCCCGCCCACTCTGAAACTCACCTTATCATGAGCCAGCTGCACCTGGCCAAAAAAGACTTTCAGTCAGCAAACAACAGCTTGGAGGACGCCCTCAGTTACGACTTCACGATTCGAAACTACCCCATTTACCAGCTGGTGAAGAGCGAGTGTTTGGCGTTCCAGGGGGCTCTGGATGAGGCGAGGCAGCAATTGGAAGATGCCATGCAGGTGAGCGAGCGAGCTTTGAGGAAGACGAGGAAGACGAGGAAGACGAGGAAGACTCGCGATGAATTCCGCGAAATGGCTACAGACATAATTTTGAGTCCTCCAATGGCGCGTGTCTTGCCCCTAATCTGGGCCGTCCCTGAACAATCTAATTGCGCAAAAAGATGCGCCTGGCCGAACCCGCCGCTGTGTTCAAATCTGGGCGTCTATTTACGATGGAGTTACGGCAGATTCAGTGAATCGCCTTTTTTTAAAGTTTTTTTTCGCTTCATTGGCAACAACCACCCACATCCACTACTGAACCAACCCACTCAATTCGTTTGGCTCGCTCGGTGCAGCTCGCCGGAGTCCGCGACGGCGTCGGCTCGTCAATTTCAGTGTCCGACAGAGTCTCAATTTTCGTTCAGCTAGCCTCGGTCTATGCTCGGCTAAACATGCTCACGGAAGCCAACAACATCTTAGCAGAGGGAAAATCCACCTTCGAAGGAACCGCCGACCAAATCAAAATTCTCGTTGCCATGTCCGACATTGCAATCCGAAACAACGACTTCACCAAGGCCATCAACATTCTGGCCAAAGTACCCCCCACGTCGTTGTTGCACATTCACGCGCAGGTCGCCAAGGCCGACATATACTTAAAATTCCGCCACGACAAGCAGGCCTTCGCGCAGTGCTACTTAGACCTCGTGGCCAGCGATAAATCCGCTTCCAACTACATTTTGCTGGGTGAAGCGTACATGAAGATTCAGGCGCCGGAGAGCGCAATTGAGGCCTTCGAGAACGCCCTCCGGATGAACAACAATGACTCCAGGTTGGCCGAAAAGATCGGGAAGGCTCTGGTCAGCACCCACGACTACCGCAAAGCCCAGGAATACTACGAGAACGCCTTAAGGAACATGCCCGACAACAAGGCGATTAGGTTCGACTTGGCGAAACTGTACACGAAGTTGAGGCAGTTTGACCTGGCGAGTAGGGTGCTGACGAAAGCGCTGAGCAATACCGACATGGAAGAAACCAACGAGGGCGACTTCAAGACGTTGACCGGCGACGTGGAGACTCTCCTTCTGTTGGTGGAGACGCAGCGCGGAAGTGACGAAAAGAAGGAGATGAAAAAAACGTTGCTGAGAGCGAGGGACATTCAAAATCTTGTCCTCGAAAAGTCCAGGTCTCAGGGCAGCGAGATGAAGACAATGCAGAAAAAGTTGGCTGCCGATATTTGTTTCGACATTGCAGAGATTGAGAGTGACGATGACAAAACAATTCAGTATTACGGCGAAGCCCTCCAATCATACGCAGTCCACGAACCTTCAATGCTCGCGCTAGCGAAAATGCACCTCAACCGCCACAACCTAGACGCGTGTCTAGAGCAGTGCAACACGCTCTTCCGGGTCGGCGCGGGGTTGGAAGAGGCCACCATGATGATGGGCGATTTGAAGTTCATGAAGGTGAGTGAGCGAGCAGACCGCTCCTAACCCCGCTCCTAACCCGCTCCTAACCCGCTCCCAACCCAACCCACTTCGCTTCGCGCAGAGCGACTTTGAGGGCGCCACGGTCCAGTACCAGAACTTGCTGGTCACCAACCCGAACAACTACGTGGCGATGGAGAAGGTCGTGAGCTTGTTGCGGAGGGCGGGGAAGTTGAGCGACGTCGAGGAGATCTTCCAGAATGCAGAGAAGAAGGACCCCAGGGCGAGCTCCCACGCGGGACTCTACTACTCCAAGGGGTGCTACTTCCGCTACACGAACAACATCACAGACGCGGTCAAAAACTTTAACCTGGCCAGGAGGGATGGGGAGTGGGGAGGTCGTGCGCTGGAAAGCATGGTAAGTGAGCAAGCGAGCGAAGCGAGCGTGCCTTTTAGAAGACGAGGAACAACTATTTTTAACTAAATTAAACTAAATTAAACTAAACTAAACCCATAATTGCTCGCTTCATTAAAAATGCGCCACGCTTCGCTCGGCGTAGATCGAGGTGTACTTGAACCCGGACAGTGCAAACATGTGGGAGGATATTGACAGCGGAGAGGGGAGCAGCGAGGCCGTGAGGGTTGCGGAAAAGCTGTTGAGGGAGCTGGATATTCTCGGGGGGGAGAAATCCAAGAAGCACAAGGTACTGGAGGTGAGCGAGCGAAGCGAGCGAGCCTTTTGGAAGACGAGAACTATATACGAGCCACTACTAAAACCAATCAAACTCTATTCGTTTTCGCACCTTCTTCGCTCGGCGCAGAACTACCACCTGCTCGCGACCCGCACAAAGACGAACATTGATCTCGCGATGCAGAACTTCATCGAAATGCTCGAGGGAGACATTGACTACTTGCCGGCGCTGCTGGGGATGAGCACGGCGTTCATGATGGAAAAGGTGAGCGATCGAAGCGAGCAAGCCTCGAGGAAGACGAGCATACGAGCCAGCCACTGCGAAACTAACTTTATTCCAATAATGTGTTTGGATCGCTCGCCTCCCCTCTCTCCTTTAAAAATGCGCCGGCGCAGAGCTCGAACAAGGCGAGGAACACGCTGAAGAGGATCGCCAAAATGAACGACAAGATCGAGGATGCGAATGAGTTCGAGAGGAGCTACTTAATGCTGGCGGACATTTACGTTGGGAGGGGCAAGTTCGATCTGGCGCAGGACCTCTGTAAGAAGTGCTTGAGCTTCAACAAGAGCTGTAGCAAGGCGTGGGAGCTGATGGGAGTCATCATGGAGAAGGAGCAGAGCTACAAGGATGCTGCGGAGTGCTACGAGAAAAGTTGGAAGTTCGAACACGAGGCGAGCGCGACAATCGGATTCAAGCTGGCGTTTAACTACTTGAAGGCGAGGAAGTACGTCGAGGCCATAGATATTTGTAACAAGGTGTTGGCGCTGTATCCAGCTTACCCAAAGATAAGGAAAGAAATTATGGAGAAGGCGATGAGCTTGTTGAGGCCGTGAAAAAATAAATGTGTAAATATTATAGATTTGTTGGAATGTTTGTATTTTGGCAACATTTTTGTTGTATATTCAATCCTTGTCATTCCTCAAGAAATCTAACACAACACTCGTGGGTCCGTCTCCCGCCCCAGGCTCCTGGATGCACCGGTTGAGGAGGAGCATGCCCTTGTGGAGGGTGCGGAGCTCGGCCTCTGTGGCTGGAGGGGAGGTGGGGGGTTTGCAAACCTTCTTGTGCTTCTTCCACGCAGTCTTCTGGCACTCGGCGGAGCAGAAGTAGCTGATTTTGCACCGTGCGCACGCTTTCGTTGTGCTGGTCTTGCAGACATCGCACTTGCGAGTCGGTTTCTTCAGCATGTCCTCCACCTCGACCAGCTCAGCCTTGTCGTACTTCATGTGCTTGATGAACGTACAAGCGGTGTTGTAGGTGCCGAAGATCTCTACGTCGACGAACTGCTTGGGGAGGTGTTGTCGGAGGAGGGTGGGGAAGGGGGTAGAGGAGATGTAGGCGGGGGTGAGGCGGAGGACCTTGAAGATCTCTTGGCACGCCTTGAATTGGGGGACTTGTGCCCATTGGAGGGCTGTTTCCGCGTGAACTGTGTCTTTGTCGGTGAGGGAAAGTGGGTTCCGATGGATCATTCGAAGAGCAAGAAACACGAGGGAGTCGCTGTATTTCTGGCCATAGCAAGCAACATCTCGAAGAAGAGTAGAATTGCTGTATTTGAGCACTTCACGCACCAACTCGTCATCGTGGTCGTTGATGAATTTGTGACAGTCTGCATGAGATCGTGATTTGAACCAAAAACCCATCTCATTGTTCCAATAAGCCACTGGTGCGTACAAGCGCCGCATCCCCTTAAAACCCAACGAACGAACTTCCTCGGGAGTGAGGGAGAGCAAGCCGATGATCTCAGCACAGGCTCCACTCCTACTTGCAATGTCGATGGGAGTTTCGCCTTTATTGTCTCGTGTGGTGAGGGCCTCTGGATTCAAGCCAATCGACTGCACGCCCACACTGGCAAGAATATGTGTGTGTGTCTGAGCTTTCTCTGCGAGCCAATGATGTGGCAGTCGTTCATGCTCATCTCTCTCCTTGTACTTTCTCGCGAGCAAATCCATGTCCCGATCTGGGTGAAACATGACTCCATATACCCCGAGCCAATCACGCTTCTTGAGCCACTGGTGGTGATTAGATAACATCTAGACTGTGAGAACGTTGTTTATATGTAATCTGAGGTGCTGAGATCACTTCACGTGCACTCGTGCTTGAAATTTTGGACTTTGCTTTTATGACATCTTGACAGACGATAAATTCACCAGATCACGTGAAAATTGAAGATCCAACAATAGATGCTCCACCCCAAGAAGCCAAAGTTCTACGCTGTCGCAAATGGCAAAAATGGACCTGCTATTCACCTCAGCTGGCCTGCCTGCCAGTCAGATGTTGAGGGCTTTCCAAAGGCAAAGTTCAAGAGTTTCGCGTCCCGTGACGAAGCTTCCATTTATATAAAAAACAACGTTGTAAACCCCACGACCTCCTCCTTCTCCTCCTCTTCCTTCCCCAAAAAACGCAAAAAGGAATGGGTCAACGAAAGCAAAGATGCCGAATTAATTGTTCCCCCGTGGAGCAAGCAACCTGGTACATCTCATGCTGATTACGAACAGACAACAATTGCCGTCATGTTCGATGGCGGTACGCGGTCTAACCCTAATGGTGTTTCTGGCTCTGGTACAACAATAGACATCACCCATTCCAGTGCCAGTGCCAGTGCCGGAATGGACGAGACCTACTTCTTTTCAGAATACTTGGGCACCGGTGGCGGTCACTCTAACAACGAGGCTGAATACAAGGGTTTAGAGATTGCCGTGTCGTTCGTCTTGAAGTATTTGCAAAAGAGTCAGCATCTGGGTCCCACCCGTGTCACTTTCACCGGGGACTCCCTCCTCGTAATCAACCAAATGCAAGGCCTCTGGCAGGTTCGGGCTGAAAACTTGATCCCCATCAAGGACCGATTGTTCGCGATGTTGAGCGTGATGTTCACCACCCTCTCTTCCTCTTCGAAAATAGAGTTTCACCATGTTCTCCGCAAATTTAACACGAAAGCGGATTTGCTCAGCAACCTAGCGATGGACCGGGGCGCGCGTGGGGGTGAGGGGGGAAGAAAAGGAATTTTTCAGCACGAGGCGTGTGAAGCTAATTGCGCCGGTGCATACCTAGCCGCGGGTGGAGGTGAGGCGGCAGAGATAATTTGTTTTTCTCGATCCCCTGATCCTTCTCCCTCTGAAAAATGGGTTTGTGAATCGTGCACTCACAGCGAGAATGTGGCCACTGAAAAATGTGATATCTGCGGCATGTTTAAAATCTATCGAAAACCGCAGCAACCAAGGCAAAAAAGCAAAAGCAAAGCAAAAGTAATTGACTTGGTGTCGTCATCGGAGGAGGAGGAGGAGGAGGAGGAAATCGACTACAGCTACGAAAGGAAGGGATTGGGAGTCAACCCCCATCCCCAGAGTTTTGGAGAATTTGAGAGGTTCACTAAAAAGATTGGCGGGAAAGTTCTGCAGAAACAGGGCATGGTCGAGGGAATTGGGCTCGGGAAGAACTTAACCGGAGTCCCAGAGGTGCCCTTGAAATTTTTGGATAAAGGAAAAAAGCGAAACTTCGATGTCACCGGTCTTGGATATGCCGAGTACGTCCCAAAGGAAGGACTGGATTTTGTTGATGTTTAACCTACTAAAGCATATCCTGTTTTTAGTTTTAGTTTAATTCAATACCCCACCCAACCCAAAGAAACTCTCAATCCCCCCCCCCGGATTCTTCGTTTCCTCCAATTTCCTTTTCTCGGCTCTTTTCTTCGTTTCTCCCTCTTTCTCAAGCTTCACAGCTTCCTTGGCAAAATTGGCCATGTCTTCTCTCAAGAAGCTCGCAACCTCCCTGGTGCTGCACACATCGACAATGTCGTTGGGGACGAGCTTGCGTCTATTCTGCACCGACGCAACTGATTCACTCTCCTTCCCCAACCACTTCACAAACTCTTCTGTCGCCTTCGTCAGCAGCACCACCGCCTCTTTGGAAACGTGGCCCACCTCATCGTCGAGGCTGACGATTTTTCGTGTCCTAGCCACCGGAATGGCCAGATCCTTTTCGTCGCCCGTGTTCTGCCCACCCTCCCCCCCAGCCGAAGCCAATCCACTCGATGAACCCGATCCGGGAACAACCCCCCCGAGACTCTTGATCTCGTTGATGTGGGCCAAGTACGCAGCCTTCTCCTCACCCGCCGTATCAACGTACGACTTCTTCTCCAAATCAGTCAAATTCCTCCACTTTTCCCCAAAATCTTTTGACTGCTGGGCGACGGAAATCTTCGGCGCTTCCGACGCCGGAATTGATTCCTGCTGTTCCTTTAGCTCCTTCCTGCAGTGCTCGAGGAAGATGAAGTAGCCTGTTCGTTTTTTAGGAATGGCCGCCTGGAGTTCGAGGAGACGAGCAGCATTTGCGACTGCTTGGGGGTCCTGGGACTCGGATTCGAGATTTTCAAGGGGGGGTTCCAGTTCTGAGGGTGTGGGTGTTTGGGATTCGGGTTGGGTCTGGGACTGGGTTTCGGGTTGGGTCTGGGGCTGGGAATCAATCTGGGAATCCTGGTTTTGGTCGGTTTCAGAATCAGCAATTTTGGTGGTGCTGGGGGCACACCATTTACCTCGTGGTCTTGACATTTAATTTATTAGCACGCAAATGGCCAACGTTACGCGAAAAATGAAATTTGGTTGCTCAATTGTAAAGCACGCGTGCACGCGCGGGTGCAAAAAAAATTTCATTTGCCCTCCCGCCACCCCGTGGTTTTGATAAACGATTCTAACATCGACCCACAATGGGTATCACTTCCTCCTCCCGGAATATCGCAAATCAATTAATCTCTCCTAAGGAGGCCAGGGCACTCGCTGGTCCAGATCGATGGAATACTTTGGAACAAACTTTCCGCAACCTAACACATATCCAGCAAAAGCAGCAAGGATGGCCCACCCCGGCAACCACAATTCCCTTCTCAACCTTCAACTCCCATTTCTTCCCCCCCGGACTTCCTTATGACCTGTCGAAGCGAATTTTCGCATCCCTTACAACCCCCAACCAAACTCTCTTGACGTTCCCGGCGTTTGCCACCGCTCTCACAGTGATGCGGTTAGGCACCCCAAGCCACAAGGTGGCATTGCTTTTCACCATCTACGATCTTGACAAGGTCGGTTTCATTACACCGGACATGATCCAGCGTTTCATGAACGTCATTTGGAGCAAGGAGAGGTGAGTTGAGTTGAGTTGAGTTCATACCATCGTAATTTCATCATGCTAAACCCCATCAACAACAGAGCCCGCTCCAACGAATGCATCAAAGCGATTAACCACCTTTTCTCCTTCTCCTCCTCCAACAATTACAACAACAACAACAACAACAATAACAACAATAACAATTCCTCCGACGCCCTTGGCTTAGATTTGGCCGAATTCACCGAAGCTGCTACCCCCTGGTTTGACAACTCAATGACCCCTTCCGACCGCAATCCCCGAAACAACTCCAACCCCTCCGCTTTGGCTTACTATTACTTTTGTTCGTGGTACGACAAGCTCGTAATAAACGTTTTCTCCAAGGCCAACGCCTCTGTTGTTGAGCTTACCGCGAAGTACGACGAGAATGCCAAGGTCGCGTATCTTCGTGAGCGTTACCAAGTCGACGACCGGGACGTAAGCAATTTGCGAGAATTGTTTTTCCGGGAGGCGAATCGAATCGCGAATCAGGAGGCGAATGCGAGTCAAAATCAAAATCGCAACAAAAACACAATACACGACGCAAACCTTGCTCCTCGAGCCTCTCATAAGCAAGCTGCGCTATCCACTGACCACCTAGCTTACCTGTCATCCAGTTTTTTGGAAAAAAGCGTTGCGAATTTAGTGTTTGGCAAATCAAACAATTCCGATGGGTGCAAGTTCAGCGATTTCCTGTCGTTCTGCTGCCTAGCAGTGCGAGCGGGGGCGCAGCAGCAGAACAAAAGGAAGAAGCAGGAGAAGGAGAAGGAGAAGGAGACGGAGAAGGAGAAGGAGGGCGAGTCGAAAGAAAACGAGGAGGATCAACGGCAGCCTCGTAGCGCGCCTGCGGCGGCGAACAACCAGGAGGAGCTTCTCTTCTTCCTGTTCGAGCGATTCGACGCCGACGGTGACGGAATTCTTGGAGACAACGAAGGTGGCGATCTAGTCTCTATGCTCACCATTCTCCTTGCCCACAACTGCTTCCGGGTGGGTTGGACCAGCTCCAACTCCAACAACGCAGTGAAGGCCATGGAGGTCGATCTGCTGAGCTTAGACCCCGAGACCACCCTGACAACGCAAGATATGGTCAGCGGGGTGATGAACGAGGTGCGGGACAGCAACATCAACGGCTGCTTGCTGCCAACTTCGGTGGGAGGCAGGGGAGTTAGCTTCAGCGGCTTCGTTTACTGGATGCTGAGCTACGGGAATCGGACGTTCCTTCTGGACGATATTCAGTGCTTGGTGGCTGCTGAGTTTAGAATGCGGCCTCTAAATTTGCAGCAGGTGAGTCTCACTTAGTCTCAGCTTGCCTCCCCACAAACTAACCAACGATCGGATCGAACGCAGGAGCATCTGTTTTTGAAAATTTTGGAGGGGCATTTTTTTTCGGGTCATCCTCTATCTTTGTCGTTGTCGCAGGCTGTGGAGGGAGGCGAGGGAAAGGAGGAGGAGAAGGAGGAGAAGGAGGAGGGGAAGGAGGAGGATAGCAGTAGCAGTAGCAGTAGCAATAGCAATAGCGAATGGTACCTCATCGACAAACGTTGGCACACCCGGTGGCTCAGGCCGCACCACTCGCACCCAACATCCGAAAACCCCTTCCCCGCCCCTCACCTCCCCCCCGCAATAGATAACGACGAACTGGTCAAGTTTCGATCCTCCCCCTTGGCCCTCAAGCGTGGCGTTGTTCAAAACCTCGATTTTGTAGTTCTCCCGCCCTTGGTTTACGAGGCTCTCGAAAACTGGTACGGTGGCGGTCCCAGAATCAGGCGGGCGGTGAAACTCGGTGGCGATTTGGAGCAGCAGGTTGAAATTGTTGAACTCCACCCCAACAGCAACGGCAACGGCAACGGCAACGGCAACGGCGTCGAAACCACCCCGTCGAAATCATCTTCCCCTCGTGGACTTTCTCTATCCTCTCCGTTTTCCTCTCCCACCTCCTCTGCAACAAAGCGGCGGTCGTCGTCACTATTTCGCTCATCGAATAACGACAGCCCGAACTCGACTTCGAATTCGTCACCCAATACACCCACATCCTCGTCAGCTGAAAACAGCTACAACAACAACAACAACAATCACGGCAACGTTGGACTCTCCAACCTGGGAAACACGTGCTACTTGAACGCCTCAGTCCAGTGCCTGTCCCACACGCCAATTCTGAACCAATATTTTACTTCGGGAATGTACTTGTCGGACGTGAACATTGACAACAAGGTGAGTGAGAAAGAAGTCACAACCGTGAGCAAAGCGAGCCACAACCGTGAGCGAAGCGAGCCATAACGCAACACACATCTTCTTCTAGGCAGCGGCTTGCGCGCTTTGCTTCGATTTGCTTCGCTTCGCTCCGCTCGCGAGCACTACTCGAGCTATAACATAAACTAACAGTATATCCTTGTTTTTTTAGCTGGGGCTGAATGGAAAGCTGGCGGACGTATTCGCTCAGTTGGTGAAGGAATTGTGGTCGACGAAGAAGAGCCATTTGTCACCCAGTAGCTTCAAGAACGCGATTAGCAGTTTCAATGAGGATTTCACAGGCAGCGACCAGCATGATGCCCAAGAGTTGCTGGCTTTCTTGTTAGGGGGGCTGAGCGAAGATTTGAATAGGTGAGCGAGAGCAAGCGCGCTACATCTGACAGTCACAAATTTCATCTCATCCCCTACTCACCTTCTTCACTCGGCGTAGGATAAGTGTTAAACCGTACACTGAGGTGAGTGAGCGAAATGGCTGCAGAAGGTGCAGACGGCTACATCCACTAAACTAACCCACAAATTTTCGTTTGGTTCTTCCTTCTTGGTTCGCTCGTGCTTCATTAAAAAATGCGCCTCGCTTCGCTCGGCGCAGAACCCCGACTCTGACGGGCGGCCAGACTCCGTTCTCGCGGACATCTGGTGGTCCAACCACCTCCGCCGCGAGCTGTCGATAATCGTCGCAATCTTCAACGGCCAAGAAAAATCAACGCTTACCTGCTCCTCCTGCGGCTATGCGTCAGCCCGGTTTGTCCCGTTCAACATTTTGACTCTCTCGCTACCGGAGGAGGAGAAGCGCATTGCCCTGTGCGAGTTTGTGCCCAAGGACAGGTGAGTGAGTGAGCGGATTAGAACGAGCGGAAATGAAATTGCCACAACCACCCACATCCACTACTCCTACTAACCCACTTTATTCGTTTGGCTCGCTCGGTGCAGCAAGAAATCACCTCTGGTGTTCAGCGTTTGGGTGGGCAAGAACATCATCGTCAAGGAACTGTTCTTCGAGCTTGTTGATTTCTTGATCAACGAGGAGGAGGTGGCTTATAGCTTCGAGGATTGGAAGGAGGAGAAGGCGAGGAAGGAGGAAGCGGGGGTGGAGGAGGAGAAAGAGAAGGAGGGAGAGAAAGAGAAAGAGAAAGAGAAAGAGAAAGAGAAAGAGAAGGACGATCGGAAGACCTTCGTCGAAGAAACAGCAATTAAAAACTTTCAACTGGTCGAGATCGACTATGCCCGCGTTCCCGCCTCGATTCACTCGCTCATCAACATGAACCAGAGCATTTCGAAGAAGGCCGATACTCACAAGTTTATCCTTGTTGAGTTTGCGGACTACAGTGGAGTCTACAAGGGCGGCGGGGTTGGGGCGAAAATGGGAAATGGAAAAGGAAATGGATACGTTGGTGAAAAAAGTCGAAAACGAAAAATTAAAGTCGGCGGAGGGGGAGAGAAAAAGCTCGCCGACGAGGGCGATGATGAGAACAAGCATGAGGAAGAGGAGGGTGTGGTCACCGCTCCCGTCGTGAAACAAGTTCTCATCCGAATCTGCCAGAGGACGCTTCTCAAGCATAGCAGTTTTTTCGTCAACCCAATCACTCGAATGGAGCTGTTCGGGACGCCGCTGCTGCTGAGGATTCCTGTTGCGGCAATGACCGGCCGCCAGCTCTACGACTTGGTTGCGGAGAAGTTGGGGCGGTTTGTGGAGGACGGGTGCTACAAGTGTGACGGCCGCGGTAAAATTAGATCAGCTTCCCCTTCCACTTCCAATTCCACTTCCATCAACGACGAGGAACTGTGTGGCGGGGACTTCCCTCGGTACGGTTTCCGGATTCGCAGCGTTGACAGGGAGGGGCAAAAGGTGAGCAAGCGAAGCGGGCGAGCCTTGTGAAAAAAAAAAAAAAGTGCGGATCGACGACTAACCCACTCCTAACACACTTCGCTCGGCGCAGTGCCAACAGTGCAAGTGGACGGACTTCTGCGTGGGCTGCTCGGTGGCGGACGACGACAACATTCCGTACAACGACGTCTTTTTCGACGGGGACAACCTGGCTGTGGACTGGCACGTGGAAGCTGTGAATGAACACTACAGCTATGATGCGGCGAGCACGAGAAGGCTCCACGAGAGCGTGGCTTTCAACAAGACGTTAGAGGTGAGCGAGCCGAGCCGAGCGGGGGGGGGGGTTGAGGAAGACGAGAATCGAGTAAGTCACAACCTAGTCAAAACTAACTAATAACATTATATTATTCCACTCAATTCTTTTGATTCGCTTCATTCGTGTTGCTCTCGGCGCAGAATAAGGACTTGACGCTGACGTCGTGTATCAAGGGCTGGGGGGAGGTGGAGGCGATCCCCGACGGTTACTGCAGCAAGTGCATGGAGCACCAGAAGTGCGAGAAGAAGCTGGAGCTGTGGAGGCTTCCGCCGGTTTTGGTCATTCAGCTGAAGAGGTTTTGCACAACGAACGGGCTTGGGGGGAGGAAGCTGAGGAACAAGGTGGAATTTCCCATTGACGGGTTGGATTTGGGGTGCATTTTTGCCACTGGGGAGGGGGGGGGGGGGGAGGGGGAGAAAGTGAAAGCGAAAGTGGAAGTGAAAGCGAAAGTGAAAGCGAAAGTGGAAGTGAAGGAGGAGCAAATGAGCATGAGCGATTGCTCCGAGGACGACGATGAGGAGGAGGAGGAGGAAAAGGACATTGACATGGTGGACTTGGACTCGGAGAACTCGGAGGACTCGGAGGAAGAAGTACCGGAAGCTATGCGACAGAACGACGGGAGAAACAACAGTCAGTACGACCTGTACGCCATAGTGCACCACATCGGGGCGATGGGAGCAGGACACTACGTTGCCTCCGTCCGGGAGGAGGGCAGCGACGTGTGGCGAACGTTCAATGACGCCCAAGTTACAGAGGTTGAAGATCCAGCCTCGCTGATTGACGCCTCTGCCTACATTCTCTTTTACATCCGAAGGGACGTGAAGCAGCTGGAAAAAAACGGTATCATAGAGAAATTCTGGCAGACGAAGAATGACGGCGATGTTGACTTGGAAGAAATTAATAGAATGCTCAGACAGAGGGACGGCGGGAGGGGGTGTGTGATCTCGTGAAAAATTGTTTTAATATATTTTCATTTTTCGAACCTCTATTATTTGTCTAATTCTTGCTTCTTGCTCATTCGAACGTATCCTCGTCCTCCTCTGAATCACTCTCTGACTCCGAGTTTGAGTCGGAGCTGTCACTGTCAGATGACAACATCTTCTTCTTTTTCTTCTTCGTCTTAATGTCGGGCTTGGAGACCGGACCTTCATTCGCGTGGCTGTCTATGAACCGCTGCAAAGTGTTGGCCTGGGTGATGAGTTTCGCTTTTCTCTTGACGTGAGCTCGGTCCATGTCAATCCTAGTTGTTTGATTCTCCTGCTCAGTGCTGAGGATTTTCGACTCGAGCTCTAGGACACGGGTTTGCAGGAGCTTCTTCTTCTCGCTGAGGGCAAAATAGGACTGCCGGAGCTCAGCGGCATTCTTCTCGGCCAAGGTGAGCTTCTGCTGCCCAAAGGTGAGGGTGGACCGATGGATTTCGAGATGGGAATTTATTGTGAGGCGGATTTCTTCTCGAATTCGGAGAAGCAGGTAGCCACGCTCCGGACATTCGAGAGTCACCTGTCGAATCATTTCGTCAAACGCGGAGGTGAAGAGCTCCTCCCGCATCGGGCAAAGTTTTTTGACACGAAGACGCTCGAGGATAGCGTTCATTTTCGTCTCCAGGAGAACGACGTCGTCACGACCGGACAGGTTCATGTCAACAATCTGGTCTGAGGTTTGGGGAAGCAGCTGCCGGAGAATCGCAGCCGTGGCATTGTTCGAAGTCGATATTGAGGAGGAAGTGGGTGGGGCAGAGGCGAAATTGGAGGAGTTCATTATTGCAAGGGTGGACATTTTGGAGTTGGGGTGGACAACTTTC
>Ga0302116_1000373_pt1 | contig 26778 bp, 14 predicted proteins | sample AG5_SCM_MG_FD_203124 | JGI IMG/M metagenome (GOLD analysis project Ga0302116, IMG submission 203124) | Marine microbial communities from Western Arctic Ocean, Canada - AG5_SCM | ecosystem: Environmental > Aquatic > Marine > Oceanic | place: Canada: Western Arctic Ocean | collected 2017-10-01 | reverse complement strand
GGGGTCTCGATTTCAAGGCCAAACTTTTGATAACTCTATATGGACAACGTTGCTAGCCGGACGCCGCTATCGCACCCGTCACGCCACGGTGAAGTGCATCCCGTTAGCGGGCGCGATGGGAATAGCCTTCGTGTGCTTCTTCCCGTTCTCCGCGCTCGCCTTGGTCCACCGGTACTTCCTAATCAGCGTGCACAGCACCACACGCGCCTCCAGGAGAGCCAAATACTGCCCGAGACAGTTCCTGGGACCCTGTATGAACGGAAGGAACTTGAACCCCTCGTTCTCGTTGAACCCCGGATCAGTGAACCGCTCGGGTTTATACACCAGCGGGTCCGGCCAGAGGTCCTCCCGCTGGTGGACACCCTGCAAGGACATGATCACCGTCGTGCCCTTGGGAACGCGGACGCCGCCCAAATCGTCATCCTCCTCCGCCACGCGGGTGACAACCGGAACCACGGAATACAACCGGAGAGTTTCCTTCAACGCCGCGAGGGAGTAATCGAGGGTATCCAAGGACTCCCGTGTGGGCAACGCGTTTTTCTTCAATCGCCCAAACACCGCATCGCTCTCCGTTCGGACCTTCTCCGTGGCTTCCAAGTTGTCGCTCAGCTCGTGCATGGTCCAAGTGAGCATCGCCGCGGAGGTCTCGTGACCCGCCAGCAGGAAGGTCTTGATCTCGTAGCACAGCTGTCGCTCGGTCTCGGCGCTCAGTGATCCCGTGTTCACTTCCTGGTCCAGCACGCGCTCCAGGATGTCGTCCGGGACCTTCCCGCCCGAACGTTTCTTGTCCCACCGGTCGCGAACGATCTTGATGATGGCGGCGTCCAGCTGGCGCACCCGCTTCTTATGCGCGAACCACTCGGGGGTCGGGAGGTAGGTCCTCCACGGCGACAACGACCGCGCGTTGCACTCGTCCATGATGGGGAGGTAGAGCGATGGGAATATGGCGTCCGATTCCGTCGGGGATAAGGAGAGGATGGCCTCGCCGATGACCTGGAGGGTCAGGAGTCGAAACTCGTTTTCCATGTCGATGGATTCGCCGGTGCCCTTGATGGCGTCGAGCTTGACGCAGAGCCTGTCCACCGCGCGGGTGGCGATGGCGATGATCTCGTCGAGGATTTCCACCCTGAGCGCCTTGGAGATGTTCCCGCGCATCTTCCTCCACGTGTCCCCGCCGCTCGTCACCAGCCCGGTGCCGAGGATGTCGAGGAACGGGGCGTACGAAAACTCGAGATCCTTGCTGTAATTCTTCATGTTCGAGCTCATCACGCGCTTCATCGTGCTCGGGTCCGCGATGACGACGCAGTGCCGGGTGAAGATCTGCACCCTCACCGGCTTGGGCGCCGTCGCCGTGGACCACTGCGCGAACAGGTCCCACGTGCACGGGTAGCTGCCCACCGCCTTGAACAGAGTCACGGTGTGCCCGATGAGTGGGATGAACCCGGGTGCCATCGGCGCGCGGGCCAGCACGAGCTCCTTGCGCAGGAACCCGAGCACCGAGGCTACCGCGCCGGTGGCCGCCTTCAGGACGAAGTACAGCGCGATCATCGCGGTGATGATGGCCGCGGCACCGAGGGCCACCGCGTCCATCGCCGCGGGGGCGGACGAACCCTTCGCCATCGCGCCGTCGGAAATGGATAGCCTTGCAGGTTTTAAAAATCTCTTCCTCCGAAATGTTACGCGTCAAGCTCACTTCGATGGGCGAGGGAGGGATGACGACGGTGTGGCGGCCACGCGTGAGGATTGCAGTTCCGGATATCGACGGTGCCGATGCTGACGAGAATCGGAGTGACGAGTCGACTAAGAAGGGCACGAAGCGGAAGAGAGCCCCTCCCACAAAGGGGCCGTGCGAGCACGGGGTGAAGTACCGCTCGAAGTGCAAGGTGTGCAGCGCTTGTCCGCACGGTCGTCATCGCTCTAAGTGCAAGGAGTGCGGTGGGAAGGGAATATGTGAGCACGGTCGTATACGCTCTACATGTAAGGAGTGCGGTGGGTCACAAATATGCCAGCACGGTCGTCAGCGCGCTAAGTGCAAGGAGTGCGGTGGTGCATCAATCTGCGAGCACGGTCGTGTATGCTCTGAGTGCAAGGAGTGCGGTGGGGGATCAGTCTGCGAGCACGGTCGTCAGCGCTCTCAGTGCAAGGAGTGCGGTGGGTCAGGAATATGCGAGCACGATCGTCGGCGCTCTACATGTAAGGAGTGCGGTGGTGCATCAATATGTGAGCACGGTCGTCGGCGCTCTCAATGCAAGGAGTGCGGTGCAGCATCAATCTGCGAGCACGGTCGTCATCGCTCTGATTGCAAGGAGTGCGGTGGAAAGTACATATGCGAGCACGGTCGTCGGCGCAGAGAGTGCAAGGAGTGCGGTGCAAAGTAGACTACTTTTAGTTCACGCAAGCATCTCTACTACCAGCCTTGGAGATGGCCACTGTGAAACGTCAGTTTTTCTCTCGTGCGTATATCATACAAACGTCTGTGCGCGCGTGTCTCGTCCTACTGGTTCGTCAGCTCCCGCGCGGCTGACCTGAAGACGTACAGGATCATCATCACCGCCAGGCCCCCAACCGCCGCCCCGATGGCGACGTCACCAACCCCCTCCGTTATCCCTCCCTGCATGAGCCACTGCCACCATCCTTTACCCCGTTTGTGATGCATCGTCTTCATCCCCGCCGGCTTCGCCCTCGTCTCCAACTGGACGGAGGAAACGGAGTCGGCCGCGGCGGGGATCCGACGCGTCGCATCCCTGCCCGAACCCATCCTTCGCATCGCGCGCTCCTCCCTCTTCGCCTCATCGTGTGCCTCGTGCGCCTCGCGCCGAACGCGCTCAGCCTCCTTGTCCGCCGCGGCCTTCTCCCGCTTGCGGCGTTTCTTCTCCGCGCGTTTGGCCCGGAGCTCGTCATCCGTTGGTTTGGCGGGTACGCTCGCGGTCCCTCCCGAGGGTACCATCGCGTCAGCGCCGGCTTCGGCGTCGGCCCGCGCGAGGGCGGCGGTGATCTCGGAGGGTCCGAGGACCGGCGCGGGCGGCGGCGCGCGACGCGCCGCCGCCTCGGCCTTGGCCCGCCTGGCGTCCTCCGCTCGGGCGAGGGCGTCGTCGGCGATTTTCGCCGCCGCCGCCGCCTTCTCCTCCTTCGCGCGGACCCGCGCCTCTTCCTTCGTTCGCGCGGCGCGTTCCTTCTCTTCGACGACGCGCGCGGCCTCGGCGTCAGCCTTCGCTTGTTCCGCCCGCGACGCGTCAGCCTTGGCGTCATCCTTTGCCTTTTTCGTCGCTTCGGCGTCGAGTTCAATCGCGACCCGCGCGGCTTCCTCCCGTTCGGCCCTGTCCCTCTTGAGCCCCTCGAGGTACTTGGCGCGGTACTCGGCGTCCATGTTGAGCCTCGCGTGCACGTGCTCCATCTGCGCCGTGCACAGCGCCTCGGCACTCGCGAAGTCGCCGGACTTGACGAGCTGACGAGCCGATGATACGGTTTTACGAGCGCGGCGCCACTCCTCCTTTTCGCGCCCGCGGTGAACGTCCCGCCGGTGCTGACGAGCCTCGTACCCTTCCTTCCGCAGCCGCCTTAGCTCCTTCACCAGGCTCGTCTTACACTCGTGCGCGGCGCTCGAGTCCACCACGGCGGTGTCCATCGCTCGTTTGTAGTGGTCGTATATCTTCCGCGCCATCGCCTCCTTCTCGCGCATCGGATCCACTGTGAACAAAACACACGTGTCATTCTAATTGCCTGTACGAGATTAAAATAAACTCACCTGACCCTCTCGAGACTCTCAACTCGGCGTTGAGCCTCGCCTTCTCCTCCTTGGCGCCCGTGTGTTCCGTGGACATGGACTCGATCGCCGCGGCGTCCACACGCTTGCCACGGAGCTTGGACATCGAATGCAGGAGCCTCTTCTGCTCCTGCACGGAGAGGGACTCGTGGCTCATGCGGCGTTCCAACTTTTCCAGCTCGGCGTCAATCTGCGAAGCTGACTCGTACCCGCCGATGGATCTCACCGCGTCGCGTATCTTGCGGTCCATAGACTCGATCTCGTGCAGCCTGTCCTGCGCCGGCTTGCACGTCGCCAGCTGAGCGCGTATCTGGTCCGATACCTCACGCGCGCGGTCCCTGGCCTTGGCCAGGTGCGCCCGGCCCGAGTCTCGAGCATCGTTGGACTCGCGAATCACGCCGTCGAGTCGAGCGATCTCCGCCTCCGCGGTGGTGATCTGCTCATCCACCGAGACGGTCCCCTCGTTCGAGCTCGCCTCGGGATGGAGCTCCTCGCTCGGGGGTTTGGGAACCCGTACGATCCAGAGCTGGCGCTTGGGTGGTAGCGGTCGGCGAGAAACTTTCGTTTCGTCTGATGACTTTTGGGCTGTCGAGGCGATTTTGGGGGCGACCGACGCGGAAGGGGACGCGTCGGGGGTGACGGCGGGTTGCGCGAGTTCTCGCTTTTCGAAGCCCGGCGGTGGTTTCATCTGCTTCGTCGATGGTCCCTCGACGCCCAGTGTACCGAGAATTTCTGCGATACGGGGCGGAGTGGCGATGGGTAAGCGGCTTGGTCTGGAACATCTTCCGTAGGATGTGCGCACGCGGATCTGAGAGGTGGGTGGTTAACCGACTCGGGATCACGCACCTTTCGTGATGTTGACGCGCCCTTCGGCGCCGTCGCTGGCATCGAGACCGTCGTGGGACTCGCCTCCCATGCCCATGGCGGATGAATCGAACCTGGTTTGGCCTGCGGGACGGGGTGGGAAGTGGGGACGCGGACGTTCAATGCCGGTAAAAGTGCGATGACGAAATTCAGGCGACAGGGGCGACGAGAGAGTGCGGGTCGGGGGGTTAGGCGACCTCCTCCACGCGTATCCGTCGCTCCAGCTGAAGTATCGGGACGTGAACGGGACGTATCGGCGCTCACCTCGGGTTCGAAGCGTACGCCTCGTGGACTGCGCCGCGTGCGTTGACGTCGCACGAGGACTTTTAGCAGACTTTCACCTGGAACCTGTCCCACGCAGCGACCTGCGTCAGCCAGTTTGACGAGTCTCGGAGCGAGAGTCTCGGGAGCGAGAGGCGGGAGGGCATACCGCGTAGCGGGTCGGGCCGGAATAGCTGGCACGGCCGCGCGCGCGCGTTTAGTCCGGCGTTTCGAGCGGCTCGGGGGAGGGAGCACTCGTCTTAGGGGGGTGTATCGCGGCGAGGGACGCACTGGAGGTGCGGTTCGGGCGAGAGCGCCCAATTCTCCACTGCCGGAAGTTAGTTTTGGTGCTGTGGCGGGGAGCGATGGGGAGGGGGTTTGGGAGGGGCGCCGGCGCGCGCCGATGCGTGGGTTTGGCGTTCTCGCTGATCCTCGCGCTCCTCACGGGCGGCGTGGGCGGTGTCCTGGACACGGAGGCGCGTCACGACGGTGTCGTGTGGGGCAGCTCGGGTCAAAGTCCTTCAGAGGGCACCCATCGGCAGATTCTTCCCACGAAGAGAGCGCTCGCGCAGGTCGACGCCGCTCCCTCGGTGTTCACCACGTGGGGACCGCTGGGCGCTCACATCCCCGTCGGCGAGCCGGTGACGTTTCACATTCACGCGCGGGATCGCGACGGAACCCTCCTCGAGACGTTCACCGACGCCGAGGCGTTCACCCTGTCCTTCGACGGACCGCCGGGCGCGGTGCTCAGATCCACCGTGACGTCCATCGGCGGCGGCGTGTTCCAAGCCCAGTTCACCGCGAACGTCGCCGGTGACATCATCGTCACGCTGCGGGTGCTGGGCGAGGCGGTACACGCGTCGCAGACCACGCCGAACCCACACAAGGTGCACGCGATGGTCCTCCCGTCTAACCTCGGCGCATTCTTCACGCTTCGTTGCGAAAGCCTCTCGTATGCGTATGGGCAATTGGACACACTCACGGCTGGTGAAGCGGCGCAGTTCGCGGTGCAGCAGACGACGCTCGAAGGTCTTCCTCGACCGGTGGCGGTCACGAAGGACGATCCGTCGTTCAAGTTTGAAATCACGGTCAGCGCCGACGAGGAAGCGTGCGGCGGGTACGTACTCGCGGACGTGTGCGTTTCATCCCCAAACGACGGATCCGCGTTGACTCAAACGCCCGGTTCGTTCCTCGAATCGTCCAAGACTTGGATGTACAGCGTGGACGGGTCACACCTGCGACGGGCGGGTAGGTACGACGTGTCCGTGTCGGCGTACGATGACGTGGATGACACGTGGTGGCCGGTGATTGGGTCCCCGGCGTCGTTCGTTATAACTCCAGCCCCGGCTTCGTCCGGGTCTTCGACGTTGGGCCAGCCGAGTGGAAGCGGCGGCCTTTCAAACCCCGCGGGGTTGATCGTGACGGTCCCGGTGACGTTACTCGACGTGTACGGCAACCAGAGGGTGCCCACGCCCGGTGAGCTCGCCGTGAACTTTGTATCCATTCCCGGCGGAGCCATCGTTGTGGGATCCGTCTCGAGCGACGCGGGGACTCAACTGACGACCGCGTCCGTCACGCTGACCGACGCGACGCGTACACACACGGTGGAGGCGCGGATCAACGGGGAGTTGGTCACCGGTTCCAACGCGTACACGCTGCTCACGGTCGCGGGCCGCGCGGTGCCATCCGGAAGCCGGGTGTCGGGCTCTGGTTTGTTGTCGCTCGGTCGCGTCGGGGAGACGAGGGCAATCAGTGTCCACCTCCACGACTCGTACGGTAACCCAATCGGGGGTGACGTCGCACCCACTGGGGTGACGGTTCATATCACGATGAGAAGGCTTCACGTACACAACGCCACGTCGGACAACGACGGGGGATACATTGACACCGACGTCGTCGACGTAGCCGCTTCCTTCGCGAATGGTGAGTTTCTTTTTATTTACGTACGTGCAATTAGACTGACGGCCTGGCGTGTTTTGTGTATAGGAAAATTCACGGCGTCTTACGCCTTGGATACCCCGGACACCTACGGAGCGTACGTGACGGTTCGAGACGACGGCGTGTCACCGCCGACGTCCGCGGTGTTCAAGCTTTTGAACATACGGATCCTACCCGGAAGCGCGGACGCGGCGATGACGGAGATCGCGGGCGCGGATGCAACGCTCGTCGCAGGTACGTTTTTTTTAATCTTCATATGGGCAATGTGACTGACGTCGTGTTTTGTCCACAGGAGCCGCGGGTCGCCTGGCGCTCAGACTGAGAGACGCCGCCAACGCGACGGTCAGCGACGCGTCCACCGACACGATCGCCGTCACACTGACGCACGAGTCGGGTGACGTGGTGCTGGATACGCACGGTAACGGTGGCGTGACCAAAGTGGAGTCGACGGATCCGACCGAGAACGTCTACGCCTACGCGCCCACCACCGCCGGGAATTACACGATGGAAGTCAAGGTCAACGGCGTCGGCGTCGCGTTGGACGAATCCGTTAGGACGGTGACCGTGAAGACCGGGCCGGTATCGGCGCTGATGTCGGTGCCGTCCGGGGGTGGAATACGAACCGGCGTCGCGGGTATCACCGCGAGTTTCAACGTGACCACCTTCGACGCGTGCGGAAACCGACGATTCGAATCCGCCGGCGATTCGGTGATATTTGTCGTGGCGCACCGATCGGAAGGTATCGGGTTCGATACCGCGTACGACCGTTCGATACCCGCGAATACCAACACGAGCGCGGTAGTCGCGCCCTTCGACGAGTCCACCGGGACGTATTCGTTCAGTTACTTCACGACGCTGGCGGGAAATGTCGTCGGTGAATTAATTATTAACGGCGTCGGCGTCCCGGGTCTCGCGCCGTTCATCGCAACGATCGCGCCGGGTAAAGTGGATCCGTCGCGCGTGGTGGTGAGCGGTGAGGGCCTGGACGGCGCCGTTCGCGGCGGGGCGGTCGCGCCGATTCGTATCCTCGCGAGGGACGACTTCGGCAACGCGGTGTCGGCGCACGAAGTTCGGTTCAAGATCTTCGTCGATCCGAGAGCGCCGCTCGTGACCGTCACTCAGCCCTTACCAATCGTCGACAGCGACTCCGGTGGGTTAGTCTACGCCGAGGGCGGCTACGTCGTGTCCTCGAAGGCTGAGTTGCGGAGCGTGCGGGTCATCGTCACGCTCGGGGACGCGACGCTGATTGACGCGTCGGCGGCTGTGGTGGAACCGAGCGGAAGGGTTTACACCCCCGAGACGTCCGTCGCGATCGGGTCCGGTCTCCACCGCGTGGCCGCCGCGGGTGAGGTGAGGACGTTCCGTATCGTACCGCGCGATGACAAGCGCGTGGCGCTCATCGGTGGATCGAGTATGGGTGGGAACGGGGTTGATCTCTTCCCCCCGGCGGCGGCGTTCCGCGTCGGCGTCGCGAAACTCGGGGAGAGTAGGTCCGCGGAGTATCCGGAGATATCCGAGGGATCAGACCCCGATACCGGTTCGTCCTTTCTCGAGGTGCGGTACTCCAGGACCGAGGCTGGTGCGTACACGATCGACGTGGACGCGTGCGTCTGGGATTTCAACGCGAGCGCGTGCGACGAGTCCGTTCCCCGCGCGGGTCTTACGATCAAACGCTCCGAATTCGACGACGAGGCGCCAAAATCTTCGATCCAGATCACGGTCCACCCCGGTCATTCCGACCACTCGACATCCTACGCGAGCCTGCGTGGGTCGCCGCTCGTGCCCGTGCCCGTCGGCACCGCCGTGAACGTGGAGCTTCGGGGGTTCGATCGTGACGGTAACGCGCAGAGTTACGACGCCCGGTACCCGAGGGACGACTGGCGAGTAGTCGCGACTTTCCGCGGCGGAAACACGAACGATCCGTTTACGATTCAATCCACGGACCCGACCTTCGACGACGCGAGTGGGACGTACGGGGCTTCGTTCGCGACGACGCGCGCGGGCGTGTACGACATCGCGGCTTCCCTTCTGGACCGAACATCCGGCGCGTTTAGAAGCGTCCGGTTCCTTCCGGATGGCTCAAACTCGGTGACGGTGGCGCCGGGGCCCGTGGACATCGCAAAGTCACACGTCGACGCCGCGGAGGCATCCCTCGGCGGTGACGTCGGTGACGTCGTGAGGTTTACCGTGCACGCCGTGGACGTCCACGGTAACCCGGTGTCGTCCACCGACGCAGCTGCCGTCGAGTGCGCCGCCACACTCGCCAAAACGGACGATTCCGGAATCGTCATCTCGCCGATCGATTCAGGCACAGGCTTACCGGCGTCCGGGCCCGGCACCCGGTGCTACCACGAAGCCGACACTGACGGTTCGGGTCGCCTCGTCGTCGAGTACAGAGCTGTCACCGTCGGTACGTACGCGATCGCCGTGACGCTGAACGGGGGGCGGATCGGGTCGCCCTCCGCCGATTTCCGAGCCGAGCTGAGACACGCGCCGCCCGTCGCCGCGAATTGTTTCATGTCCGATCAGGGGTCGCTCGGGTCGAGCGCCGTCGCGGGAGACGACGTGTATTTCGAAATAACCGCGCGCGACGCGTTCGGTAACGTCGCGGTGGGCTCCGACGATCTCGTATTTGACGTATACGCCCTCGCGTCCGACGGGTCCGTCCCAAACCCCGGCTCCCCCGGAACCTCCACCCCGCTGGGCGACGGCAAATACAGGCTAGGCTTCAACGTTGACCAAGGCGGCGTGTACTCGATTCACGTGAAACTCGGCGACGAGCTCGTGGGATCCGGGGACTTTCCCTTGAGGGGGTTGAGGTTCACGGATGCGCCGGTGAGTCTCGCGAAATCCTACGTCGCGGGCGCCGGCCTCACCGGCGCAGTCGCGGGCGTCCCGACGACGTTTACGCTTCAGCTCGTAAACTCGCTGGGTAAGCTCCACGACCTGGCTGCCGGTGAGACTCTATCCGTCGGCGTGGACCTACCCGCGAGCTCTGGCGGGTTTCGCGCCGTCGACCTGATATCTCACACAAAAAGCGCGAATCAAAAAGTCGGTCGATGGACAGTCGGGTACACCGCGTACGACGTCCAGGTGCAGGGTGAGTTCTACGGTATCCGAGTCGGGATCGAGAAGGACGGCGTCGTGACCGACATCGCCGGCTCACCGTTTCAGATGACATTGACCGCCGGCCCGGTATCGCCGGTGAACACTTTAGTGCGGCCCAACGCGGTGTTGAACGCCTTTCAAAGCTCCGTCGACGTCCAAGGAACTTTCGACGTCGTCCCCAGGGATGCATACAACAACCTGGTCGATCACGCCGGCTATGACGTCGGGGATTGGAGCGTGGACGTCACCCCGAACGCGACGTCGGCGTACGTGAAGGACAACGGGAACGGCGTGTTCTCGCCACGGTTCAGTTTTCATTCCGCGGGGGTTTATTCGATCGTTGTGAAATTTAACAACGTCGAAATCGCCGGTTCCCCCGTGGCGTACACAGCTGTGCCAGCCGCGTCCGACTATACCAAGTTCATCGCATCCGGAACTGGGGTCGACTCTAACCTGACCGCCGACGCGTCAGTCACGCACTCGTTCACGCTGACGGAGGCTGACTCGTTCGGTAACGTGAAGGACGCGTCCGGGGCTTTGGTTTCCAAAATCGAGGAAAGTCTGTCGATGACGGTTCGATCGGGCGCATGGTTACACCCGACGTATAACGAGACGGTCATCGTACCTACCGTCTCGTTCGACTCCACGAACAAGGTGTACGTGGTATCGTACGTGACCACAGCCGCCGGTGCGCTCACCGTGCGACTCGAGATTGGCGGTTCGCACGTGACGGGTTCGCCGTTTCACTCGACGGTTTTTCCCGGAAAAGCGGAGCCAGCCAGGTGCGCGTTGAGCGGCCTGGGTCTCTCCGGAGCTGTCGCCGGGGAGTGGCAAACCGTCGAGGTTGACGCGCGGGATGTCCACGGCAACGTCGTCGACACACAAGGTATCTTTCGCATGTTCGTCAAGAGGTCGGACGGGGGATTCGTTTGGACCGAATCGGGTGACCCGGCGCCAAACTACGAAGACACCCCGATGGATCCCGAGATCAGCGTCGAATCGTTCCAATGGGACGCGGGGCGAGGCAAGCACGTGGGACGGTACAGGTCGAACGCGTGGAATGGTGTGGGGTACGACCTGGACGTCGCCGTCGTTTTACTCGCGATCGATGGGAACGGCGTAGACGCCGAGATTCACGAAGGGAGGAGGACGGTTTCCGTGAAGGGTAGTAACGGGCCCGTCGATTCGAGCGAGTCGACGGCGTTCGGCCGGGGCTTAGCCGGCGGCGTCGCGGGGTCCACGCTCGCGTTCACCGTGCATCTCGCGGACTCAGACGGCGTTAAAGTGAGTGCTCAAGGTATGAACGCGACGGGTGAGAACGTGACCGCGACGGCGTGCCGCAAGACGTCCGCCGCCGACGACTGCCAACCCGAGGAGACTATTCCCGAGGGGTGGGGATTTAACTGCGCCGTTCTCGACGCGGGGTCATCGGACGAGGGCTCGCTGATTTGTTCGTACACCCCGACGACCGCGGGCGTGTTCAGACTCCGCGTGTCTGTCATCGCGTCTGACGGACTCACGTCGAGCCTTCTCGGCGTCGGGGGTGAGAACACCGTGCTGATTCGCTCCGGCGCCTCGTCGGGCGATACCACGGTGGCCGTCGTCTCCGGACACGGAGCCGAGTCGGTCTTCAACGGGGGCAATAAGGTGGACATCCGCGTCCCGTACACCGCGGGTTCACCCATCACGCTGACGGTCACGCCCAGGGACGTATTTGGAAACAATCAGGATTACGTCCTCGTCCCGCACGATTCGTTCACGGCGCGGGCGACTGTCTCACCGGACCCTGGGTACGCCATCGTCGATGAATTCTCTTTGACCGAGGTTGACCCCCCGTCGACGGACGACCTCGCCGCGGGGTTCGTGCCCGTGTACACCCACTCCGTCACGTTCACGCCCACGACGAGCGGGAAGTACGAGGTGGAGCTCGCCTTCACTAACCCATCGATGGGAGACGGAGCCGAGGCGAAGGTTACCGTGGCGTTCGAAGTGGAGCCCGCGGGCCTCGACGCCGGCGCCGCCGTCGTCTCAGGCGCCGGCTTCGCATCCGGCCGAATCACCCAACCGCAGACGTTCAGCGTTACCATGCACGATACATACGGTAACCCGGTCAAGGTGGAGAGGCCGGGCGTGGCGATCAGCGCCGTGTTCATGGATAGATCGATGGACCCGATCGCGACGTTCACAGCCGCCGTGGCGTGGAACACAAAGTTTGCCAGGTACAACGCTGAGTACTCGGCTATGACTCCGGGAACCTATCACGCCAACATCACCTTGGACGCGGGGGACGGGCGCGGTCCCAACGTCGTTTCCCTGCCTTCGACGTACGTCGGCACGGTCATCGAGGCTGGGTCGGTGGACGCGCGTAAGTGCGCGGTTTCCGGCGTGGGCGTCGGCGTCGAGCCCATCGGCGCGGGTCGTCCGGTGAAATTTACGATTCACGCCAAAGACACTTACGGGTTCCGAATCACGCGCGGCGGTGCCACCTTTCACGCGCTGGCGCTCGGCCGGAACGGTACCGACGTCGAGGGTAAGTCGGTTCGTCTCGACTCGCTCATCGACGAGGGTGACGGCACGTACACGGCGACTTACACACCGAAAAAGGCTGGCACGTTTTCACTCTCGGTTCTCCGCGCGGGCGAGGAGCTGAGCGAAGCGGGGTCGCCTTTCAACGTCACCGTCGTTCCTGGTTCAACGTTCGCGGCGGCATCCAAGGTGTACGGCGATGGGCTGTGCGTGGCCCGCGCGGGGCGTGAGGCCACCTTCCGCGTGCAGGCGTACGATGCCCTTGGAAACAAAAAGACGGACTCTCACGACGATTTTCGGTTTTCCGTCAACGGCGCCGACGACCCGAGTTCGATGACGGCGATCGGGGGTGGCGTGTACGAGGGTGCCTACGTCGTCGATCGTGCGGGGCCGCTTCGCGTCGCGGTCAGCTTCCGCGGCGAGGCTGTGGGCGGGAGCGGCGAGGGCTGCGCCGTCGCCGCGGGCCCTCCCGCGTCCTTCATCGTGCGTGGCCCCGGCACTGGGGACGGCGACGAGGTGGCGGCTGGCGCGGACCACTTCGTGACGGCGGATGCGTTCGACGAGTTTGGCAACCCCGCGGCGGTCTCGGACACAGACGGCGTCGACGCGTTCAACCTCACGGCGGTCGTCGACGGCGTGGTTAAGTCCTCCCGGGCGTTCACGCGCGTCACCGGGTCCACGATGCGATCCACGTTCGCACTCTCGGAGGTCACCGTGAACGAAGTGACCCGCCTGGTACTGGTCGACGACGCTTCGAACGTTTTGTTTCAAACGCCGGGGTCCGGCCTTACGGTGGTACCGGGACCCGCGCACACGGAACGCACCCGGCCGTCCCTGGACGCGTTCGAGGCTCGCACCGACTTCACCGCGGGGGTTTCTTCCTGGTTCACGGTGTCCGTGAAGGACGTCGCCGGTAACGTTCGTTTCATCGGCTCGGACCTCGCGGGGGGCGCCGGCGCCTGGGGACTTCTCACCGCGTCGCAAATCGACGCGTCATCCGGCGACGAGACGATACTCTGCCGAGGCGCCGACGCCGTCATGGACCCACTCACCGGCGCGCACAACCTGTCGTTCACCCCGACCGTCGCAGGCATCGTGAGGGTAACAATCAAGGTAACGTCCGACGGGTCGATCGTGTACGCCGAGGCACCCATAGCCGCCGGGCCCGTCAGCGCGTCGGCTTCCGAAATTTTCGGCAACGCCGTCGACGCCGGCGCCATCGCCGACCGAACCACGCACTTCTACGTGCAGCTCCGCGATGGACTCGGCAATCCCGCCTCGTTACCCGCCGGTGTCGGCTTGGACGTGACGTTCGCGGCGCTCGGTGGAGTCGACGGCAGCGCGGCCACGAGTGGAGCCGCGACGGAAGATTACCCGGGGCGATGGAAGATTCCGTTCGTCGCGGGCGGGTCCTCCGGCGCCGCTGACTACCGCGCGAGCGTCTCGGTGAGCGCGGCGGGCGATGGCGGTGTGATCGGTGGCGCCGCGCGAGAGTTCACCGTGCGTTCGAGCGGCGGGGCGATGGATCCGTCCAAGTCGGTGGTGACGGACGCGCGTGGGGACGAAGTTAGTGACGGGTTGGTCGTGCGCGGCGGGGTAACCGCGCCGATTGTCTTCCACGTGCAGCTCAGGGATGAAAACGGCGTGGACGTCGACGGCGACGTTTCAACCTTACGTTCGAGCGCCCTCGTCGCCGTGGACATCCTCGGCGTTGACGTGGACAAAAGCGGTTCGTCGGTGACGAGGGAGTGGACGAGCGGCGGTCGCGTGACGTTTACGCTGCGGACGAACGTCGCGGGTACTTATACGATTTCCGCCGAGGTTTGCGCGACATCCGGCGACGGGGTCACCTGCGACGGCGATTGGTCGCACGCGCGGAACGACGACGCGTCCATCGTCGTGGCGCCTGGGGTACCCGCGCCGGGGCGGAGCGTCGTCGAGTGCGGCGGATCGATCGCGAGTGCGGTGAACGCGCCGGCTGTATGCGCAGTGACTCTGGCGGACTCGCACGGGAATAAAATCATCCGCCGCGACGAACGTTCGGTTCCCCCGACGATCATCGCGCGGCTCGATCCTTCTGACGGATATGAACCGTCAGATTCATTCGTTGGATCCGAACCGTGCGCGGTATCGAACGAACCTGACGGGACCTACGTCGTGACGTGCGTGCCGACCGTCGCCGGGTCACGCGCCCTTCGGGTCTACCTCGACCCGAGCGACGTCGACTCGCCCGTTTCAAACGAGCTCATCGGCGGCGACGCGTATTCAATCACCGTGACGCACGGTGCGTTCAGCGCGGACAAGTCGACAATCATCCCGCCGGTGAAACATCCGGCGGGCAACGCGCTCGTCGTGAAGGTGGCCGCGCGGGATGGACGGAGTAACGCGTATTCGGGACGGGACTTATCGTTCACCGCAACTTTGAAAAATGTTTTTCAAAAAGTCGGCAACTCTGAAGACACGTTCGTGTCCGCCTTGGCGACTCCCGCCGGCGCGACGACCGACGATGAAGGACGGTTCGTTGTCGTCTTCCCAACGAGTGCCACTGCCGTCGCCGGGGAGTACCACGTCGACGTGTTCCAATCACCGGGCGGCGCGAGGGTCGGATCGCAAACGATGGTGAGTATTTACCCAGGCGCCGCCGACGGAGCCGTCTCTTCGATCCGTCCGCTGAGTTCGTCGTCGTCCATCACCCGCGCCGGCGTGGATGTGACCGCCACGTTCGGCCTCGCGATCGACGCGAGGGACTCCCGCGGTAACGTCATAACCGACCCCGCCGTCGCCCTGAACACGGCGGTGACGGCGACGGTGAATCCGCCGGACGGGGTAGAGTTAATACCCGGGCTCGATGTGGTGACCTTTGAGCGGGTGGATGCATCGTTCCGAACCGGATTTATCCCGCGCGTCCCGGGTACATACTCCGTGACGGCCGTATTCCCCGGCGGAGCAGTCACATCACCGTACGTGGTACACGCGCACCTCGCACCCGCGCCGGTGGCTTTGGGCGCGAGGATGGCGAATTCGCTTGGTTCCATCGACGTAACCTTCAACGCCGCCACGGACCGAGCCCGCGACGGTTCATTAAACGCGTGCGCTGAGCTCTTATCCGACGATTCATATCTCGCGTTGGGCCAAGGTGCCGTGTGTATATGGTCCAGCGATACGACGTTGACGCTGTACACGGGAAAGGACCCGGCGGTGATGCCCAGAGTGAGTGGAGTGAGCGCGGGGGATTGGATCGAGCTGCGACCCGGAGTTATTCGGAGTTTGTTCGGGTCCAGTCACGCGTCTCACGGGGACGTGCCTCTGGACCCGCCCGAGCGTCCAATTCGCGTGGACGCGCACCTAGTTGGTCCGAACGTGGTGGGCGCGTGTGATGACGCGATGTTCACCGCGTCATCGTCCACCGGCGCCGGCGGGCGGCGACTGACGTACCGGTTCAAGGTGACGTCCGAAAACGACGTTTCAAAAGCCTCAGCTCGCATCCGGGCGATGAACGCGAGTGACTCGGAGCTCAGACTAGACGTGCACGATCTCGAGCCCGGGGGTGTGTACATCGTGACTGTGCAGGTGACCAACTTCCTCGGCGACACTTCCACGGCTTCGGTGACGGCGACAAAGTCAGAGGCGCCCGCGCCCGTCGTCGCCATCGACGGCGCGAAGATTATTCAAACAACCGCGGGCGCGCCGCTCCGGCTGAGCGCGCAGGCGCGGCTACCTAGTGGCTCGTGCCTCGGCCAGTCCATCGAGGACAAGGTCGGCACGAGGATCGCGTACACGTGGACGCTTGTGGAGGGGCCGAGCCTCGACTTTGGCGCGGGAACGTTGGCGACAACGTCGAGTTCGCCGACTCTCTTCGTCGAGCCCCGAACCCTCGAGTTTGGTTCAACTTACGTGTTCCGCGTGGAGGCCAGGCTGGCGGCCGATACGTTCACCCGTTCACACGATACGGTCACCGTGGTGGTCGGGGTCGACTCCATCGACGATCCGATCGTGCTCGGCCCGTCGTCGTCGCCCTCGGGGTCGGGGTTGGAGCTGGTAGCGCTGAACCGCGATCCCATGCTTCCAGATGATTCCAGCGAATACCCGTGGACGCACCGGTGGGAGTGCGTGGTTTTCCGTGGCTACGACGACGTCACGGGTGAGTCATGCCCCGAGGCTATCGACGCGCACCTGTTCGTGGACGCCGATCGCGTCGTCGTGCCCGAGGGGATCCTGACGGCGGACAAAACGGACGCGAGGTTTCAGTTTACGTACGTCGCGGCGAGGGAGCCGACGGTTCCAGACGGTTCCGGCGACGTTTCCAGTCGGCGTAAGAAGTCGGTCACGAAGGCAGTGCTCGTGTCCGCGACGCCCACGCTCAGGACCCGCGCCAGGTTCACGTCCAGGACACCGAACGTGGTGTCGCCGTCGGAGCAGCTTCCGTTGTACTGCGACGTTCTCGGAGCGGACACCGAAACGATTTCATTCCGGTGGTCCGTCGTCGGTAAAGGAACGGACGCGATCGAGCGCATGCTGGACCCATCCGTGGGTGACTGGAACTCGAAAACGGTCGTCGTCGCGCCCGGGGGCATGACTGCCGGCGGGTATTACACGTTTCGATGCGATGCGACGCACAAAGACACGAACGCGAAGGGATCTGCTGAGATCGGAGTTCGCGTTGAAGCGCCACCCACCGGCGGATCTGCAATTTTGACAAAGGACTCACCAGTCTCACCCGTGGAGCTGGTGGATACGATGTACGTGTTGGCCGGTGGGTGGACGGACGGAAGCGACGGGGACGTGCGGTACCAGCTCATGTCGTTACCCGCGGGAAGTGCTGAAAGTTTGGGCTCGGTGCTCGATCTCGATGGCGAGTATGTCCTCGTGACCGGTATCGAGAGCGGCGCCGCGCTGATCTCTTTCACGCTACCCGCCGGGACGCACGGGCTGTACCTTCGTGTGAGCGATGCGGTCGGTGCGTCGACGACCGTGCGGGTGACGTTACCCGACGGCGTGACTCCCGCGCGCGTCACCGCGCGCGAGATGCGAGAGGCGGCTGGTGGAAAAAGACGAAGACGAATTTTGTCCTCGACGAGCGAGGACGCCGCCGCGATGGTGGCGCGCGCCTGGGACCGTGCGGTCGGTACCGGCGACTCCGACGCCGCGCACGCGTTTATCCACGCGTTCTCCCGCGCGTTCGGCGGCGACTCGAACGAGCCGGCATCGTGCGAGGCATCGGCGAACGATCCGGCGATGACGGCGCTCAAGACTCGGTTGCTGACGGAGCTGATGGCACTGGATGCCGGCTCCATCCCTAGCGCTGGATACACGCAGCAACACGCGTGTGCGCTCAGTGCGGGGATACTTGATAAACCCGGTGAGGTCAGCGACGCCGCGCACGACGCCGTGGACGCGATGCTCGTCGCGGGGAAGCTCCGATGGATGCTCGAAGCGATGGACGGCGGCGAACGTTCGGGGGACGGCTTAGGGTTGACCTTAGGGTTGACCTCAGCCGCCGGGACGTGCGCTCACGCCGTCGCGACTCGCATGCTGACTGTCTCGCGCTGCGCGGGTGCCAACGGCGATGTCGACGAATCGCGGCTGCGCGCGGCGCACGATGCCATAGTATCCATAGGCACGCTCTCGACGCGAGGGAGGGTCCCGGGGCAGTCGCAGGTCAAGCTCGGGCCCCTCGGTGCCGGCCCTCGTGTTTACGTCCACTCGCAGCGCGCGACCGCGACGGGAATCGTCAACGGAACCACGCCTACGTTTGACCACCCCGCGGGCCTCGTCGGTAAGACGTACGAGCAGATAGACGCGTCCAGCGACGTCGGCGGGGGAGTCAAATACGACGCCACCGGGTTTGTCGGCGGAGCGTTTAAATTCGCCGTCAACGCGAGCCGGGAAGATACACCCGCGGACACACCGATTGACTGGTTCATGGACCCAGAGTCCGCCGGCGTGGACGTCGTCGCGTTCATGTACGACGACGGGTGGGCGCCGTTCGACATCGTGGGCTCGATGGAGTCGGCGAGTGGCGACCCGGGCGCCGGGGTCAAGGGCGCCTTTGGGAAATTCGTGTGGGGCGCGCTCGGCACCTGGGTGGACACAGCGCAGGGGCGGCGCAAACGCGCGCATGTCTCCGCGATATTCGGCTTGGACCAATCGCGGACCCTCGCGGCGAAGAGGAACCTGACGGACCCGAATACCTACCTCGGCGCGCGATGGTACGACGATGTGGAACGCGAGTGGACGTTGGGTGATACGCGGCAGGGCACCGGCGTGGACGTCTACACGTCCGAGCCGACGCTGCTGCTGTTCGCTCGCGACGGCGGCGCGGGGCTCGGGTTCTCGTTCTACGCCGAGAGTAGCATCGCGTCGCCGCCGCTACCGCCGTCGCCGCCGCCCGCGCCGCCGTCGCCGCCGTTCGAGGTCACCGCCGCCGACGGCGGGGGTGGGCGCAGGCCTTTTTTACCCCCGATTTACTCACCCGTCGGTCTCCTCGCGGCTATCATCGGCGGCGCGTTGGCGCTGTACGGCGCGGTGCGTTTCTACTTCAAGTTCAGGTCGCAGCTGTTCAAGGCGGCTGCTGCGAAGGACGACGACCCGTTGTTGGCGGAGGAGGATATCGACGAGGACGACGCCAACGTCGGTACGCCCAGGGAGACTCGCAGGTGGAAGGAAGGCGGGTGGAAGGACCTTGACGGGTCCGACGACGAGAAGGATCTCGGACGTACGTTGGATGCGAAAGGAAAGCCGCGATCGCCGGAATCACCGACCAACGACGACAAGTACGTCGTCGCGGACGTCGTCGTGGCCGTGGAGGATGAGTACGCGCACGACGAATACATGTAGCAAACTATGAGCGTCATTTAGTCTCTGAACGCGTTTACGAAATACGTGATTATCACAAGCTTATTAGCACATCGCACGCGAGAAGTCTTGGATCCAAACGTTTACACTTCCCGATCTACGCGCCGTATCCCATCGGGTTCTCGGACGCCCACTTCCACTGGTCCACGCAGCACGTCTCGATGGAGAACTTCGCCTCCCACCCGAGCACCTCCTTCGCGCGGTCAGTCTTGGCGTAAACCTCCGCCGCGTCACCCGGCCGCCTCGCGACGATTTGCATGGGAATCTGTACACAAACAAAACACGACGTCAATCTCAATCTAATTGCCCATATGACATACGAAAACTCACCTCCTTACCAGCCGCCTTGGCGAACGCCGCCACGAGCTCGAGCACGGAGGTACTCTTGCCGGTGCCGAGGTTGACGGTGATGCACCCGCTGGCTGGGTCCGCGCGTACCTTCCGAAGGGCCGCCACGTGTCCGTCCGCGAGGTCCATGACGTGGATGTAGTCGCGCTTGCCCGTTCCGTCCGGGGTCGGGTAGTCGTCACCGTAGACGGAGAGCTGTTAACAAAACACGACGTCAGTTCTCTAATTGCCCGTACGGAGATGAAAATAAGGTTTCTTACCTGCTCGCGCCGGCCCACTGCCACCTGCTGGACGTAGGGCATGAGGTTGTTGGGGATACCCTTGGGGTCCTCGCCGATGCGGCCGGACGGGTGCGCGCCGACGGGGTTGAAGTACCGGAGGAGGACGATCTGCCAGTCCGGCTTGGAGTTTTGGAGATCGGTGAGGATGTGCTCGATGAAGAGCTTGGTGCGGCCGTAGGGGTTGAGCGCCGCGGTGGGGAAGTCCTCGGTGCACGGGACCGTCGCGGGCTCGCCGTACACGGTCGCGGACGACGAGAAGATCATGGCCTTGCACCTGTTCATTCATTCGAATTGACGGGACGGATGGAGGACACGCGTCAGTGGACACCCGCGGGGACAATCAGAGGGAAATCGACGGGGCCAAAAAATAAGGCACTGTAACCACCCGGTGACGGATGATAGGATCGTGCCGGGACTTGGAACGTACCCGTGCTTCTCCATGACCTCGACGAGCACGACGGTGCCGACGATGTTGTTGGAGTAGTACTTCATGGGCTGGGCGACGGACTCGCCGACCGCCTTGAGCCCCGCGAAGTGGATCACGGCGTCCACCTTCTGCGCGGCGAAGGCTTTGTCGAGCCCTTCGCGATCGAGAATGTCGCAGTCGTGGAAGGAAAGGTTGTCAGCCTTGTCGGGGATGAGCTCCTTGACGCGCCTAAGGGACTCCTCGGAGGAGTTGTCGAGGTTATCGACGACCACCACCTTGCATCCGGCGGCGAGGAGCTGCAGGCAGGTGTGCGAGCCGATGTAGCCGGCGCCGCCGGTGACGAGCACGGTGCTTCCTTCCACGGGAGCCATGTTGTTCTTCTCGGAGACGACGGGCGATCGGGAGTCGGGTGGGACGGCGCCGGTGGGAGGCGACGCGACGACGCGGGGTTCCGTACTCGAGACGAGTGCGGGCAGCTCTACGTGAGCGTGAGTGCGTGTGCGGCCGGTCGGGGCTGCGCGCGCGTGTGTGTGTGGCGCGTCACTCCGGGCTCGTCAACTCGTCCCCCGGAAGAAGGTGCCCTCCATCTCTTGCTGATCAGGCACGAGATTCTCTCGGACTGCCCCGGGACGGTGCTTTTCAGTCGGAGGCTCTCGTCTCACGGCGACAGAGCCGCGCGCGCCAGTCAGCTGAGCCGAATCGTGTCCAGTGGGACCGAGGCATGAAGACCCCAAAGTCATCGGGAAAGAAACCCACGCGCGGTGAGGGCAAGTCTCCGCGCCAGACATCCGCCAAGAAGCGCCCGAGCGGCGGTGCCGATGATGATGGGAAAAAGCGCCTGAAGAAACCCGACGGGCGCCCGTCGCTGGACTTTGCGGGCGAGGAGGGATCCATGTTCATGGCCGTGCCCTCCTTCGACGGTGTGGGGGAGATGGACATGAACGGGAAGAAGCCCGCGTGGGAATCCTACGACTGGGCGAACGAGAAGTCCAACAAGCGACGGAAGAAGGAGCGCGCCGAGAAGGCGGCGGCGGCGGCGATGGATGCCGACGTTCACGCCCCCGATGCCCCCGACGCCGACGCGTCCGAGCCGAAGAAGGGCAAGGGCAAGAAGAAGAAGGAGCCCAAGGTTGACATGAGGTTCGGCTCCGACCATTACAAGCAACAGATGAACGACAAGCGGTACGAGGACCGACGCGAGGCGAAGCGACAAAAGTACCAAGCCTTGAAGGACGCCGCGGGAGACGACGAAGGCGCCTTGGACGACGGCCAGGGGAAGATCTCGGGGAAGGTACTCGGCCGACGCAGGCGCGCCGCGGAGAAGCGCGCGAGGCTCGCGGAGCAGCGCAAGGCTGACCGCCTCGCCAAGGGCCTCCCGGTGGACGCGCCCGCCAAGAGGCTGCCGCCCAAGCTGTTGGTGGGAACCGCCGCGGGGGTCAACGCGCTCGACGCGGACGTCGCGGGGGGCGGCGCCAACACCGCCGTGGGCAAGAACGCGGACAAGAACGCCAAGAGGAAGGCGAGGAGGGAGGAGAAGCGACGCGCGGAGGAGGCGGAGGAGGCGGTTTCAAAGGGATCCGCTTCAAAGGGCTCCGCTTCAAAGGGCTCCGCTTCAAAGGGCTCCGCTTCAAAGGGCTCCGACGGAGACGCGCGAGAGACGAGCGCGAAAGAGCGGAGGAGGCGGGAGAAGGAGGAGGCGGAGGAGTTGGCACGTCGCTTCGCCGAGGAGGAAGATGAATCGTCCGAGGAGGAGGAGAGCGATGGGGAAGATGAATCGTCCGAGGAGGAGGAGAGCGAGGATGAGGACGAGGACGCCGCAATTGAGGAGGGGTCGTCGGATGAGGATGAGGACGACGCCCTAGACGCCGCCCTCGCGTCCTCCTCCGAAGACGACGAGGAGAGCGATGGGGATGGGGAAGAAGAGGAGGAGGAGGCAGTTGAAGATGCGTGGACCGACGAGGATGAAGATGCCGCCCTCGACGCCGCCCTCGCGTCCTCCGGTGATGAAGAGGAGGAGAGCGATGAGGATGGGGACAAGGAGGAGGACGGAAAGGAGGAGCAGAGGTGGTCCGACGAGGACGAGGACGCCACATTGGACGCCGCCCTGGCTCCCTCGGGCAGCGAGGACAACGATGAAGATGAGTCCGAGGAGGAGGATGTTGAGTCCGAGGAGGAGGATGTTGAGTCCGAGGAGGAGGAAGGCGATGACGATGACTCCGATGACTCCCCCGGAGAGGAAAAAGAGGAGGAGGCTGCCGGGGACTGGGGTGAGCAATTCAGCACGGATGACGACGACGACGACGACGACGAGTCGATGTCCGAGGAGGAGGACGACACGCAGGAGGAATCCGAGGAATCCGAAGAGTCCGAGTCCGAGTCCGAGGAAGCCCCGGCGCCAGCCCCGGCGCAGGCCAAGCCCACCGGCAAGATGTCTCTGGTCGAGAAGATGAAGGCGAAGCTCTCCGGCGGCCAGTTTCGAATGCTCAACGAGGCGCTCTACACCACCACTGGCTCCGACGCTCTTCGCATGGTCAAGGCATCCCCGGGCACGTTCGGCGCGTATCACGCCGGGTTCAGGGAGCAGACCAAGGAGTGGCCCACCCGCCCCGTCGACGTCATCATGAAATACCTCAAGACCCAGCCCAAGAGCCTGGTCGTTGCGGATTTCGGGTGCGGCGACGCCGAGCTGGCACGACGGGTGAAGCAAAAGGTTCACTCGTTCGATCTGGAGAGCGAGGCGCCGGGGGTCATCGCGTGCAACATGTCGGACGTGCCGCTGCCCGACGATAGCGTGCACGCGGCGGTGTTCTCCCTGTCCCTCATGGGCACAGACTACGGCAAGTTCCTCGAAGAAGCGCACAGGGTACGTACACAAAATCCCGCCCGCGGTGAAGTCTTACCCCTCTTTCTTTTTCTCTTTTGCCCGGTGCGTGTTCAGTCTTCGCGCGTCCGTCTGTTTGCAAGTGGCGGGGGCGTATTTGTTCAACACACGCGAGATTTAACAGACGATAGCTTCCCTTTCACCGGCGGGTGAATTTCCCGTGAGCTCGCCGGCTGGAATAGCCTCGACAGCTCCGCCTGACTCATGTTTCCCGACCCACATCCGCTGACCTCTCGTGTCCCGTCGTGACCACACAGGTGCTCAAGGTTGGCGGGCTGCTCTGGATCGCCGAGGTTCGCAGCCGCTTCGACGGCAAGGACGGCGTGGCGAGCGTGGACAGCTTCGTCAAGACGCTCACCTCGCTCGGCTTCAAGCTCAAGGGCAAACCGGACGAGTCCAACAAGATGTTCTTCACCGTGTCCATGGTCAAGGCTTCGGAGAAGAAGGCGAAGAAGGTCAAGTGGCAGCCGCTCAAGGCGTGCATCTACAAGCGCCGATAGCTCTCCTCGAAATGAATAAAAAGTTACATTTACAAAATAATGCGGCTCTTTGGCGAGGGGAATGCCCCCTCCTATGAGAAATAAATGAATGCGTCCGGCTAAAGTACTCTTGATGAGTCAGTGTGTACAGTCGGGGTGACCGTCTTTACGGATTTTGCGACGAGGTGCCGCCCCCCGCGAACTTCTTGTTGACGAATGGGCCGTACAGAGCCTCCATGTACTCCTTCCGCGGCCCCACCACCACCCTCATGACCTGGTGCAGGATCTGCGCGGACAGGCCCCAGATCTTGAGCCCGCCCCTCCTGTGGGTACCACCCGGGCCGGCGGTACCCTCGCCGGTTCCGTCCTCGTCCCTGTCGCACCCGGCGTTGAACACCGGCATGGGCCCGACCCCCGGCACCAGACTCACGTCCACGCTCTCCTTGCTCAACAGGTCGTCCAGCCGCACCGCCATCAGCGTGCTGCCCTTCTCCAGCGCGCTCGTCGACGTCATCGTCTCCACGTCCAGCTCGCCGAGGTACCCCACCACCGGGGTCACCGCGCACTGCTTCGGGACATCCGCGGCGTCCGAGCCCACGCCTAAGATTTGCAGCTTGCACCCATCCCCCAGCCCGAGCTCGACGACGGCTTCCCTCACCGCGGCGCCGATGTCGTCGGAGTCGTCGTTGTGCCTCGGGCCGCCGGGGAACCCCGCGTGGGGCGCGCCGAAGTCGTCGGGCTTGACCGTGAACAGCGCGTGGGGTATTTTGGTCCGGGAGTCGTGGCAGAGGGGCACGAGCACCGCTCGAGCCTGCGGGACGTCGGGTCCCTCGATGCGCTTGCGTGGCATCGCGCTGAGGTCGTGGGCGATGCGTTTGAGGTCGGCGGGATTCAACAACCCGCCGGTGTATCCCGCCGCGGCGCTGCCGGCCTCGACCGCGAACGGGAGCGTCGCCATCGTCGCCCCCAACGTCCTCCACGGCCGAACCGCGGCGGCGGGAGCTGAGTAGGCGTTCGCAGCCGCATTGGCGGACGACGGCACCGCGTTCGACGCGGACGCCGCCCTGCGCGCCGCGCGGGAAGCCTGCCTCGCGAACATGTTAAAAGCTTCAATCGGAGCGCCTCGGATGCTCGGACGTCGCCCCAGGACGCGCGCGCTCCACCAGATCGTTCACCAGAACACCCCCCCTCCAAAAGCGAAGATTCCGTTCGACGCTGACGACGACGCGACGACGAGCGGTGCGCTGGAGATGCGTCGAAGAATACGTGAGACGCGTGTGAACTCTTCCGGGCGATATCACGCGTCGATACGAGCGCGAATATACCCTCGCGGGACCTATCCACCGGTCCTGCGTCCCCGCGTCCTTTGCGAGCTCGATGTGTTGGAAGGTTGGGGGTTGCCAAAACAAATATCGAAGGCATCGTTCGGCTCAAAATCGATGCGCCAGATGAAATGCAGCCTCCTGATTGGTCGAGATTTCTCGCTGCCTATTTGCCCAGTGCCGATTCGCGCGCAGGGCTGCCGAGCCAAAAAGCTCAGGAAAAACGTCGCTGTGAACAAGCCGCCGCCGCATTTGCTCGGAGGACCAGTGAAGGAGGCGCGTCCGGCACGGGCAGACGCGAGGTATAAAACCAAACGAACATGCCCATCAAGATCACCGAGGAGGAATGGGTCCCCGCGCAGGAGAAGTTCGAGACCGGCGAGGACTTCCGCTCGTTCCACGACATGCGCGCGAGCCGCAAGAGGGTGAGAGAAATCGCGGAGAGGGGCGACGACGCCCTCATGGAGGAGGACGTCGACGAGGACGAGTCCATGCGGCTGAGGAAGGCTTCGAGGCCGACGTACAAGCAGGTGGTGGGCAAGGCGAGCGGTAGGGCGTGGAAGCTCCCGGCGGAGCGGGCGAGCAAGATCATGAAGCCCGACGCGCTCAGGGGCATCAAGACCTGGGACCAGCGCATGAAGGAGAAGGCTGCGAAGAAACAGTTCCAGGCGACGATTAAGGAAGCCAACGACGCGGCGAGGGCGAAGCGGAAGGAGGAGCACGAGCGCCGCGCGAAGAAGAAACAGCAGAAGGAGGAGAACAGGCAGCGCACGGGAGAGGGACTGTACAAGCCGGAGATCACCAACACGAAGACCATCGCCAAGCGCGGCAAGTCGAAGGAATTCAAGAAGCAAAAGGCTCTCAAGATGGTGTAGTCGGCTCTTCTCTCAATGTCACACACACCTCAACGTCACACACTCACACACCTCAACTCACATCAGACCCAGTAGTTTCGAAGGCGCGAGACGTGCGCGCGCTCCCGTCTCGCCGCGGTTATCGCGTCCACGTGAGCCTGCATGGCCGACAGCTGTCGCGCCTGCCTCTCCTCGATGGTACTCCGGGACAACGCCGACGAGGCGCTGCTCGGCCGCGACGACGCCTTAGCCCTCTTCTTCCGCCGCTTCTTCTCCTGCACGGCCCGTTCGACTTCGGGGGGTGCCGAACCGACCGTCTCGATGGCATCCTTCGCCGCGAGGAGCCGGGCACGAGTCGATGACGAGTTATTAGATCCCTCCGCGACGGTGAACAAGTCACCCACCGTGTTTGTGTTTGTGTTTGTCTGCGAGTGCGGCCCAAACACCGACACGCGCTGCTGCGACGGGATACCGTGCTGCTGCTGCACCGGGGAGGATGGCGCGGAGATGGTGACGGTGGTCGGGATGCGCGTCGCCAGCGCCGCCTCCACCGCCGCCTTGGCCGCCGCCTCCACCGCCTCCATGGGAACCATGCTGTCGGGTCCCGCGGATGAGATGGAGATGGACCGGCCCCACATCTGCTCCACGCTGGAGTCCCAGTGCGCGCCGGCGCCTTGCTGCATCACCGCCCTCGCCGCCGCCGCGCCCGCCGCGGCCGCCGCGACCTCCGGTTTCTCCCTGCCGATGGACGGCGGGGGCGCGAGGAGGTCGGCGGAGGTCGGCTCTGGGAGATAGGCGGGGGTGGCGGGGACTTGGTCGGCGGTGGCGGGCTCGGGCGGCTTCTTGGCCTCCTCCTCAGCCTTGGCCTTCA
>Ga0302116_1000372_pt1 | contig 26779 bp, 19 predicted proteins | sample AG5_SCM_MG_FD_203124 | JGI IMG/M metagenome (GOLD analysis project Ga0302116, IMG submission 203124) | Marine microbial communities from Western Arctic Ocean, Canada - AG5_SCM | ecosystem: Environmental > Aquatic > Marine > Oceanic | place: Canada: Western Arctic Ocean | collected 2017-10-01 | reverse complement strand
TCGGATTCTATCCTTGCAGTTTTCCCGAAAACTTTAATTTGGGTCAGTGGGAATGACCCGTTGCTTGATGACAGCGTGGACTTTAACACGAAATTGAGGAGGGTCGGTGTGGACAGGTGAGGGGGGGGGGGAAGGGGTTAGGGAGGGAAGGAACTTTTCACGCAACATGCAAATTGGGAAGGGGTTAGGGAGGGAAGGAACTTTTCACGCAACATGCAAATTTTTTAACAAACAAAAATTTTCATAAATTCAGTAAAATCCACGCAGCTCAGAATATGCCACATGCCTTCTTGGGACTCGGCCAAGCCGGCTTCAACGAAACAAAAATGGTTCACGAAAGCATCATCGCGTGGCTTCTCGAGATAGAACAACAAGAACAAGCTGAACAATGAAAAAGGAAAGAGGTGAAAAAGCCAAATTTTTACTCTTTAAGGTCACACGAGGGCAACATATCCAGTTATTCGCTGGAACGGGTGTAACCCCATTTCATTGAGTTTCGTTTTGTCACCACCTTTTCGACACAAATAATCACAAATTTTCTTCTCACCACTCTCAACAGCGAAGTGAAGACAAGTATTTTCGTATTTGTTGGATGCATTGACATCAAATTTGTTCTTGGTGAAGAATTTCACCCCGGTCTTCCACCCCTGAGCGACGCAGGCTATCAACAGAGTGTTTCCATAATTGTCCCTGACGTCGCGAAATTTTATCATTTGGTCGTGGCTCGAAAGGCAAAGTTCTAATCCAGGTAGGTTCTTCTCTTCAACGCATGAGAACAAATGAGCGACCTCTGGTTCGCACCCCTCAGCGTCTAACTGGTGCGCAAACCACACGTGGTAGGCGTCATCGTTTTTTTTCTCCTTGTTGCAGGATGCGCCAACGATGTTGTGTTTTCTTTCATGTTCGGCTTCAGGTATTTTTCGTGCTGACGGTGACCCTCTTTCTCCGGAACCTCCCTCCTGCTGCCTTTGCTTTGGTCGGCGTCTTAGGTGCCAGGTTAGAGTTGGGGGGAGGGCAAGCCGCCGCCATAGATTTCTGTGGGGGTTGCACCTTTGTTTTGTCAATTTCGTTGTTTTCCTTGTCATCGTTGTCATTGTCGTTGAACGGACCCGTTCCGTTTAGAATATCCGACGCGGAGGGAGGATCCTTTAATGTTTTACCCCCATCTATACCTTTCCCTCTTCTCCTCCCTTTCCCTTTTCCCTTATCCTTGTTCCCCCTTTCCGGTGGTTTGTAGTTAACCTCGAAAACTATCGGCAAAATTTGTCTGAAGGGCACGAACCTGTGCCTGTTTCGCCGGCGCCGCCGTTTCACCTTGCCCGAACTGTGTAATGGGACAGTGTACTGGACGTCGTACTCGTCGAGGTCCACCCACGGACCCATCATTATAATGTCGTTGGCCAGAACGGGCTGCAATACAAAGTTGTCCTCGTCTTCGTTGTCATTTGTTTGCTCATTTTCCTCATTCTCGTTGTCGTCATCATTCTCGTTGGCCGTCTGTGAAAACATTTCAATTAGCGACCGCATCTCCCCACTACCCACCCGACCCTTTCCGTTCTCCAACTCCATGTGGGTCATCGGCGGGGCCTCGAAATCGGCGTATATAGCGTAATCATCCTCTTCGTCTTCGTCTTCGCCTTTGTCTTTGTCTTCGCCTTCCTCGTCGTTCTCCTCCGGGACCAAAGAGATCGGCGACAAACAGCCGCTAACCCTGAAACCCTCAATGCACTCAGTGACAAGAGAATTGTCATCATCCACCACGCTGCTGGCATTGATATCGTCTAATTCTTCGTCGTCCTCCACGACAATCAGGTCTTCCACTGAGAAGTCGGTTTCTTCTACCAAGTCATCAATTTCGTCGTCCATAAGCAACTCTCTCTGCACATTTTCGTTCTCGTTTTCGTTCTCGTTTTCGTTTTCATCCTCGTCATTATCGTTGTCGCTGATCTCACTCTCGAGCAAATCCCTAAAATCTTCGGGAGTGACTTTCTTGCTCATCAAAAAGCTAACCGGAGTCTTGTCGTGGACCCTGAGCTTCTTCTTCCCAGAAGAGCTAAAAGTTCGCTTCTTCTTCGTTGGGGAGAGAAGTACTGCCACAGTTTCGTCCAAATCAATGTCCGAAAGAACCTTGTTGAAGGCTTCGTCGCCACTCTGAGAATCCGACACTGCATCTGCATCTCCCTCTTCAGCCTCTAAGAACTGCAACAGCTCCTCTCTGGTTACTTGCCTAGTCATAAATTCTGTGGGAGCTCCGCCGCCGCGATCGCCAGACCCACGATCGCTTCCGCCGCTACTCTTGGACGATTTGGAGCTCCTCGAGCGGTGGTTCTTTTTGTGGTTGCTCTTCTTGTGGGAACCGGGCGTTATGCAACTCGCATCGGACAAAAGCAGCTCTGTCGTCTCTGTTCCTTGTCGCCGGTTGCGCTTGTTGGTGTCTACTTGTTTGAAGAGGGGTGACTCTGAACAAAAGGAAACCTTACTCTTTTGAGAAGAAGGTGTTTGTGATTGCGAGATTTCAATGATGGTAATAGGTGCAATCTTGTTTGTTGGAAGAGAGTTTTTCTGAACCAATGCGTCTTTTGGTATATTGCTGGCGTCCTCAAACAGATTCCTTGCAGTTGAACGAAACAGTTTCGTGTCGTTGGCCTCCCCCCCGGCTAGATTGTTATTATTGTTGCTGTTAATTGCTTTAGCAGAGTTGCTGGAATGGAATTGCTTTGGTTGCTGTTGCTGCTGTTGTTGCTGCTGCCGTTGATTGGAAATTGGAAAGCTTTCTTTTTCTTTTTGGGGCTTGTTTGTTGACCCTCTAACAAGCTTTCGGGAACGTCTCGACGGGAGAGATGTTGGAGCCTCCAACTTCAAATTCTGCATGTTTGGGTGCTTGTTGAGGCTACCATGATTGTTGCTGAGAATCTTACTGTTGCTACTGAACTTGTTGGAATTCGGAAACAGCACATTTGAGCTAGAGGAGTTACACTCAAGACTTCCGGGGGGCAGCCTCGTTACATCAGGAGTAATACAGTTAATTTGATATCCTTTTTTGATGGATGATGCAGTACTACCGTGCTGCCGTGGTGATAACATGAATCACTGGAACTCTTTATTTAAACTTTAAACAGACAAAATTTAAAAAGCCCCAAGTGCCCCAAACCAAAAAAAAAATCCAAAAAACACAAAAATATTACCCAAACACAACAACATGAGTAATCACGAGAAAACTGGAGGGGAAGCACTTTCTGATAAGCAAAAAGTAAAATTACCGAATTCTGAGAACCTTGGGTCAATAACGGATTTGTTCCAAGCTTTGAAACTTAGGCGAAAGCATCGGTTTTTAATCTTTAAGCTTGCCGACAATGGCGATGTTCTAGCTGAGCATATCGGTGCGCCGCAGGCAACCGCTCAGGAGTTCATTGAACTTTTACCGGACAACGACTGTCGATTTGCTGTCTATGATCATGATTCAAAAACCTCAGATGGTAGAAATAAATCAAAGTTGTTCTTCTTCTCTTGGCTTCCTTCGAATGCAACACCGCACAAGAGCATGGGATATTCAGCTGCGAAGGGGGTGTTCAGGGACAAATTTACAGGCGTTTTTGACGAAATGGCGAAGGAGGTGCGGGATGTGGAAATCTGTCTTGATTTGCGCGAGGATAAGGTGGAGGAGGGCAGCGACAGTGACTTTTCGGATGCCTGAAACACACACAACAACAAAAACCAAAAATAGAAAAGATCTGCTGCTCATCTTTTTACACACTGTCTTTTTTCCCTCGTAAATTGTTTTTGGCTTTGGAGGCTACCGATGATAGTCGCCGCAGTTTGTTGGATACAATGTTTGTTGTTTTTCTGTCGGCGGGTTTCTTCGTCGGTACATTTTGCTTTTGTCTATCTTTAGCGAATTGGATTGCAATGGCAACAGCTTGTGCGTACTCTCTGTCGTCCATTTTCTTCCTTGGTAGTTCTTGTTCTTCCTCCTCATCGTCGTCGTCGTCGTCGTCTAAAACGCCCTCAATCAGATTGCCGCTGAGGACGGGAATTGCGCCATTTTTTATTGGAGACCACACTTCCTCCGCCTCCGCCTCCGCCTCCGCCTCCACCTCTACCTCTACCTCTACTACCTCCTCCACCTCAACCTCCACCTCCTCCACCTCCACTTCCTCCACCCTGGAAAAACTCAACTTCTTCTCGCCCTTGGCCCTTTTCTCGCCCATACCTCTTATGGGCTTGATAATTCTACTCTTTCGGTCTGGGCTGAATCGCATGCTCTTGTTGGTGTTGGTGGACGACGTGAAACCGTTAACAATTTTCTTGAGTTTTGTGTTTTCCAGATGCAAATTATCCATAATGTCGTGGCTCTCGATGATGGTGTTGCGATGGGCATCTTGCAAGTCGCGAAGGCTGTCCTCCAGATATTGCACGTGCTGTTCTCGGTTTGCAAGCTTGCGAGTTAGAATATTCTTCTGCATGTGAAGTTCTTGCCCCTTCAAAAGTGCGGTTTGGACATCGTTGCTCCTCTTGTCCAAAGCCTTTCGAAGCGAAAGTGCTTCCAATACGAGATCTTTCTTCTTGGCGCTGCCTCCCTTGCCAACCTTGTCGCTTAGCATTTCAACGTTTTGCCTCTCCTCCTCGAGCTCGAGCCGAAGTTCCACGAATTTCCTAGTCATGTCACCCAAATCGGTAATGAGCGATAGCTCGCGTTTGGAGACGGTTCCGTCGTTGTCGGTGGTATTTTTGTTATGTGTTTTGGTGTCGCCACTCCCACTCCCATTCCCAGACCCACTCCCACTCCCATTCCCAGACCCACTCCCACTTCCACTTCCACTTCCACTCCCACTCCCAGATTCATTCGCATCTTCATTGTCGTCATCTTCCTCGTCGTCTTCGTCTTCGTTGAGCAAACCAGCCTCTGCCATCAATTTGTTTATATTTTTAACGCCGTCTTCTTCCGCTTCCAAAGTTGTTGAACCCCTACTTCTTCCACTTCCACTTCCACTTCCACTTCCACTTCCACTTCCACTTCCACTTTCACTTCCACCCCCGCTGCTGCTCAGCTGCTTTTGCAACCTTTTGTACTCTTTTCTGAACTGCCGCAAAAACATCGTGGCTTCCTTCTCCCGGTACTGAGCGTTCTTCAGCTCTTGGTTAGCAGCGTTTGTCTCTGTGTTTAGAAGCTGCAAATCCATCTTAAGGCCGCTCATTGTGTTCTCAAGAGTTTTTTCGTTCTCGAGCCAGTTCATTTTGTTTTCTTTCAAAATTTCAATTTCGCCAATTGCTTCAGCCAGCTGTTCGCCGGTGTTTGTAAGCTCCTCAATTGATATTTCGAGCGCTTCTTGCAAGTTTGTGATTAGGTTACCTCTGGGTGTTACTGGTGCTGTTTTCAAAAAGTTCTTGGTTTCTCCTCCAATCTCCGCTTCCGCTTCCACTTCCACTTCCGCGTCCGCTTCCGCTTCAGCATTCGCATCCGCGTCCACATCCTCCGATACGCTCTCCAACGCACTCTCCTTCTCTTCCGCCTCCACATCGTCACCCTCCCCCACACCACCACCACCCCCTTCACCACAACTCTCATCCTGCAAAATCATTTCCACACTTTGCCATATCATTCCGTTCAACAATTCGTTCCTCGTGTCCTCCCCCATTGTCATCAATTCTTCTTCCAACTTTTGCTGCAGACACTGCTTCAGCTTCCTCAACTGGAAGCAGAGCGCTTTTATGAAGGTCATTAGCTCTCGCTCTTTCCTCTCCGCCACGCTCAGCTGTTTTTTGTATTCGTCGATGCTCTGCTCTTGGTTCACACGCGCCGTGTTAACCACCCGCTTTGCTCTCTGCCCGAACCGTATCGTGCTGATCGTTTCCGACACGTTGTAGCCACTCGGGCTGCACGTGATGACCAAACTCGTTTTGGAGTTTCCGCCCAAGCAGTCTTGCAGCACCCGAGTCAGCTTGCTGTCTCGGTATGGCACGTGGCTTTTGTTGCTGCTCAGCGCGTTGATGACGTTCCCCAAGGCGCTGAGCGACTTGTTGATAACTTGCGCTTCCTTCAAAACCGAGCCTGTGGCGCCCGTTTTGTTCACCATCTCGCTGCCAGCCAAGTCTACTAAATAGAGAGTTCCCAGCTTCTTCACCCCCGTGTTCATGTCCCTTTGCTCGGCCTTCAGGATGAATATACTGTGCGATCGAGAACTTTCGGAGTTCATCTTTGTGCTTGCGATGGCCCTGCAGGCCCCGCCCCTCTGAAGAATGTTCATGACATCTTCCTCGTCCGCGCAGTAAATCTCAGTTGCTCCCTCAATGTACACGTCCCCGTTCTTGTCCTCCCTGACCTGCAAGTAGTTATTATCTGCTGGGTTCAGCAAATCCTGAATTCGCTCCAAGTAAATTTCCACATACGAGCACTTCAAAGTGAACTCAGTCGTGATGGCAGCCTGAGACATGCCCTCAAATATATCGTCCACAACTCGTGGAATCACTCCCGCATCGGGGCCGTCTGCGCCACCCATCATTGTGTGTGTCTTTCCGCTTCCAGTTTGCCCATAGGCCAGCAGAGAAGCATTGTACCCATTAAGAACATCATCAATCAATGGTTTACCCACAAACTCGTACACGTCTTCCTGCAAACTTTTTGTGTCAAAGATTTTGTCAAAGAAAAATTCATAGCTGCTGCCATCCATTTTCGAAGAGACACTAACCGCGTCCGGGTCACTGCTCTTCTCGCCGTGGTTGATTTTGACCACTTTTTCTGCCCCCATAGCAACTTCATTTGAGCCCATTGGCCGAAATCTACAACACACCCTTAATGACTGTTCTTTATCTGTTTCAACATCATCAACATCTGAGGTTGCTGAGGAGTTGTCCATGAAATGAAAGCGAAATGAAATTGGCAAAAAAAAGGCCAAAAGTTTGCAAAAGTGCACAAAAGTAGTGACAAGAAAAGAGAAATAATATTGAACAAAAAATAAATATCTCGGACACAAATTTTCACAAGGGATTGAGGAGATGGCTGCGATACCAATCAAGTTTTCTGAAGTAGTGAATCTGTGAGTAAACCAACCCTAACCATTTTTAACCAGCATTAACATCCTTCCCCCGGACAACAGGCCCAGTTTGGGTATTTCATCAGACAGTATCAAGTTTGGAACATGCTCCATGGAGTCAGACAAAACTATTACGGTATGCGAGAAGGGGGTGGACGGCGCTAGCCAAATTTCTATTGTAGACCTTGAGAATGGGAACCAAATCACGAAGAAGCCGATCGCCGCTGAGGCAGCCATTATGAATCCTGTTAGCAAGATCATTGCACTTCGTGGTGAGTTTCCTTGCCGCCACCACCACCAAACTTTAAACTTACACACCTTCTTTTTCTTACCCCCCTCATTTCCTCCCCTCCCTACCCCCATTCTCTCGCCCTTTTTCCAGCTGGTGCCACACTCCAGATCTTTAACCTTGATTTGAAGGCCAAAATGAAGTCTCACTCCATGACTGACACTGTGATGTACTGGCGCTGGGCGTCCCCGAGCATTATTGCCTTGATCACTGCCACTGCTGTGTACCATTGGTCAATTGAGGGAGATTCGGCCCCAGTCAAGCTCTTCGATCGCAATGCTGCTCTGGGTGCAAACTTCCAAATTATCAACTACCAAATTTCCGGTGACGGGAAGTGGTGCTTGCTGGGTGGAATTTCTCAGAGTGCCGGGGGCATCCAAGGCACCATGCAGCTCTACTCCATCGACAAGCGCGTGTCTCAGATTCTGTCTGGCCATGCCGGTTGCTTCAAGTCGATCACCCCGGAGACCGAGGGCCGTACCGACCAGGCCCAGTGCCTCATCTTCCAGGAAAAGAAGGAGGGCTCCCCCGAGAACAAGTTGTTTGTCCTCGAAGTTGGGCGCGACAAGGACGCTCCTGGCGGCGTTTTCCGAGTTCAACCTCAGGTGTGTGGAAAAAAAAAACTGTCAAAACTAAACTAAAACTAACCCACACTCGCTCGGCGCAGGCAATCCCCATGCCCGCCGAGGCTCCCAACGATTTCCCAGTCACCATGCAGGCTTCTTCGAAGCACGACATTGTATTCATGATCACAAAAATGGGCTACCTTTTCATGTTCGACATCCACACAGCAAAGGCCCTTTACAGGGCGAGGATCTCCACCGACACGGTTTTTTCTGCCACCCCCCAGACGGCCACCGGCGGTATCCTCGGCATCACCATTCGCAAGGGACAGGTCCTCCAGGTCACTGTGAACGAGGAGAGCCTCGTCCCTTACATAATGAACACATTGAGGGACAACCAGCTGGCGATCTCGTTGGCCGGGCGAATGAATCTTCCCGGCGCCGAGCAGCTTTACCTGGCTGAGTTTGACCGTTTGATGGCAGCTCAGGACGTTGGCGGAGCTGCCAAGCTCGCTGCCAAGGCCCCGCGGGACATATTGAGGAACACCCAGACAATCCAGCGGTTCCAGCAAATTCCTGCTCAGCCTGGCCAGCCCCAGCCCGTCTTCCAGTACTTCTCCACCCTCCTCGAGAAGGGAAAGCTGAATGCCATTGAGTCGATCGAGCTCGCCCGCCCCGTGCTTCAGCAGGGAAGGGCCAACCTCCTGACGAAGTGGCTGCAAGACGACAAGCTTGAGTGCAGTGAGCAGCTCGGTGACCTGCTGGCGCAGTCCGACTTGGAGATGGCTCTGTCGGTTTACCTTCGGGCCAATATCCCGGAGAAGGCCATCAACTGCTTCGCTCAGCGCGGAGAGTTCGAGAAGCTCATCGCCTACGCGGCCAAAACGGGCTACAGGTGCGACTATTCCGTCATGCTGCAGCAGCTCTTGCACCAGAACCCCACTGGCGCCGTCGACTTTGCCAAGAAGGTGAGTGAAGTGAAACAAAATTCGAAGCACCCCGTTAGCCCAGGGCGCCACTAGACCCCATGCTAATAACCACCCACCCATTACATTCGCTCGGCACAGCTGGCCAGCGTTGAGGGAGGGTCGCTCATCGACGTTCAGCAAGCCACCGACATCTTCCTCTCAATGAACAGAGTCCAGGAGTGCACGGCTTTCCTCCTCGAAGCCCTGAAAGAGAACAAGCAGGAGCAGGCCGTGCTCCAAACCAAGTTGCTCGAGATGAACTTGCTTGGAGGCTCGCCGCAGGTGTCTGACGCAATCATGCAGAACAACATGTTCACCCACTACGACAGGCAGTACATTGCTAAACTGTGCGAGAAGGCTGGTCTGTTTCAGAGGGCTGCCGAGCACTTCACCGAGCTCACGGACATCAAGCGCGTCATGGCCAACACCCACAACATGAATCCCGAGTTCATCATGACGTTCTTCGGGAACTTGTCCGGGGAGCACTCCATCGAGCTTCTCAGGGAGCTCCTCGGGAGGGGGCCGAGCAACTTGCAGCTCGTCGTTCAGATCTGCCAGAAATACAACGACCAGCTCGGGAGCGACAAGTGCATCAAGGTGTTTGAGGACTTCAAGTCCAACGAGGGCCTCTACTACTACTTGGGAGCCATCGTGAACCTGAGCCAGGAGCCGGACGTCCACTTCAAGTATATCGAGGCTGCCTCCAAGCTCGGTCAGTTCAAGGAAGTTGAGCGCGTCTGCCGCGACTCGACCGTCTATGACGCCGACAAGGTCAAGAGCTTCCTAATGGACGCCAAGCTCGCTGACCCGAGGCCCCTCATTCACGTTTGCGACAGGAACGATTTCATCGAGGAGATGACCGCCTACCTCTACAGCAATAACCTCCAGAAGTACATCGAGGTCTACGTCCAGAAGGTATCCCCCGGCAAGACGCCGATGGTCGTCGGAAAGCTCCTGGAGCTCGACTGCAACGAGGACTTCGTCAGGGGCCTGCTGAACTCCGTCGGCCAGGCTTGCCCCGTCGACGAGCTCGTTGAACAGGTCGAGAGGCGCAACCGCCTCAGGCTGCTCCAGCCTTGGCTGGAGGCCAGGGTTGCCACCGGCAACACCGAGCCTTCCACTCACAACGCGATTGGAAAGATTTACATCACCCTCAACAGGGACCCTGTCCAGTTCCTGAGCAACAACCAGTTCTACGAGCCCGCCGTTCTCGGAAAGTACTGCGAGAAGCTGGACCCGTCCTTGGCCTACTTGGCCTACAAGAAGGCGGGTGGCGCCTGCGACGAGGACCTGATCCGCGTCACCACGGAGAACGGCCTGTTCAAGGACCAGGCTCGCTACCTGGTCGAGAAGCAGGACCTGGAGGTGAGCGAGCGAAGTGAAGCGAGCGAGCCTTAAGTGAAGACAAGAATGAAGACGAGAATACAAGCCACTATGAAACTAACATTATTCTCATTTTTTTGGCTCGCTCGCCTCCCCCCTGCATCATTAAAAATGCGCCTCGCTTCGCTCGGCAGCTCTGGGCCACCGTCCTCGGCGAGGGAGGAGAGGAGGACGAGCTCGGCGGCGCCGGTAGCACTGGCACCGGCACCGGAAACAAGCGCAGTTTGATCGACCAGGTCGTTCAAACCGCCCTCCCCGAGACCAAGAACCCCGACGAGGTTTCCACGACCGTGAAGGCGTTCATGGCCGCCTCCCTCTCCCTGGAGCTCATCGAGCTCTTGGACCGCATCATTTTGCAGGGGAGCGACTTTAGCAACAACAAGAACCTCCAGAACTTGCTCATCATCACCGCCGTCAAGTGCGACCAGGACAAGGTTATGGAGTACATCAACCGTTTGGACAACTTCGAAGGACCTGAGATTGCCAAGATTGCCGCCAGTGAGCAGTATGAGCTCTTCGAGGAGGCGTACGTTATCTACAACAAGTTCGCCAAGATGGCCGAGACCGAAGAGGAGAAGAGCACTCTGTACGAGTCCGCAATAGCGGTGCTCGTGGACAAGATGAAGGCGCTTGAGAGGGCCAAGGAGTTCGCCGAGCGGGTCAACGTGAAGCCCGTGTGGAGCAAGCTGGCCGCGGCGCAGCTCTCCGAGAACTTGATCCACGAGTGCATTGCGTCCTACGTCAAGGCGGAGGACGCCACGAACTACAGCCAGGTCATCTCGGCCGCCGAGGCGGAGAACAACTACGAGGATGTGGTCACCTACTTGGTCATGGCCCGCGCCGAAATCAAGGAGAACGAGCTCGACACGGCCCTCATCTACGCTTATGCCAAGTGCGCGCGCACGAGCGACCTGGAGCAGATGGTCAGGAGCCCCAACGTTGCAAACATTATGGAGATTGGCGAGAGGTGCTTTGGCGAGGGCTTGTTTGACGCCGCCAAGCTCCTGTTCGAGAGCATAAACAATAATGCCAAGTTGGCGCTCTGCTACGTCAACTTGGGAGCGTACAGGGAGGCGGTTGACGCCGCCGCCAAGGCGAACGCCATCAGCACGTGGAAGGAGGTCAACATTGCTTGCGTCAAGGATGGCGAGTTCAGGCTGGCGGCCATGTGCGGCCTGCACATCATCGTGCACCCCGACCACTTGGAGGAGCTCATTCAGACGTACGAGGACGTTGGCCAGCCCATTGAGCTAATCACCGTCATGGAGCAGGGCCTCGGGCAGGAGGGCGCTCACGCCGGAATCTTTACGGAGCTCGGCGTTCTGTACAGCAAATAAAACCCCGACAAGCTTATGGAGCACATCAAGATCTTCTGGTCGCGAATGAACGTCCCTAAGCTCTTGAAGGCCTGCGAGGCCGCCTTGCTGTGGGACGAGACCGTGTTCCTGTACAAGGAGGACGGTCAGCACGATTCGGCCGTCAAGATCATGATCGAGCACGCTACCGCCTTCAAACACGATTTGTTCCTAGACTGCGTCCAGAAGGCGAGAAACCAGGAGGTGCACTACAAGTCGATCAGCTTCTACAATGAGCAACACCCACTGCTTTTAGTTAGGCTGCTGCAGGTTCTGACCCCGAGCCTGGACCATGCCCGCGTGGTTCACATGGCCAGGAAGACCGACTCGTTGGGGCTCATCGTGCCGTATTTGAAGTCCGTCCAGAAGGAGAACTTGACCGGAGTGAACGAGGCGGTGAACGAGCTGTACATCGATGAGGAAGACTTCGACTCGTTGAAGAACAGTTTGGACGAGTACGACAATTTCGATCAAATTGCCCTTGCCCAGAAGCTTGAAAAGCACGAGCTGCTAGAATTCCGGAGAATTGCCGCCTACGTTTACAAGAAGAATAACAGGTGGGGCCAGAGCATGAACCTGAGCAAGCAGGACAAGATGTATAGCGACGCAATCGACACCGCAAACTCCAGCGGGGACTCGCAGCTTGTTGAGGAGCTGATGAGGTTCTTCGTCGGTGTGCAGGACAAGGAGTGCTTCTGCGCAATGTTGTACACCTGCAACAGTCTGGTGCAGCCGGACGTAGCCATCGAGCTCGCCTGGCGCAACAACTACATGGACTACGCCATGCCCTACTTGATCCAGTACATCAAGAACATGCACGACAAGGTCAACGAAATCGACGCAAGGACCGCTCCCAAGAAGGAGGAAGACTTGGCGAACGACGCCGTCTCTGCGGCAGCTAGCATGATGTACGGAAACGAGACAATGATGATCACCAACGGAGGCTTTGCTGGGGTCGACCCCTCCTACAACCAAAACGGAGGCCAGCAGCAGATGAACCAGATGCAAATGCCACCGCAGCAACAACAACAACATCAACAACAACAAATGGGGGTGGGAGTAATGCCTAATGGACAAATGAACGGCCAAATGAATATGAACATGAACGGAGGTATGGGAGGAGGTGGAGGGGGGTTTTGAAAATTTATATGACGAAAGGGCGAAAAAAAAAGGAGCGCATCTGCTAATAGCAAGATGGGCTTCAATCTTTAACTTCAGTTTATTCCTACCAGTAGCCGTCATGCAGTGATCTACGAAACAGCCTTCTCGGAAGCTGCGAGCTGCCCTTCGATCCCCATTTTCATGTACCTCTCGTCCGCCCTCAGCCCGCTAACCTTGGCCCCGAGCTCCTCGAGGACCGCCATGTCCGCGTCGTTCAAGTTGATGTTGGCGGAGTTGATGTTGTCAGTGGCATGTTGTAAAGAGGTTGTGCCGGGGATCGGAACGACTGTCACACCAAGCTGCGCACCCTTCTCCAGTAGCCAGGCGAGGGAGAGCTGGGCGGCAGTGCATCCCTTGGTCTTGGCAAGGGCGACGACCTCAGCGAGAAGGGCGGCGTTCTTGGCAAGGTTCCCGGGTTGGTAGCGGGGCAAGCTCCCACGCCAGTCCTTCGGGGTTTCCGTGAGCTCGACCGCAAGGAGGTTTCTTGCAAGGGGAGAGTACGCAACGATCCTGATATCGAGCTCCTTACAGACTGGAACCATCTCCTCCTCGAGGTTTCGGGTCACTAGAGACCATTCCTGCTGGACGGCAGTGAGCTTCACGACCGAGTTTAGCTCGCGAATCCAAGCTCCACAAACCTCACTGAAACCGACTCCCTTGATCAAGCCTTCCTCTTTAAGCCTCTTGGCACTTGCCGCAAACTCAAGAGAAGACTCAAGTGAGACCTGCCTGTGAATGTAGTAAAGATCAACATACGACAAACCAAGCCTGTCGAGGGATCCTTGAAGGGACTTCTTCACAGTCTCATAATCACACTTCGAACCCCATTTAAAAGGCATGAACTTCGTAGCAACTGTGAAAGTATCCCTTGGGACCGATGCCAAGAATGGTTCCATTTGCTGCTCGTTATACACATCTTCGTCAGAGTCAGCCATGGGGTTCCCAGTCTTGTACAGCTCAGCAGTGTCATAGTGCCTGCAACCGAGGTCATAGATCCCCTGAAGAATGGATGTAACTTCATCAGTTGTTTTTGGAGCACCGTAGAAGGCAGTCAAACCCATAGCACCAAACCCAATATTTCCTATTGAACCACCCTTTCCCATCTATTAAAGATTTATTTTGTTTTTTTTCTCAATTTTTTTGATCGCTGAAGAAATCTTATTTCTGCAGCCACGACGCCAGGACGCCTATAGGCACGAATAGGCACGAATCCAAGAGATACTGGTCTCGCACACCTTCCTCCTTTTGCAAAACCCAGATGGCTCGCTCCATCAACAACTACCACTACCCATCCTCGGTGCTCTCTGCCACGGTTCAGATTAGCATAAATCGCCTAAACCTGACTCAGTTGGCTGATTTTGCGTCGTCCGAGGAGCTGCAAGTCACCGCAAAGCTTTATATTCTTGGTGATTGTTTGCATGAGCAATCCTTGTCGACACAAGTGGTGAGCCAGCACAAGCAATCAATCTATTTATGGAACAATATTCTCTCCTTTCCTCTTCGCTACCGCGATTTGACTCGTGATGCATGCATTACCCTGGAGGTGATTGGAGTTGGGGGAAAGTTGCTTGGTGAGTGAATGTAGTTGTCTCTTCATTGTTTTCCGACTGCCCAACTGACCAAAGTCTCAATTTACGCTCCGCTCCGCTTTGCTCGCCGCAGGAGGAACGACCTTCCAACTCTTTGATAGACGAGGCTTGCTAAAGACCGGGCTACAGAAGTTGCTCTTCCACGTTGGCAAACCTGCCGATCCTTCCCCGGGCTTCAACTCGAGCACCCCAGCTCACCCCCCACTTGACGACGACAGCTCACACCAGCAATCCGTAGACGATGAGTTCCAGACGGAAAAAATCCGGGAGAAGTTCGAGCAGAGACGAGTTTTTCCTTCCTTGGACTGGTTGGACAGGTTGACCCTTTTAGATTGCCAGAAAGTCATGGACGCGGACCAGTCAAACCAGCGGAGCGAGCTTGATTCGTGTGGCGCTCTCCTCGCGCCTTACTTCCCTGCCTCGTACGAGTTGAAGAATTCCCCCTTCCTTTTCGTTGAGCTTCCGCTGTTTCCGTTCCCCGTCGTATTCGAGGAGCAGACATATTCCTACTCTTCCCACGGCGCCAGCGGTCCGATCAATCCGTGCGAAGTTGCCGAATTTCGGCAGCACAACAGCACGATTCAAAACAACAATTCACGCGCCAACAACCACGTTGCGCTGCTCGAGGTGCTCGATTGGGAGTGCGAACAGGATAACCCCGTCGAGGACAAGTACCGCACCCTGGCTCACGAAATGCTGCGAGGAATTGTGGACCCTGACCTGAAGCCCAACAAGGCCCAGAAGCGACAGATCGACCGAATCCTTATTTCTCCTGGTTACCATTTACGGAGGGACGAGAAGGACTTGCTGTGGAGGTTCAGGTTTTCCCTCGTTGACGACCGCAAGGCGCTTACGAAATTTTTGCTCTGTGTGGACTGGAACGTTGAGTCCGAGGTGATCCAGACAACTGAACTTTTGGAGCAGTGGAGGAAGCGATCGGCTATCGACACGACCGACGCCCTGAAGCTGCTCGGAAAGCACGTTGCGTTTCAGACCAAGCTTGTGCGAAGCTACGCCGTCGACACGCTGGCAAGCGCGCCGGACGAGGAGCTGGTACTGTACCTCCTGCAGCTTGTGCAGGCACTCAAATACGAAGGTTTGGGCGAAACCGACGAAGCCGACGACGAAGTCACCACCTCCACCAACGTGGGGGTTGGAGTACTCGGCAAGTTCTTGGTTCAGAGAGCGTGCAAAAACATGCAGCTGGCCAATTTTCTCTACTGGTACGTGAAGGTGGAGATTGAGGATGTCTTGTACGGCAAAAAATACCTTGCAGTGTTCAAGGCGCTCGAGGAAGGGCTTCGGCAAACTCCGCTCGTGTCCAAAACCAGCCACATCCACAAGGCCAAGGCCAAGAAAATTGACAAGGACAAGGAAAAAAACTCTGAAATTGCCGCCACGCTCGCCGACAATAATGCCCCCTCCCTCGACGACGCCAAGAAGAATTCCAACAAGAATGTCTTCAGTGGCATCATAAAGAACATGAAAGACGCTCTTGGAGAGAATTTGGGAGCCAGCGGCGAGAAAAAATCATTGGGGGAGCCAGCCCCTCGGGTTGAATCCGGATCCGAATCCGCGCAGTCCAATAGGTGAGCGAGCGAAGCGAGGAAGACGAGCATACTCGCGACGAAGTGCACGAAATGGCTACAGACATAATGGCTACATCCACTACTAAACTAACATTATTCCACTCAATTCTTTTGACTCGCTTCACTCGTTTTGCTCTTGTTTCATTAAAATGCGCCTCGCACCTTCTTCGCTCGGCGCAGCACTGACTTCCCAGACTCCTCAGACTCCCTAGACTCCCATTCCAAACCTTTCACTCTCTGGGACGTATTCGAGGCTCAGGAAAAGTACTTCTGGGGAATCATGAACATGCAGAACCAGGCGAAGGAGGTCAAGGGGAAGAAGTCAAGCAAGGAAATTGCCCTTCGAAAATTCCTGAAAAAGTACGAGATCATCGAGGGAAATATTGGCGCAATTCCCGTCCCCCTTTGCCCGACCGTTGACGTTGTTGGGGTTGAGCCGGAGAAGTGCTTCATGTTTCGCAGCGCCTTGTACCCGGCCGTTGTTAGTTTTCGGAGAAAACCCGACGAAGGCATCCTGAGAGATGAAATTTTGGCCAGAACGGGCGAAGCGGCGAAAAGAACATCGACCAACAATAGAAAGTTGCAGCAGATGCTCGGGGGGGAGGACATGTCTCCAGCGGGCGAGGATAGGCAGAGCAAGAAGATCGCCAACCTTCTTAGCGAGGTGACGAAGCTCCCTCCCAGCGCGTCGTCGCTCACCTCGGAGCTCATCCAGGGCGCAGAGTACAAGGCAATTTTCAAAACAGGCGACGATCTGCGCCAGGACCAGCTGATTATTTGCTTCATCAGGTTGTTTGACAAGCTTTTGAAGCAGGAGGGGTTGGACATGGCGCTGAACCCGTACAGCATTCTTGCCACGAGCGCAACCACCGGACTGGTGGAGTTCGTCAGCGGGTCCGTGCCGATTAGCGCGGTTTTGGCCGAGGGCACTGTTCTTGACTTCTTCAAGAAGCACTACAAATGCCCGGGAACGGAGTTTGGCATCTACGAGGAGGTCCAACAAACGTATATTAGGAGCTGCGCGGGCTACTGCGTCATCACGTACCTGCTCGGAATTGGCGATCGCCACTTAGACAATATCATGTTGATGGAGGACGGCCATTTCTTCCACATTGATTTTGGTTTCATTTTCGGTCGTGACCCCAAACCAATGCCTCCCGCCTTTCGGCTCACCCAGCAGATGGTCGACGGCTTCGGCGGCGAGAAGCAGTTCAAACAGTTCAAGAGTTTGTGCTGCCAAGTATTCAATTTGCTGAGAAGATCGGCGGGGCTGGTGATCAACTTGCTGGGCCTGAGCAAGGAGGCGAACATACCCGATCTAAGCAACAATCCAAGTTGCGACGCGGACGGGGTAATAGCAAAGGTGGAAGAGAAGTTCAGGCTCGACCTGAGCGACGAACAGGCCGAGCAGTTCTTCTTGAACCTCATTAACGAATGTCTCAACGCGTTTGCCCCCAAAGTTTTGGAGGTCTTCCACCAAATCAGCGTGGCAAGGCGGTAGAAGAGGGGGGGGGGTATCCATATAAAATGGACTTGTGATAAAAATAAGGATTTTGGTTTTCATAGATTGGTAAAATTGCACATTCACAGCGACAAATTTAAGTTCGCCTATAAAATGGCGGTGATTTTTTCTCTTTTCCCAGCAATTCCTTGCTCTTATTCCAGGAACCATTCGCCCAAGAACTCGGAATTTGTTGTTGCAATATGGCTATTATATTTTCATTTTTGTGTCATGCTTAGATTTGGTTTTGGTTGTTGATTTGGAGCGATCATCGTCCATCTATCGAATAAACTCTGGGCTTTCACATGCTGTCTCGTCCTTCTCCTCGTAGTCATCATGGCATTGTTTTTTTAATGCTAAATTTATGACTTCGGAAATGTGGCATAATGGTGGGCAGAAGGAAGGGGCTCTTTTCTGCAAGTTTTGGTGAATGAATATCTAGTGACCAGACTTTCGTGAATATCTAGTGACCTGACATAACAGCATACAAAATTAATAAAAATTATTCATTTTTGAGGAGTTCACTTGGCAGCACCTGGCAACTTGGAAATTATATTTAACCAGAAAATAATGTCCACCAGCACAGTCACAACGCATAACAAGGAGTCGTATGCAGAGACGCTTCGGCTTCAGAAAGTACGCGAGTCGTCGATTAACACGTCCGCTCTCCTCGACAACAGAAATACATACCAACTATCTCCAGTCCGGTCAACAGTGAAGACTTCCGGGAAGACAAAGAAGCATTCTTTCCTGCAGCAGGTCCGGGCTTCTACCCCAACCAATTTAAACGCCCAGGATGCTCCTTCGTCCTCCCCCCCCCCACCAGAGTCTTCCCCTCATCCTCAGTTCAATGATGACATCACTTTCTCTACAGCTCCAAATGAAACCAACTCCAACTCCAATTCCAACTCAATGGCACGCACAATATCCAAGCAGAACCTCAACCCCCATCACATGTCTGAGAAGCTCCCCCCCGAGCTCGTCTCCTACTACACCAGCTTAACTCCTGCGCGGCTCTCCGAATTCCGCGGCCGGGTTATAGTGAAGGCTACATCAATCGCCTCACAGATAAAGTCCCGCTCCTTGGAAAATCAGAAGATCATGGACACCAAGAAGGTGTTTCACCCCAATGCAAACGCCCAGCGGGCTCACACGCAGATGCTGGTAAAGCTCCAAAATTCTTTAAATGATGACGTTATTGAGAATCTTGTTCTTCGGGATATGATCATCGACGACCACCGGGATATCAATTCGGACGAAGTTGCAAAGTTGGAGGCCAAGTTTGGGAAACTGTTCCAGAACACAGCATTCGGTGGGGTGTTGGGCGTGCCTGACGATAATCCGAGTCCCAGAAATGTTGAGTCTTTGCAGTCGCGGTTTTCGAATTCAAATTCAAATTATGATAATAATCTGCCCTCGATAAGCGGAGGGACGATCAAGAACCTTCACGATAGAAGTGTGATGGGGATGGACAGCTTCCAACGAGGGGGGGGTGGGGGAGAGGGGCTGAAAAACGGGCTGCAAAACGCCGATGCGTTCCAGGACTTTCAAAACGTCCGCTACTCTGCCGCTCGGGGGAAGATCCGCCGAGGCGACAACGCCCCGCCGTTGGCCTACAACGCAGCGGGGGTTTACAGCGGCGTTCACAATGAAAATGAAAGCGGCAAAACTCTGATCGGCAAGCAGGTGGTGGAGAAGCTGTGGCATCCGAGCGAGGTCAACGGGAGGAAACCAACGTACAGGGAGCGGACAAGTACGAGTCGGGGGTTTAACAACGAGTTTTTGGACCTGGGTGAAAGTAACGACGTTGTCGTTGACGACGACGTGGACGTGCGAAAAATTGAGATAATCGAGTCAAGGGAGGACGAAAATGAGACTGAAACAGAAACTGACCAAGACTCGGATCACAACAACAACACCAACAACAACAGCCCAGTGCCACTACGCCGAAATTCCACTATGCGCCGCAAGTCACTGAAGCAAAAGCAAAAGGCCCTGGAGGTGAGCGAGCGAAGCAAGGACGCCTTTATGAAGACTCGAGCGATGAATCCCGCGAAATTGCCAGACATAAATTGCTACATCCACTACTAAACTAACCCACTCAATTCGTTTGACACCTTCTTCGCTAAACGCAGCTCCAATCCAACTCCGACGCCCTCCACCTCCAAAGAAAAATCGAAACTGTTTGGAACATACTAGGTGTGCGAGCGAAGCGAGCGAGCCTTGATGAAGACGAGCAAACTCGCGATGAATCCAGCGAAATGGCTACAGACATGAGGCTACATCCACTAATAAACTCAACCCAATCAATTCTTTTGACTCGCTTCACTCGTTTTGCTCTTGCTTCATTAAATATGCTTCGCTTCGCTCGGCGCAGAAACCCCAATGATCAAGCGGCTGCAATTCCTGCAGAAATTCAGCCTGCCCGAAATTTGCACCAAGTTGCCGGTCGCTGTGGCACTGTGGGAAAAGGCAAGTAGGCTGCTACCGGTGAGAAGTGCGGCGATCAAGGTGCAGGTTTTGCTACAAAAGGGAAGGTTCGGACCGATGGAGATTACCAATGCGATCGACGTGGGGTGGTTGCAGGAGATGGGCGTGTATGAACCGTTCCCCGAGAGCTTTTACTTCGAGACGAGGCTCGAGAAAGGCGAGCTCACCGATGAGGAGCTGATCGAGGTGGGGAAGGGGTTCGATGACAGAGTTTCTGGTGTGGAGGACGACTACATGAGGGAGATGAAGGTGTGGGTCGGAAGGGTTGTGAGGGTGTTGAGTGGTTTGGCTCTCAAACTGCAAAAAGAAATGGTGTCGGCTGTGGGGGAAGCCTTGATTGTGAGTCCGATTAAGGTTACAGAAAAGTAGATTTGGTTTTTTGTGTGTTTGATAAAATTAACCAGGCAGGCTCCTGGATAAACCGGTCGAAATTTATTACGTTCTTCGACGCCTCTTGGCGTGATTTTTCTCTTTTCCCAGCTTTCCTTGCTGCTTCACCTTGCCCCTCATTCCTGCCCCATTTTTCTTGGTTTGCTTGTCGTCCCTTCCCTTGGTTCGATTCTTGTAGCTGTGCTGCTGCATTGCAAACGTTTTCTTGCGCAACTTCTCGGTGTTTGTAGTTCCGCCTCCTCGTTCGACTTGCTCGAATTTGGTTCGGCCATCGAGAATTGTCTGCAGACGATCAAGCTTCGAGTGCTTTCGCTTTGTTGCCTCAGCCATGATTTGGCTGGGCTCGATTGCTCCCTTGACGTACGTTTTGGTATTCTCGTCACTCGAATACCCCTCGTCTTCGCTCATATCGGCGAACGCCTCTCCCCTCGCAACCGCCTTCTTCCTCCTTGCTGCCGCTCTCGGGTCCCTCATTTCAGCCGCCTCCCTTGAGGCGAGCTTCTTCATTCTCAAAAAGTCCGCGCTGGAGAAAACTCGTGTTGATGAAACTTCTGCACGCAATTTTTCCTTCTCCTCCTTCGACAGAACCTTCTTTTTCTTGCCCTCGTCTTTTTCGTCCCCTGACACACATATCCAGTCATCACTGTCAGCATCACTGTCAGCATCGCTGTTGTCGCTATCGTCCGTTTCGTATTCATCCCAGTTCACCTCCTCTTCTGTTTTGGTTTTGGATTTTTTCTTTCCCTCCTCCTCTTTCTCCTCTTCCTCCTCCTCCTCCTCCTCCTCACCCTCACCCTCACCCTCACCCTCACCCTCACCACTCTCGCCTCCGCTCACATCTTGCCAATCACCCTCATCACCACTCTCTCCATCGTCGCTCATCTCCTCCTCCTCCCAACTATCCTCACAGCTCTCACTCTCACTTCCACTTCCACTTCCCTCTTCACCCTCCTCATCCTCCCCGAGCTTTCGCTTCAGAGCTCGCCTCTGCTCCTTCTTCAACCTCCTGTTCTCTTCGTAGGCGAGCAAGAGCTCAGCTCCCTCAACTCCAACGGAGGCTTTGCTCTGTCCATACTTGATGGGCTTTTCGCCAGTCTTAAGCATTCCGGTTCCGACCAAGCCTCTGTCCTTGCCCTGCAGCAACGCCGGGTGAGTTTCTCTGACAAAGTTCAGCCAAGCCTTGGCCGCAATTTGCACGCTCTTGTCGCGGTGCCTGTTGTAGGCGGCAAGGTCCCTCGCGAAGGCTTCCATGTCCATGGAGACCCCGCCAGTTTCGCCGTTTGTGGTTTCTTCGTCGTCGCCCAGCAATGACGGCACGCGAGTGCAGATCGCCCTCGAGGCGTTGATGCCGACGGCCATCTGCTCCTCGCTGCACCTGTCGGAGATGAAGTTGTGAGCGATGGTCTTCAAAATCCCCTTGAGCTCGTCGGGCGGAACCATCTCGTGCGTCGCCTGAACGACGTATGCAAGGAGATTCGTCACGTCCTGCACCGAGCGAAGCGAGGTGCATTTTTAATAAAGCAAGAGCAAAACAAGCGAGCCAAACGAATTGAGTGGAATAATGTTAGTTCAGTAGTGGATGTAGCCATTATGTCTGTAGCCATTTCGCGGGTGTTGATTCATCGCGAGTATTCTCGTCTTCCTCAAAGCTCGCTCGCTTCGCTCGCTCACCTTTTGGTGCCCGCCCAAGTAGCGCTGCAAGAAAGGGTACAGGGGAAGGATAAGAAGCTCGTGGCACCCCACGAGCCTGGTAACGAAGTTGATCATAACCAGCTTCGTGTCGAACTTGATGCTGCCACCGTTGGCCCTCAAACGCTTGAATACGCCTTCGGCCAAGCCCTGAGGGTCGTTCAGAAGCTCAATCGCAGGGTAGAGAGCTTCGGGCTCCTTGTCGGCACCCTTGCCATTCTCCCTCTTGTTCTGCAATTTCTTCCTGTTGTCCTTTTGCTTCTGCGTTCCCTTCTCGCGCTTCTTGGTAGTTTTGGAGTGCTGCGCCGAGCGAGGCGAGGCGCAATTTTAATGAAGCACGAGCGAAATGATTGAACCAAACGATTTGATTGGGTTAGTTTAGTAGTGGATGTAGCCATTATGTCTGCAGCCATTTCGCGAGATCCATCGCGAGTATTCTCGTCTTCCTCAAGGCTCGCTCGCTTCGCTCGCTCACTTGGTGCACATCTATAACGTTGACGGAAGCCCAAATATCTTCCTTCTCCTTCGTGTCGTCGCTCTCCATAATGTCCTCAACGCCCAAGAAGAACTTGATGGCGCGCACAGAAATGTTGGAAATGGGGGAGAGCGTCGCAGAGGCGAGAATCGCCACGCAACGCTCGTCGGTCCAGATCTTCTTCCGGTACAGCTCGCAGGCAACGTCGACACACCGGCGAGCGGCAATGTCCGAGGACGTGGGCTGCTTGTCACCGGAGAAGGTCGAGTTCGCGTTGGACGCGGTGACAATCTTGTGCATGAAAGATTGCATCTTCCGGTTGATTTGCTCGTTGGGACGATTCTTGTTCATATTCTTTATGTCAGTAATGATGTGCGAGTAAACGGTTGATCGCAACACCTTGTCCGGAACAGTCATCAGCTTGAAGAACAGCTCCATCAAACGCAGAGGCTCGATAACACCCTTGTTCCTCATCAAGATTAGAGCTGTCGCAATCGACCGTCGCACCTCCTGGTTCAACACGTCGCCGTGGTTGTTCACCAAATTCACAAGGATTAGCACAACCTCGGTAACATCAGACTTGTACGACGACGAAACCACAGCAGCGATAAATTGAAGGAGCTCAATAAAGCGGGCCGGGGGAGACGACGAAGGTGACAGCATCAAGATCTGGATCTCGCTCTTGAAACGGTGGAGCTGGGTCAAATAGTCTGACTGATATCCAATTGAATCTCGTTTACAAAGGTTTTGCAATTGGGACAATTTCATCGTCACATCGATTTTTGAGCCTGCAGTGCTCATAATTATTCGTATTTTGTATTGTGTGTGTTGTTGGGTGATGTTAATATTATGATAACAAAATATGAGAAAATTGGTGGTCAAATTCACAAAGTGTTTAGTAGTGTCAATATTCCAGTATTTTAATCCACCCCCCCCCCTTGGCAATTACAACCCTCACCCTCCTGCTCGACACCTTAAAAAACTAGACAAACCACCCAACGATCAATATATAATGTCTGTCACTTGGGGTGGATCCTTGATCGGGTCGTTGAACCCTGATTCAACGGGCTATGATGTTCATAAACGACGCAAGCTGGAAAACTCTACATTGCCGGCTGACGTTGGCCTCCCCTCGTCTGTAATAGTAAAGTTCAGGCCGATAAATGACGACGGGTCTTCAAGTGAGAATGATTGGCCCCAGCTCGACCTTCCGATTGGCACGACTGTTGCCCAGCTTGAGGCCCTTGTTAATGATTTGTTGGAGAATAGCGACAACGAAACTACTCCTTTTGCCTTTTACGTAGCGAATAACAAAGACGATGATGAAAGCAAAACTACAAGCACAACAAGCAAAACTACAACAACTGAGGATATTGAGATTGTTAAGTCTCTGTTCGACACAATAAAAAGCAACGCTCTGTCCACCGAAAACGTTCTTTCGTTGACCTACATGCCACTCTCCCTCTTCCGTGTGAAGCCAGTGACGCGTTGCACGGACACGATGCCCGGCCACACTGATGCAGTCCTTCACGTAACCTATTCGCCCTGTGGGCGGTTTTTAGCGTCTGGCGGCGGCGACACGACGGTTCGATTTTGGGACGTCAACACCTGCTTGCCGAGGAAGACTTGCGCCGGCCACAAGAACCACGTGTTGGTGACTGGGTGGAGCCCGGACGGGAGGCGTTTCGGGAGCGCCGACAAGAACGGGCTGGTGATTGTCTGGGACCCGATCACTGGGGATGCGAAGAAAACGATCAAGGCTCACAGCAAGTGGATCACGAGCATGAGCTGGGAGCCGATGCACCGCAACATGAGCTGCGAGAGGCTCTGCACATCAAGCAAGGACTGCTTGGTCAAGATTTGGAACGTCCGAACTGGATCGTGCGAGGCCACCTTGTCCGGGCACATTGACTCGGTTGAGTGCTGCCGGTGGGGCGGAGAGGGTTTGATCTACTCCGCCAGCAGGGACAGGACGATAAAGGTGTGGGGAGCGGAGGTTGATTCGAGCAATTCCAGTTCCAGTTCCAATTCCAATTCCAATTCCGTGGGAAAGTTGGTGCGAACCCTCACGGGCCACGGACACCGGGTCAACACTCTCGCGCTGAACTGCGAGTCCGTGTGCAGAACTGGTCCATACGACCACAACGGGTACCGGCAGTTTGCGAGCGACACCGAGGCCTACGAGGCAGCAGTTGACAGGTACACCGAGATAAAGAAGACGCTCGGTGCCGAAGTTCTGGTTAGCGGCAGTGACGATTTCACTCTCTTCTTCTGGAAGCCCCAAGAGTCGAAGCACCCGCTGAAGCGCCTCACGGGCCACCAGCAAGCAGTCAACGACATCAAGTTCAGCCCCGACGGCCGTTACTTTGCCAGCGCGAGCTTCGACAAAAAGATCAAGCTCTGGGACGGAAGAAACGGCAACTTCTTCAATACTTTGACCGGCCACGTCGGTCCTGTGTACTGCGTTAGCTGGTCGTCCGATAGCAGGTACCTGGTGAGCGCCTCGAAGGACAGTACAGTGAAACTTTGGGAGGCGAAAGATTGTAAACGGTGCAAAGAAACCCTGCCGGGCCACGAAGACGAGGTTTATGCCTTGGACTGGTCTCCCAACGGAGTTTCGGTTGCCAGTGGAAGCAAGGATAGGACCATAAAAGTTTGGAAGCATTGAATTTTGAGAGAGGAATTGGAAAGGACATGTTTTCATACAAATGTCAAAAATAAAATGTGGAATTTCGCGCGATTTTTTTTTCAAATTTATGATTTTACCTTCCACAACTCCCTAAGAAAACTGGCGGACGGCTTGCCAGGGTCACGAACTTGCACAGAGCCTTTCATTTTATAAGGCTCCGGCTCGTTGCTGAGATCAACAGTTCCTTCGATTGGCTGTCTTTTAGTGCTCAAAAAAGCTGAGCTCTGCTTCCAAGGCGCATCTATCTTCACTGAGGGTGCGACTTCGTAGCTTCCGGGCGCCACTTCCCTCGAATTGTCAAATGTTTTCTTCTCCACGAACCTCTTACTTTTCGTCTCGAACAAATAGCTGAAGGATTTGTTCGTCTGAGTGCCCTTTTCTCGTATGAAACCAACGCCGAAATCGTTGTCGAATGAATCAATAGTCCTTTCCAAATTGTTGGGATTTCGAGTATCCACCGGAACGTTCTCAAAGTAGTCCATTGGGTTGTCCGATTCATTTTTCAGATTGAGCATTGTTGGGCCGTGCTTGTGAACGATTTTGCTCTTGATGGTGCCATCGCGTTTGACTTTCTTGACCAAAACCTCAACGGTTCCGTACTCCACCACCGAACCGTCATCATCGTGAATATCCTCAGCAAAAGCATCGTGCACAGCCATTGTCGATCTGACCTTACCAGTTCCAGTTCCGCTCGTTCCTGGTCGCACACTCATTGACATGGTGTTTCTGCTGTTGTTGTTACAATTGCCGGCAGTCTGGGGCCTTTTTCTGCTTTCTTGCAGATTTCTTGTTAAATTCTTCTTACTCCGTATTCGATTTAAAGATGCCTTGTTCACATCTATGCTGTCGGAAGTAGGTTTCAGAAACACAGCAGAACGCTTGTCCGGCTCTCGAACAAAGACAGTGTCTTTTTTCTCGAACGAGCCGGGCCCTAATCGTGCTGGGCCGCATCCTGTATCGGCAGTAAAACTTTTCAGCCCCACATCGGTGTCTGCCCGAAATGGAAGGCTAGCGAAGTTGTCGTGTTTCTTCTTGTTTAGGTCGCTCTGGCTCAGGTTCTTTGACATCGGCGGAATGTAGTCTATAAAATCATGCGGCGAAGTGTTCCTCGAGCTGCGCGTGTTCAGAGGGAACCGCTTGACCATGGGAAATCGAGGAATCTTAGACCCGGTTCCTTTATTCAGAAAACTAGCAGAGTTTTTATGCCCTTCAAACACCTTCACATTGTAGTGATCATAGTCATAGCTGACCGCCGCGCAATTGACAGGTGAAGCTTTGTTGCGATTCACAACCGTCTTGAAAGCGCTGGCGTACGACTGAGGACTCGCCATTGAGGATTCAACGAAACTTTTGTAAGGTTTTATTTTGCACTGTTCTTCACTCATGGCCTGAATTGGTGTGGTTTCAGGAAAAAGCCAATTTTTGTCAGTCCCAGGTCTCGCATATAGAGTTTTATTCTTGAAGCTCGACAGCACCATGATTTTCCACCGTCTACTCCTCAAATTGGTTCAGATTTTGTTTTGCTTTTATCACATGTATACTATATGCTATATATGTATGTAGCATAGCATAGTTTTTTTGTGTTTTGTTGTTTTTTTGTAAATTTTTTTTTTTTAG
>Ga0302116_1000371_pt1 | contig 26857 bp, 33 predicted proteins | sample AG5_SCM_MG_FD_203124 | JGI IMG/M metagenome (GOLD analysis project Ga0302116, IMG submission 203124) | Marine microbial communities from Western Arctic Ocean, Canada - AG5_SCM | ecosystem: Environmental > Aquatic > Marine > Oceanic | place: Canada: Western Arctic Ocean | collected 2017-10-01 | reverse complement strand
ATCAGGAGTTACCCCTCGGCCTGGGACCCCACGAGCACCAGATGTTGGGTCGAAGTTAGCATCTTTCGCCTCTTTCTCTGCTGCAAGGCCGCTAGCTGCTTCGTTTGTTTCGTTTGTGGATAGTCGTGCGATAGCAGAAGACATGGATGGTTTATTGGAGTTGGAGTTGGAGTTGGAGTTGGGGGGTTAAGCTAGGGGCTGATTTGATAATTTCTTCGTCCAAGAGTAGGACTTTTTGTGGTGAAAAGCTCTGTCACTTGATTTATGTTGAGGATGAGACGAGAAATGTAATATGGGTTCTAGAGATGGTGCGAACTATAATTTGTGCTATTTTTTTTTTTTTTTCTTAAATTTTTTCATCTCCATTTTTAAACTTCGTCTTGCTTAAATCACCCCCTCGCACGACTCTCTACCCACACACAAAGTTTTTTAGTTAGTTAGACAATTCATCATGATGATGTCCAGGGCCAAGCAGTCCACGTCCAGCAAAAGGAAAACCAAGTCCAACTCTCAAACCCTTCCAGTGCTTTCAGAATTTATTGCCAAGCGTGACTTCACTGGGGCTCTAGCTCTGTTGGATTTTAATCGCAAGTCCGGAGAGTCCGAAGACGACGTTTCTAATCTGATGTGGATCGGGTACAGGTAGGTTTTTTCACTTTGTTCTCTCTCCTTGGCAAAACTAACTTTTTCCACCCCAACCAACCCCTCCCACCCCAACACCCCATCCCCAACACCCCAACCCACAGCGCATTCCACTTGGGCCGCTACGAACGTGCTCAGGAAGCGTACACCGAGCTCCTATCCGGAAACTACGGCAAACCTCCACCTGAGGTCAAGCTCCATCTTGCTGCGGTTTACTTTTACATGCAGATGTACAAGGAAGCCGAGGAGATTGCCAACGAATACGAACCTGAATCTGCCCTTAAGAACCGAATCCTTTTCCATGTCTGCCACAAGCTCAACGACGAGCAGAAGCTCATGCAGTACCACCAAAAACTCACCGACACAAACGAAGACCAGCTCTCGCTGGCCGCTATCCACTACCTACGGAGCCACTTCCAGGAGGCTACCGATATATACAAACGTTTGCTATTAGAGAACAGGGACGATCTTGCCCTCAACGTGTACGTTGCTATGTGTTACTACAAGCTCGACTACTATGACGTGAGTCTTGAAATCCTCGCAGTTTATCTGCAAACCCACCCCGACAGTGCCGTCGCAATAAACCTCAAGGCCTGCAACCACTTTCGCCTGTACAATGGCAAGGCGGCTGAAACGGAGCTGAAGGTTTTGGCGGACCACGGCCACATTCTCCAGGCCAACGATTTGATCCGCCACAACATGGTCGTGTTCAGCAATGGAGATCAAGCCCTCCAGGTGCTCCCTAGCCTCATTGACTTCGTGCCCGAGGCTCGGCTCAACCTGGTAATATACTACCTCCGGCACGACGGCGTCCAAGAAGCTGACGCGCTCCTTAAAGACTTAGAGCCCTCCACCCCCCAGGAGTATATACTAAAAGGAGTGGTGAATAGTTGCATGGGGCAATCCATGGGGACACGGGAGGTGAGCGAGCAAAATGACTGTATTACGCGACCAAAACCAATGCTAACCTTACATTACAATTATTTTGCTCGGCGCAGAATTTGCGCAACGCCCAAACTTTTTTCCAGCTCGTTGGAGCGAGTGCCAGCGAGTGCGACACAATTCCCGGCCGACAGTGCATGGCCAGTTGCTTCTTCCTGCTCAAGCAGTTCGAGGACGTTAACATCTACTTGAACAGCGTGAAAGCCTACATGTACAACGACGACGACTTCAACTGGAACCACGGGATTAGTTTGGCCGCCACGGGCAACTTTAAGCACGCCGAGGAGGCGCTGTTGTTGGTCCAGAATGAGAAGTACAAGGCCGAATATTTCTACATCAGCTGGCTGGCACGGTGCTACATCATGAACAATAACCCTAGAAACGCTTGGGAGCTCTACTTAAAGATGGACACGAGCAACGAGAGTTTGAACCTGTTGAACCTGATCGCTAACGATTGCTACCGCATGGGAGCGTTTTTGTATGCCGCCAAGGCGTTCGACGTTCTGGAGAGGCTCGACCCGGACCCAGAGTACTGGGAGGGCAAGAGAGGAGCCTGCGTGGGCGTGTTTCAAGCGGTGGTGGCCGGGAAGGCGGCCAAGGAAGATCTAAGGGACATACTGCAAATGGTCAAAAACACAAGTAATCCGCAGGTCGAGTACATGGTGCGAATAATTCGCAAGTGGGCAAAGGAGAACGGTGTAAAGATCAACTTGGAGAAATCCAACTAAAACTACTGTGTATGTTGTGGGCTTTAAATCTGTTGCATTTTATGATTGCTCTTGCTGCTCGTTTGTTTTGAGATTCTTTACACATGATTTTATTACATCGTAAGCATTGTCGATGTCCAAAAATGACTGCTCCAACCCTCCACAAGCGAGCCGGATCACAATCTTCTCCTCCAGTTTCGTGTGAATGACGAAAAGATCTCCAGTTCTTTTGACGGCGTCCAGCAACTTCTGCTGATCCTCCTCTCCCCTGCCAGCCCACCTGAAACACACCAAGGACAAACTCGGCTCTACGTACAGCTCTAAGATGTTCTCCCGTCTAATGAGCTCGGCAAAGTGGTTAGCGAGGTCCACACCACGTCGGACATGATCTCTCATCCCATCGGCACCAAATCTCCGCATCACGAACCACAACTTCAGCGATCTGAACCTTCGCCCAAGTGGCATTTGCCAGTGCTACGCAGAGCGAAGAAGGTGCGAAAGGAATTGAGTGGGTTAATTTAATTTAGTTTAGTTTAGTTAAATCTATTCGCGGGATTCATCGCATGTCTCCGCACCTCAAAATCCACCACCGCCCCAGACTCACTGTGAGCGTTTCTCAAATACTCGGGTTGAAGACTTAACGCATCCAAGAGGTGCTTCCGGTCGGCGACGTAAAGAGCAGCAAGATCGAACGGACAAAGTAGCTTCTTGTGGCAGTTCACGCAGAAGGAATTTGCCAACTCAAGTCCCTTGAACTTCTCTTCCATCTCGGGAAGGCAAGCGTAAGCTCCACCATATGCAGCGTCGATGTGCAGCCACAAATCCATCTCCTGACAGATCTTACCAATCTCCACGATCGGGTCTGTGTTGTGTGTTGTGTGTTGTGTGTTGTGTGTTGTGGGTTGTTGTGTTAGTCGATTGTGCTGTTCATGAATATAGACGCTTCGCTAGCTCAACACACCGAAAGCACAACTGCTGGTGGTTCCTGTTGTGGCAATGACGGCAATGGGGATAAGGCCATCCTTCTTACTCCGTCTCAAATTGGCACCAAGCCTATCTGGGTTCAAAGCATAATTAGTTTCTTTTGAGGTCGGAATCGAGCGGAAATGGATGCCCAATATCATTGTTGCCTTCTGGACAATGGCGTGTGTTTGGTCAGAGCAATACACAACCATCTCTTCCCTCGTTAGCTTTGGAAATTTTTTTTTCGCCTTCGTTATAGCTGCGAGGAGCACCACCGTGGCAGATTCGCCGGCCGATCCTTGGATTACTCCCCCCCCCGGCCCCTCCGCAGAATGGAGAAACTGGGATGGCAGGTTGAGAAATTTTGCCAACCAGTCCATCGTCACCACCTCGAGCTCAGTACAGCAGGGAGAAGCAATCCAATCGAAGCCCATCACATTCAGACCGGCGCAGACGAGCTCCCCAAGCACGGCTGGATAAGACGAATGTGGTTTGAAATAGGCGAAGAATTTGTTCGATGCCTCCCAATGCGTCAAGCCGGGGAGGATCTTGCTGTCTAGGTCGCTCATGATGGAAGACCAGTGCTCTGGTTTTTCCGGTGCGGACGTGGGAAGCGCGTTCCTCAAGTAATTCGGCTCGACGCGAGAAATTACAGGAAGAGATTTGCACTTCGTTCGATAAGTTGTAAGCCAGGCAAGGAGGGCTTTCCCCCAAGCTTCAAAATCGGCAGCCTCACCACACGGATAAGGTGCTACGGTGGGTGGCAATGACGATGATGAGGCAGGAGAGGTGGTTTCTGAGTGATTTGAACACTCTTTTTTGGATTCAAAGTCAATTATGTCATAAGATGGTTTCTTTTTTGTACGGCACAGAGAATTGAGAGCAGCTAATATCAAAGGGGCTCCCAGAATCGGTAAGATATACGTCGGTACGACTATAGTTGTTATCTTCTTGTTGACGCGAAACATCACTTAAAGTTTGAAACTTTGTTTAAATGTGCTCATGTTCGTCTCGTGGGAAAAATAAAGTAAAAGGCAAAAAAATTCCAACTCCAAGCCGTTACCACACCGTGATTGCTGACGAGGAGCCCCCCAACTCTCAAACACAGGAAATGCCCGAAATGCAAGATTCTCACCCCCCCCAGCTACCAGATCCCAACCCAACTGAAGCAGAAATAAATGCAACTCTTGTTCCCCCCCTCTCCTCCTCCCCCCCCCCTCCCTCCCCCTCACCCACAACAACAATCCAATATGAAACAGCAACAAAAATCCAAGATGAAATATCCCAAAAGCAGCTGATGCAAGAAAAACTCGTCGATGCCAACCTGAAGCAGCAGGAAGAGCTTGCCAATGCCCAACAACGTTTACATACCCAGAACTCTCTCATTGATGCCGAGAGGCTCAACCAGGAGAGGATCCAACAGTCCCTGCTCGACCTCCAAACTCAACAGCTCCAATCAGATCAACTCAAGCAAACGTTACTCCTTAAATCTCCTGAACTCATTGCTCAACTGAATTCCCAACAATCCACACTCAACCATCTCAACACTGAAGTTGAAAAAATAACATCCGAGAATGATTCTCTCAACACCGAAATCCAGACGCTTACAACCAAGAAAGAACAAACAAACCTTGATCTCATTTCCCAACAAGAAAAACTACAGGTCCAAAAAACCCTCTTCACTTCGACAGTCGAGGAAGAAGAGCGCCTTCACAACGAATTGAAAGAAGCCTCACGGCTCGAAGCGGTCGAGAAGCAAAGAATCGAAGACTTGCGAATTCGACGCTACGACAATGCGGTAATTCTTCAATGCTTCGCCCGAATTTTTCTCGCCAAACGACGGAGAAAGCACCGCATTTTCCAACGAGCTCTAACCGCTCACGAAAGGAAAATTGCTGCAATTCTTATCCAGGCCCACATTCGTCGCTACCTTGCTCTCCAGCTTGTAGCTTATTTGATGCACCAGAAGTACCTCAAGATGGTTAACGACAAGGCTCTCGTTCTTCAGTGCTTCGTCCGAATCTACTTTTCGATTAAGAAAACGACTTTCATCCGGATAGACAATGCAAACAGAAACAAGCGCGAATGTGAAACCAAGGAGGAGAAAGAGCGGCTAGAAGCGGACAAGAAACAGCGAGAGAAGGAGAGATTGAGGATCGAAAAGTTCATAAACCGGCAGCAACTTCTCCAACAATTGGAGGACGGAAAGAAAGAGAGAGGATTACACATGATCGCCCGAGAGACAGTTCTCAAGAGAAAGAAAATCATCGAGAATCGCGCCAAGTCCAAAATGGTTCCATCACTGTCGGCAATATCCGAAGTCATTCACTGTTTGAAGAGATTTGGCGGCGATTTGGCGCTGCAGACGGACGGGTTTGAGTGCATTCTGAGGGCTTGCCAAACTTGTCCGCCGTTGTGCAACTATTTGCTGGACAAGAACATTGCGAACGTGTTGCACTGTTCCTTAAAAACCGCATCCGCATCCGCATCCGCACCCGCACCCGCGCTGACAGTAATCGCCAAGGACTTGATGCGAATCTTGACCGCGGCGGACGACTTAAAAAGAGCTCTTCCTGTCGCGTACGAGGCCGACATGAAGAAGTTGAAACATCAGCAAAAATCAATCCCAACGCCTGAAAATGAGTTCTGGGTGTTGGCGCAGCAGCGCTCAGAAATTTCGGGGGGAGAAAATTTCGATCGGGAGAAAAGTTGGGAAGAGGTGAGTGGGATGAAGTTGGAGCGGAGTGGAGTAAAAGGAGGGGCAATGACGTCAATGCATGCTGCTAATTGTTTTTTCTTTTTTATATGGCGTAGCGCGAAATGGAATCGCTGGTGGAGGACGAAAAGAAGGACAACGAGTATTTGAACTATGAAATGAGCTTGGAGAATAGTGCCTTGATGCAGAGTATTTTCAGCTTGAACGAGAAGGCAGATTTCGATCTGAGCATGGCAATTGAGAGTCGTTTAAAGGTGACTGCGCCTGAGCTGCCACCAGTCATTGAGAGAGGAGCGGGAGTTAGCCCGACATTAAACACGAGCTCTCACCACGTACACACACCTTACGCGGTCAACAACAGTAGATCGCGTCCGGGATCAAAAAATATTGGAAGAAGAGGAACAAGATCGAGATCGAGATCAAAATCTCCCGAAAAGAGTAAAAATATTATTTTTGAAGACGACGACAAGGACAACGACAACGACACGGGGGGCATCAACATCATGGACAGCGAGGACAAGGTCAGATTTGAGAAGAGTGACGAACTGTTTTTCAACGACGATTCCGCCTCCGCCGCTCCTCATAACACAGCAACAACTTCAAAAATCGTTTTCCAAAACTCTAGCTCCGTTTTCATCGGAGCCCCCCTGGACTCCCCTGACGACATGCTTTTCTTCGAGGAGGGAACGCAAGTGTTGGTCTTGGAGGGTCAAGACGGTCGCCAGATCAAGAATATTGACCAGAAGGAGGCGGCAAAAACCGCCCCACCCCAGGAAGAAATTCAGCAACAAATTTCCAACCAAGAGTTTACTCTGGAGGACGTCTACAACGACGCATTCTCCATCCACAACAGCGAAAACGAAAACGACAACAATTCGAAGAATTCGAACAATTCGGTTCCTGGTCCTTGGCATAACAACAATCACAATCGTTATTCGCCAGCCAATTCCCCCTTCAGCATAGTCAACAACTCAACAACGAATTCGAATTCAAAATCGAATTCGAAGAAAAAAAGGGCGATTTCCCCAATCAAGAAGGCTCCTAGCGTTGGCTACTGTCCCGCCTCGGAGCATCACCCTCCGTCTCCCTCTTCCTCTCCACCGACGACGAAACAAAAAAACAATGATAAAACCATGTCGAAGACGAAATCGAAATTGAAGTCGAAAAAGTTGGCCCCCCTGCCTCCAGAAATGCTTTCCCCCACCCCAACCACCACCATCCCCCCAATGATGCCCCAGAGCCCAAGAGCGACTCCCATGGGCAAAGTGCGGCCGATGTCGAATTTGGTCGGCCCGACGCCGGAAACTCTTCACCACCATAAAACTGTCCAGAAAATATTCAAAAATGCTGCACCCCCAAAACAGCTTCCGACGTCGAGATTCGATTTCTCCCCGAAGCCGAAGTCGAAGTCTAATGATGTGGATGGTAGTGGGCAGATGTCGGCCAACTTGGGTCGGCGCCACTCCATCCGAGACATGGTTGCAATTTTCGAGATTTTGGACGATACAGATTCCGGAACCTTGCCAGCTCGAAAATTCGCTTCAGCACTGTGTGCAATGGGGAGTTTGAAGGTCGAAAAGACGGAAGTCAACACGTTGCTGTCCGATTTTGGCATTCAGAACGACAAGGACTTGATCGACTACGCCGAGTTTGCCTCGAGTGGGAACGTGATTCGTGTGCGAAAGTACCTCAAGGGGAATGCAAGGTGAGCGAGCGAAACGAGCGAGCCTTGATGAAGTCGAGAATACTCGCGATGAATCCCGCAAAATGGCTACAGACATAATGGCTACATCCACTACTGAACTAACCCACCAAATTCGTTTGGCTCGCTCGTTTCGCTCGCGCTTCATTAAAAATGCGCCTCGCTTCGCTCGGCGCAGTGACATCCCCTACACGCCCTGGGTCCACCAAATCATGAGACCTCCTCCAGAACGATCTGGGCACATTGAGCAAACGTGGGAGAACCACGTAAAGTGGTACAACAAGAGGAGGGAACACGCGATGATCTGGCTCATGAAGCGGGCTATCGCTGCGCACAAGCACATCCAGACGCAGCGGAGAAGCAAGAAGATTTTATTGATTGCCGGGAAGAAGGCGAAGACGTACTTGGAGTTAGCTCAGATGGCTGTGGACGCGTTTCCGAACTTCAAACACCGGGTCCTTGCGAGTCGGCAGTTGATCATTATGAGTAAGAAGGCGAGGCGACACAAAAAGAAACAGGTTGAAGGTGGGGGAGCGAGCGAAGCGAGCGAGCCTTTTGGAAGACTCGAGCAATGAAGTGGGCGAAATTGATACAGACGGCTACATCCACTACTAAGCTAACCCACCCAATTCGTTTGTCTCACTTCACTCGTTTCGCTCGTCTTTCATTAAAAATGCGCCTCGCTTCGCTCGGCGCAGCGTTCAAGGGGCTGTGCCAGTACGTCAAGTTTGAAGAGACGAAGAAGAGGATTGAAAAATTAAGCCAGAGAAACTATAATCAAGTGTACTACTTGAACAGCAGGAAGGAGATAGCGTTCGAGGGACTGGTGAAAAGCGCTCAGGAGGCACTTTTGAGCTATGCCCAAACGATTCAGCACGTGGAGTGGCTACACGCCACGGCGTTGAGAGCAAGCACTTACTACCTTAGGTGCATCGAGGCAGTGGAATTTTTGGCGGTGACCGCATCGCGGGCGTTGGTTTTCAGCGAGAGGAGGGACAAGGATTACGGCAAGCTGGTCAGGAGAGGGAAGAAGTACAAGAAGCTCAATGATGCGAGGGTGAAGAACGTCAATTATTTTAGCCAACGGAGTGAGCGAGCAAAGGGGTTTGTCATCAAGAAGAACGATGATTATCGCTTGCTTGCGGTGCGGGGGGAAAGCAGCATGGTGTACACGGTGAAGTACGAGGAGGCGATCGAATTCTTGCTCAACAGAGGTTACGAGAGCAAGAATTTCGAGCAAATGGTCAAGGAGGTGAGTGAGCGGAGTGCCGCGAGCGAGCGCAGCGGAAAGCCGAGCGCAGCGGAGAAGGGGGTTTCGGGGGTCTCCCCCGACACAATTCTAACTGATTCCACACCTCAAAAACTTCACTACAAATTTTTTAACCCACTCGATCATTTTGCTCGGCGCAGGCGAAGGAATACTTGATGCATAGGGTCGAAGCCGCCAGGAAGATCAAGAACCTGAGGCAAGACGTGTGCGAGGAGCTGAAGAAGATGGGGGTGAACGCGAAAAGGCACTACGCCAGCTGCGTCAAGGCGAAGAACGCGCTCATGCATAGAGTTCAAATGGCCAAGTTCAAAAAAGTTATTGGCGACGAGGCTCGAAACGAGCTCGCGACGTTTGTCGAGGACGCCCGGGTGCAGTTGGACAGAAAGTACCTAATCGAAACAGTTCCGAAGCAGGTAAAGCTAATGGAGAAGACCGTGAAGGAGGATGACAAACGCAATCACACGGAGAGGGGAAAGATGGACGACGAGGAAAAGTTCAAGGCGGAGATGCAGGAGGCGTTCAGCTACTACGACACTAGCGGCGACGGCGAAATTGACAAGGTTGAGTTCAGGAACTTGCTCAAGGAGGGGACGCTGCTGAAAATTCCCAAGGAGGAGGTAGACGACTGCTACAGTCAGATCGACAAGGACGGCAGCGGGGGGGTCGACTTCGGAGAGTTTTTCGCTTGGTTCAATTTCGAGTGGAGCAAGGACGCGAGCGGGAGGGTGGATGTCAGCGGAGCAGCTGCCAAGAGAAAGCGGGGGTTCCAAGTGAGCAAGATTGTGCCTGCGAAACAGAGGGGAATTAATAGGTTGTTGCACTTGTTCGGGAAGGGGGAATTGGAGGACGATTTCGGGGCAAAGTTGAATTTAGATAAGGATATTGTTGGGGAGGGGGAGGGAATTGGTCTTGAGCATGCTGATTATGGCCACGAAGACAGGTGGTGGTTATGTGAGGGTGAGAGGTTGGAGAATGGAGCGTGGGAGGGATATTGCTTGAGGAGAGAAGTTCGGGAGGGAAAGATAAACGAGAAGCGGTCACGGATGAGTGAGTTGAGTAGGAGGGAGGAGAAGGAGGAGGAGGGGAAGGAGGAGAGGGAGGAGGATTTGGAGGGCAGGAGGAAACACGAAGACTTTGAGGCTCACAAGGATGAGAGAGTGAAAGAAATGAAGGAGAAGCTTAGGTCGATGCGCGAGGAAGGAGAAGGGGAAGGGGAAGGAGGAGATGATTGAATTGGTGTGCGTTAAAAAAGTACTGTTGAAACTATCTCACAAATATCAACCCCATGTCAAATCGATTGAGGATCTGCCGCCTCCATGGGCACGGAATGAATTGAATCTATTTGGCTGACTGTTTTCTTTCTGTTGTTGTTCGTGCAGGACCATATTCTTCATGTTGTTGTTGTTGTTGTTGTTGTTGTTGTTGTTGCTGTTGTTGTTGTTGTTGTTGTTGTTGTTGTTGTTGTTGTTGTTGTTGTTGTTGCCAGGATGTTGACCCGCCTCTTTCGCCCATCGTAACTCGCGCAACTCCTGGATTCTGGCCTTGTGCGGGTTGCTCTCACTCGACGTCCTTGACTCAAAATAATCACTCGTTCCTTGTCCCAAACCGCTTTCCATTCGTTTTTGCAGCGCAAACGTCTGCTGCTGCCTGGACTCTCCGGCGTTCATTCGCTGTTCGTAGGCTTGCTTGGCTGCCGAATCTCTATTTTCCACCATCTTGTGCCTGAGTTGCTGCGTTGCGAGCTCCCGATCTCTTTGCTGAGACATAATCTGCTGCTCCGCGATTATCCGAACTTCATCATCACGCTCAGCGTTAATCTTGTCCTGCTTGGCCTGGCGCTGGGCTCGGCGCTTCTCTTCGAGGTCCGCCATACACTGTGCCGCGTATGCGGAACCTGTCACTGAGCGATTCAACGCGTTGCCCGGTTTGACTGCGTTGTAGAGCATCTCTTCTTCCCTCTGTTTCTCCCTCGCTCGAAGTCCAAGTTCGTGGTTGTGTTTTTCCTGATCAAAAACAACTTGGTTTGAAGTGTTATCGTCCGAATACTGTGGATAAGCTGTTCTTCGCGTTCCTCGCTTTTGGGCTTGTTCAAAAGGCGCAAGCTCATCATAGTCATTATTGGTAGTACACAGCTCTTTAGGCGCGCCAGCTGGATCCATCAGAGAAACTCTGAATGCCGCTTCTTGATCAGCCTTGGACCTGGCGAGTTGTCTCATGTAGTTTTCGTAGATCATGTCTGCTTTTGGGACAGGTCTCGAGGCAAGCTGTCGCTGATAGTTGTTCTGTTGCTGAAACATATGATAAAATGAATGAATGCCTTTATATCGGGGGAGTGAGGTGCTAGTGGTTGTAGGTTACGAATAAATATCGATTTTAAATTCCCATTTTTAACGACTATGAAATCTAGCATATTCTTTAGCATAAAATATAAAACTTTTCGTTCAGTGCTTGTTCTCTTTCGTCTATTTCTTCCTGTTAAACTCTAATCAATGGCAAAACTCCCAGAGTCGCCAAACTAAATCCACCACAAACGAAGAGAAGAGTTGGAAGTCCGCTCCAATCCTCCCTGCTAATTCCAATCCTATCTACCAACACCACCAAAATCCAGTCGCTCAGCTCGTTTCCAAAATCAATTGCGGCAGTGAAAAGGGCCCAAATCATCTCATCCACCCGTCTATCACCCACCCCTACGAGCGAACAACTCGCCAGCATGACGCTGGGCAAAAACGCCACCTCTCCCAAAAAACCCGTCACAAATGTAATTGGAATTGCCCATGCAAAATTGTCCTCAACACTTCGATCCTGCGCAGCCCTTCCGCACATTACTAAGAAACTCAGACTACCCCCCACCGCAAGAATTGTCGTGACGACAAAAACGCTCCCCACCCTGTCAGTTTTCTTCGCAATGTATCGCTGGAAAAACATGCCCCCCAGCATCAGTGCCGAGCTGCTCACCAGGCTCAGTATTTGCAAATAGGCCGCCTTCGACTCGAACAAACCGTAGCTATAGCTACTGTATTGGTAGCTGAAAGTCGGCGCGAGCATTCTAAAAACCAAAAACATCCCAACCTTGATCTGCTTGTTTTGTTTTTCGTTGTTGTTCTTCATATTCTTGACGAAGAGGTTGTAAATGACGAAGAAAAGCAGCATTGCCACAAATACGAAAACTCCGACAAAGATTTGACTCGGGAAGGTTGAAAAAAAAGCCACCATGACCAGCAACAGCTGAATCAGCACTGCTGCTGCAATTTCGTTTAACCCCAGTTTGAAGTTGGGTTGAGGGGGCGGGTTTGGGGGGGGGTTTACGGATGCGGGTGGGAGGGTGAGAGTGGGAGCGAGAGGGTGTAGCAAACTTTCGGTGTTGTCGTCGTCATCGCTACCGCTGTCACTGCTGCTATCACCAGATGTTGATGTTGATTTTGACGATGTTGTTGAGATTGACGACACTTCGTCGAAATACACCACTGTCAGAATCGCTGCAACAGCGGGTAATACCGCCGTCAGCAGCAACATGCTCTTCGCCTGGGCAGCGCTTGCTGTGCTGTTCCCAATTCCGAACAATATTGCACAGCCCAAGCTAGCAACAAAACTCCCAACGTTTCGGCACGTTGCCGCCTCGCTCTGAAAGTAGGCAACCGCCCGTTTGAACAGAACAGGCTTCTTAAAATTGTAGTGAACCCGGGCGTACTCCAACAAAACCACAGTCAACGCAAAGTCCGCTGCTGATTGCGTGAGAGAGCGGCTGAACCCGACCACAAAAGCAACAGCTTGCGCATTGTCTGTCACAGCCAAAGCTGTAAATATGAACGAGAGGGCGGACAGCACATAGCAGGCGACGAGGAAGGGTCTGATGGGGACCACGCAAAGCACTGTTGCATAGAACGGTTTTAGGAGATATGGAAGGAAACATGATGCACCATAAAGTGACAGAAGGTTGATGTCAATCTTGGCAATCGAATTGAGATATGTAGAGAGGGCAACCAACGGAAACGATTGAACCGCACCATTGAGAAAGAAGAGAACTTTCAGGTGTGGTGGGGGTATCATAGTTATTAGTTGTTGCTTTTTGGCACTTTGGGTGTTTGGGGAAGGTCTTAAATGTTAAATTCCTCGCAGTAAATTTGTCTTGTTTCCCATACAACCAATCAACCCAACACAAACAAACACACTAAGTATGTCTGATTGCTCTAGTTGGTCTAGTGATCACGCAGAAGCTATTGCTTCTTTTCGGTCCCTAATTGCTCCTACTAAGTTGGCAAAAACGCATGAATCGCTTGTTGCTTCATTGTCCTGCGACAAGGAGTTGTACAATTTCGACCTTCAAAGTTTAATAAAATCCGTCACCCCCCCCAACCACTCCCTTGAGTTCTACGATGCAGTCAAGATTATTAACTTCATTCGAGCCCAACCTGCTTCCTCATCACAAGAGTCAATCAAATCAGCAATCCTCAAACAATCTATTTTCGAGGAGACTGAGGATAATGAAAAGTTTTACAAGCCTATTTTAGAAAACGACGGCTACTTGGTCTGCTGTGACGAGTTGCTACAGCTCATTGACAGTAAATCGAACGAGAATGATAATGAGAATAATTTTGGTGGTGTTGATCTCACCGACTTGAACCTCTCCTCCCACACCAATGACCTCGAGCAAAAGTTAAAAGCGGCGAACGAGCTCATCGCCAGGCTGACGTCGGGTACCGAGAACAACAATGATGTCAACGCCCCCCCCCTTCCCCCAACTGCTGACAACGACTCGTACTATTTCGACGGGTACGGCTATTCGCACATCCACAAGGTCATGCTAACCGACACTGTTCGGACAGACTCGTACAGAAAATCAATTCTCAACAATCCAACTCTCTTCAAGGACAAGATCGTGCTCGACGTTGGCTGCGGCACTGGCATACTCTCAATGTTTGCGGCAAAGGCTGGCGCGAAAAAGGTGATAGGCGTCGACGATTCGAACATAATAGTTCACGCCCGTAAAATTGTTTCTGACAACGATCTCTCCGATACCATTACGTTGATACGCGGGAAGATGGAGGACATCGACCTCTCCCCCCACCTCCCACTTTCCCACCCCAAAATCGACGTTATCGTGTCAGAGTGGATGGGCTACGCGCTCCTGTACGAGACGATGCTCCCCTCGGTCATCTCGGCGCGCGATAGGTACATGAACCCGAAAACGGGAATAATGTGGCCAAACAAGACCAACATGCACATAGAGGCAGTGTCGGACGTAACAAGCGAGGAGTTCTGGAAAAATGTATACGACTTTGACATGTCCAGCATGATCGAAATGGTGGGGCGAGAGCGGCTCAAGAAGAACGAGGCGGCGGTGGAAGTTGTAGAGGCAAACAAAATCATCTCGAATCGATTTGAGTTCTGGTCTGCGGAATTGACGACCGTTAAGGACAACGAGCTGGATTTCAGCAGGTGAGCGAGCGAAGCGAGCGAGCCTTGACATGCAGATGGCGTGTTGTGGACCGTCCCTGAATACTCGCATTGCAGCACCAAAAGATGCGCCTGTCCGAACTAGCCACCGTGTCCAAATTTGAGCGTCAGAAGACGGTATACGTTGGAGCTACGGCCGTTTCAGTTATTCGCCTTTTTTTGCGTTTTTTCAGTATTTCCCTTGAATCCCGCGAAATGGCTACAGACGGCTACATCCACTACTAAACTAACATTATTCTCGCTCTTTCTTCATTCATTAATATGCGCCTCGCTTCGCTCGGCGCAGCGAGTTCGAACTGACTATTGCGGAGGGAAAAACAATGAACGCCTTTGTCTTGAGTTTCGACATTGGATTTGACGGCCCGAATTGTTTGGTCGAGTTTTCAACGGGGTGCCAGTCAACGCCTACGCACTGGGCGCAGACATTGCTGTGGCTAGAACAAAGTTTGGTCAAAGAAAGTATAAGAGAGGTTACTGGAACGCTGAAATTGAATCGTGATAGCAAAAATCAGCGTGATTACGCGATTGAAATCGAGTGGCGGGTAAAGGGGGATTCATCGATCTTGGGTAGGCAGATGTGGGAACTGAGCTCCAACAAGTGACAACAAGTGAGATGATTTTTTTTTGGGGTTTAATTGTGTTTATTCGATAGGTTTTGGAGCGGAGGAGGAGGGTTGAGAAGGAGGACGTTATAAATGACGGTATTAAAACAACAGATTACAACAAAATGGAAGATGCTTTTCCTCTTCCTCTTCCTCTTCCTCTTCCTCTTCCTCTACTTCGCAGCTCGCTGCTGCTCTAGTTCTGCCCACTTATCAAGTGTGTTCTCGGTAATTCTCTCTTCTGCGAGATTCACTAAAAGGCCAGCTTCATGATCCGCCGCACACGAATCGTACAGGGCCGGGTCAAATTCCTGGTAGAGCTTCTGGACGCTCCTTGCCAAGCCTTCCACTATGGTATTCCAGTGGTTTTCAGATTTGGTGAGAAGGGGTGCGAAGATTTTGGGAAGAAGGTCGGCTGCAAGCTGCCGGCTCAAGCATCCGGAATTCACCAAATGGGTGTTGTTCCACAGGCAAAGAACCCGCTCAGAAACCTGGAAGTGGGCACACCCCACCAACCGTCCCAAGTGATCGAAGAGTTCCTTCTTGATCACAAGTAGTTGATCAAAACCGAGGAGCTCGAGCAATTCTTCCACCTCGTTCAGGTACAAAACTGTGTAGGTTGGGGTGTGGGAAGAGGTGGGAGGAGGGAGGGGATAGGGTCAGTTTTAGTTTTTTGCGTCCCACTGTGCATCAATCAGCATTTATCTCACCTTGTTTCTGCGAGTTTACCCAAGGCCATATTTCGATCAAATTTCTCAGAATAAAAATTGCCGTGTCTGGGTCCTTCTCAACGTACTGGATCAGGCAGAACGAGAGTTGCTGCTGGTACGCCGCGAAGCATTTTGGTTTGTGGAGGGGCATCAGTGCCTTCTGCATGAATTGGGTGTGCTCTTGTTTTAGCGGAATTGCAAAGCCGTTGATTATTGAGCCGAGGATCTCAAGCAATTCGCCGATACCGCTGTGGTATTCCTGCTCGTAGATGAAGGTATAAAAAACGTTGGAGATATACTTTCGGATATAAGCTCGATGAGTCATGAACTTTCCGTATATGCGGTGTAAAATGGTCTGTTTTGGTTTGGTTTGGGTTGGGTTGTGGTAGTTAGTTAGGTTAGTTGGGTACGTTTGTGTTCGTTTTGCGAAATTATTCTCCCTACCTTCAAATAATCCCTCTCTCTCGGATCCTCAGTGTCAAAAAGATTAATCAACGTGAGACAAAACTCCTGTGTGATGTACTTCTTGGCCACCTTTGCATTCACCTCAGCAGAAACCACAAACCTCAGAAACAGCTCGTACACAACCTGCAAATGTGGCCACTTCTTGTCCAAGGTGGGCTCATCCTCCTCTACGTCGAAGTCCTTTGTCCGCGGCGGCAGCGCCCGGTGTATATTAACCTGAACCATACGCACAATGCTCTGCATGGTGCTCTCGGGGGTAAAAATCTTCTGCCCTTCCGGCGTGTTGACGTACTCAACACAATCGAGCAAGCTGGACCTCTTGAAGGTGTGAGCCTTCTTCCGAAGCTCTGTCAGAGCAGGATCATTGTCAGGAGCCTCGTCGAACGAGCACAGTATTTCGCACTGCTTGACAATCTTTCGAAAAAGCTCGTCGCGCTCCGAGGGATCCACATCCTTTAGTGAAGGGTAGGTGATCCACTGCCGGTTCAGCTCCTCTTTCAAAAGAATGTTGCGGTCGAACACGCCTAAGAGGTCATTCTTAGGCATTTTGAAGCTGTTCCGGGAATTCGGGGTGGTGGGCGAGTTCTCATCATTGTTGTTTTGTGGTGTTATGCTAATTTTAGTGGTAGGGATGGGGGAAATGCTGCCATTGTTCGAGGAGGAGAGTTTTTTAGCGTTGGTGAGGGTGAACTTTTTTGGAGAGTGGGCATGGGTAGCGGGGGAGGCTGAACGGGTAGCGTTCTCTTCTTCTGCTGAACAATTGGAGTCGTTCGATCCTGATCTATGCCGCCCCGAACTAGTGTTGTTGAAGCGTTTCATCATGGCTGTTTTGTGTTGTGTGTTTGAGTTTGAATGCGATTCAATGGTGAGGTAGATCTGGGGTGGAGTAGATTTTGAGGAGTTTTTCTTTCGGTCGGAGGATTAAGGATCAAGCTTGGTCATTACTTTGTATTTTCTTCTTTTGATGTTGTGGGCAGGGAAGGATGTGAGTAATTGGGAGGTGAAAGTGACAAAACCCATTTGTAGACTTGCCAAACTTGTGATGCACTGAAATTTTTTCTTTTTTTGTGCCGAATTGCAAAACAAAATATAAATTTCCATTACATATGCTATTAGTATATACTTACTTGAGTTGTTAATGGACGAGAACCATTCATTTTTATTTTCGACTACTTGTGGTGTTGTACTCATATTTCTATTCACAACAATTAAGCAAGTTTCAATAAAAATGACAAAATTTGCATCGATGACTGCCCCTTTGGTCTACTTAGAAAAGTTCTTCCAAATCCAGCATCGAATGAAGAAACCTGGATTTGGCGAGGTTCTCTTCAACAGAGGTGCTTCGAGTGACATGAAGAACTTTAGCATCTCTCCCTCCCAGGAAGCTGAGGTATCATCGCTCACTTTCAACTACCGTGTTCCTGCTCATCTCTGTAGGTGAGCTAGATAATGGCTATATCAACTGCTAAGCCATCCCACTCAATTCTTTTGACTCGCTTCACTCTTTTTGCGTCTTGATTCATTAAAAATGCGCCTCGCTTCGCTCGGCGCAGAAATGAAAACAACGCATTGCCATTGAGCTGCCTCCTAGCAGTCTTCGATGATGTAAGTTCCTGGCCAGTGATAGCTTTTGATACGCTGCACAGGCCCGGAGTGAGCGTTAATCTCTACGCCGAGCGGATCAACAATTTTGCCATCAAGGCAGACAGTAAATTGAAAATTGTTTGCAAGATCAACAAGATTGGCCGCAAGATGGGCTTCATCGAGCTCGAGGCAATGGACGCAAACGACGTTGTCGTTGCTTTTGGGAGGCACGTTAAATATCTGGACGGCATGGGAAAGTTGTTCGAGACAGCCATGACTGAACCCTGTTTCTCAACTTTAACCCCACAACTCGCAAAGATCTTTGGGAAGGTTTACAGCTCTACAGATTACTCGAACACATCATTGTCAGAAACCATACCACTTTCTTTCGAAGATGGCAAGGGTTCATTCATCGTGGCAGAAAACCAGCTAAATCCAATGGGCACACTCCATGGAGGAGCGCAGGCAATAGCGGCTGAGCTGTTTGGGGGCATGCAACGTCGGCGATCAACATCAACATCATCAACGAAGTTGAAATCGTTGGAAGTCAATTACATCAGTGCCTCGCCTCCTGGCAAAATGTTGTGGCTCACGAGTGAGACGTTTGCGAAGGAGGAAAACCCGAATTTGAATATGATCAAGATTTGGAAGGATGGGCGGGGCGGAAAGAGAACAGTAGTTTCCGACGCAATTTTACACTGGAGCTAAGGTAGATAGAGAAGAGATAAAGAAAGTTTAAATTTTTTTTCAATGTTAGCTTGTATCGCAACACGATTTAACACATTTTATTATTATTCAGCCCCCCCCCCCCCAAATTTTTTTTCCTCTCTATTTTTTAAATCCTCAATCAATATATGCGATTGCGACTCCTCTCAATCCTCCTCACTTTATTCAATTCCTTGACCTGATCGTTAATGTCTATCTTGCTCTTTGTGGTAAGTAGCTGAGGCTTTGGGACGACTACTCTTTGCATAGGGCTACCATGTCCTTGCGGTCCCAATTGTAATCCTTGCTGTTTCACCTGGTAGGCGGAGCTCTTTCGCCTGTTCTCACTCTTCCTTCTCTGCATTTCGATCTTCATTTCTCCAGCGTTGCCCAAAGGGGCAAACCCCTTTTCCACTTGATCCCATCCGAGCCCTCCCGAGCTGCCGCCATTTTCACCGCTGTCATCCAATTCCCTAAAAAGGTCTGTTTTGCTATCCTCATCATCAAGCAAGTCCTTGTCTGAATTTTGTGAAGTCAGGCTGGGGTCAAGAGCCAGCATGCGCCTGTGCCTCTTCTTCGAAACCATTTCCATGTAAGTGCGGATTTCTGGGAAGTCGGTCAAGCAGTCGAAGAGTGTGTTGCGCTGTATCGTGTACATGATACACAACGTCTTGGTGGTTACTGTGGCCGTTCTTTTCGAGTTCCTGTTGAACACTGCAACGTCACCGAAATAGCAGCCGTCGCCGATGGCCGTGAAGGTATTGTTTTTAATAAGCTTGGACTTAATTTCTGCGCCGAGCGAAGCGAGGCGCATTTTTAATGAAGCAAAAACAAAACGAGTGAAGCGAGTCAAAAGAATCGAGTGTAGTTTAGTAGTGGATGTAGCCATTATGTCTGTAGCCATTTCGCGGGTGTTGATTCATCGCGAGTATTCTCGTCTTCATCAAGGCTCGCTCGCTCACCTGCAATTCCGCGATAAATAAAATAGATCTCCTCCCCTGTGGTTTCTTCGGTAATCACCTCCTCGTCGGGGAAGGCGATCTGCGCCCGCATTTTTAATAATGAAGGACGAGCGAAACGAGCGAGCCAAACAAATTGGGTGGGTTAGCTTAGTAGTGGATGTGAGTGGCTGTAGCCATTTCCGCTCGTTCGCTCGCTCACCTCCGGTCTGATCACCGATGCTAGTTTGGCGGTGAAGCTGAAGGGCGAGGAGGCAAAAACGGGTACTTTCAGGTACAGTTCCTTTGTGTTGAACCTCAAAATTTCTTGCCTCAAGGAAGGCGCCAATTCGGCCAAAATGCCGCTCTCGTCAAAGATCTTTCCCTCGGAGTACTGGATGTGAAAGTAGTCCCGCACTTTCTCCCTCAATATGCTTGGCAACTTTTTGTCCCTCATGTACTCGTTAACGTGGAGAATTTTGTCCTGCGCCCAGCGAAGCGAAGCGAGGCGCATTTTTAATGAACCAAAACCAAAATGAGCGAGTCAAAAGAATTGAGTGGGTTAGTTCAGTAGTGGGTGTAGCCATTATGTCTGCAGCCATTTCACAGGATTCATCGCGAGTATGCTCGTCTTCATCAAGGCTTGCGAGCAAAGAGAGCTGCGAGCGAAGCGAACCAGCAACATCTACACTAGTTGCGACTAGCTCGCTTCGTTTGCTGGCTTGCTTCGCTCGTTGGATCGTCTTCATCAAGGCTTGCGAGCGAAGAGAGCTGTGAGCGAAGCGAGCCAGCAACACCTACACTAGTGCGACAACACCTACACTAGTTGCGACTAGCTCGCTTCGTTTGCTGCTTGCTTCGCTCGCTGGCTCGCATGCTCGTCTTCATCAAGGCTCGCTCGCTTCGCTCGCTCACCTCGAACTGCCTCTTGGCTTGGTTCAGCTGCCCAACCACGCTGCTTATGTTGGATATGAGCAAGGCGTAAAAGACAGTTCCGATGTACAGACACAACAAGGTGATCCAAGTTTCGACCTGGCACCAGTCCGACGCAACCTCGCAAGACACATTTGTGAAGGGGGGGGTTTCGAACCCTATCATTATCATTTGGGCGAGTGCTTTGAAAAGGCTCCAGTTGTACTGTAGCGAGAAGCTGTGGGAATTCCAAGGGGTTAAGGAAATTTGTAAAGGGTCATCATGCAAGTTTTGTTTTTCACTCACCTCTTATCCTCAAGCTGACTGTACACCACCCATGAGTCACTAGGAAACTCGTACAATCTGCAAATCATAAAATTCAAACAACCGATCCAGTGAGCTACCAGCAGCACAAAAAGGAAGAGCTTGGACAACTTCACACTTCCGTCGCTCATTCTCCACTGTAATTTCTCCTCAAGGATGTTCACGTACATCTTTGCCCACCTGAAGATCTTCTTAAGCCGAAACAACCTCAGCAGCTTCGTCAAACGGAGCAAGCGTACGCTCTTTAATGTTCGTGAGGACCTGGCAAGTTCAAGGTTGTTAGCATCCGGATCCATTAGCTTGATTATAAAATCCACGGGGATGGACGAGAAAAAATCCAAGGAGAACCACCCCTTGAGGTAGTTCTTGGCGACCATCTTCCGGTCCATGACGACGTCGTCATTCGAATCGATATAGCCGGTGTAAAAGTTCTTCACCACGTCGCAGAGGAACAAAGCGTCCACGCTCAAATTGAAGTCCTCCATGTCGGCATTCACACTCTCCCACCCCAGGCAAACTGGCATCGTGATGATTGTGGTGCAAATCAACATCGCAACCACCATGTCCCAGTACTCGTGAGTTTCAGAGAGCGGATTCATCAGGTAGGATGCCGAGCCGATGACAGTTGTTTCCTCCTGCTTCTTGTGAGCGGCAACAACGTTGTGCGCGAGCATCGACATTCGATTTTGGAGGGCGCTCGCACGGCCGTGGGAGTCTACAGCGGTGAGAACAGCAACGAATTCCTCAAGGTCAATCTTCCCGTCCCCATCCTTATCTATCTCCTTGATCATCTTGTTGACCACGGCCATTGCACCCTCAGTGTCTCCAGCTGAGTCCATTTTGGTGAACTGCTCGTCAAAATTGAGCGTCTTCAACGCCTTAAACACGTCTTCCTTGTGCAAATACCCGTCCCCATTACTATCGAGCATCTGAAACGCTTCTCTAGCCCTAGCCTTGGTGAGCAGGTACGACCCGACGCTCTGGGAGCGGCGCCTACCTCGCCCCTGCGCCGCCATCACCTTCTCCAATTCACCCTTAATGTCCGTAACTTCCTTGTTCAAACGGATCGTGTCCGCCGAGCGGGCCGGCAACCTCTTTTCAGGAGGTTTGGACTTGAACAACATCTTCGTTGGGTCGCCTAGCGGCTGGTGAGACGTCGTCTGCTGGCTGTTCGCGCTGTTCACTTCAGCCATGGCCTCGGCCTCTGCGGCGTCCGTCTCCTCGTCGATCTCGGCCATTCGCATTGTCACGGTTGACTGAATTTGAATTTGGCCTGCGGTTGGGGCTAGCGTTGGTGGGAAGTGTTGGGGGGTGGCAGGGGATTGTGCTGCTCCGAGCGAAGCGCCGAGCGAAGCGCCGAGCGAAGCGAGGCGCATTAAAATCAAACAATTACCATTACAATCACAATCGAGTGGAACAGTGTGTTTACGGGTTAGCTTTTTTGCAGTGGATTCATTCCAGCCCGCCCCCGCTGCTCACCTGTGGTGGATATTCGGGGGGGTCCAGTCATCGAAAACATGTTTCTTTTTGAGGGAGAATTGACAGAGGATTTGGGGGTTATTATCGGCTGGAGGTTCTCTTCGGAATTCGTTGACTCAGCCAGGGAGGACATGGACATTGGGTGTGCATTCCCATGGATGTTGGGGGGGGGGAAGTCCAAGGGCAACGGAGAATTTGAGGTGGAGGATGCTGTTGACTTGGAGAACACGTCGAAATCGTGATTCATTTGCTTCTCAGAGTCAAAGAGCAGGCTCTGCAAGTGCTTGAACTTCGATATAATTTCGTCCTTGTCCTGATACTGAGGAATTGTTTCACTCGAAGAAGGAATTGCCACCTGAGTTGAAAGGGATTGGAGGGTGAGCTCCAAAATATTCATTGTTTGTAGGATTTGACTCGTCTTGCCGCGGTCTAAGGACGACATAATTTGTTTTGGTTGTTTTGGAAGTGAGTTGAGAATTGGCAATTTCAACTGCAGAGTTCGTTTTGGTTTTTTCTAAGGGTTGGGAATTAATTTATAGGCATTTTTCATCATCATTATAGTCGGTTGAAGAGTTGAACATTCACGTCTTTTGCCTTGTTGTGTTGTTTGTTCTTATTGTTTTCGGTTGTTTTTCTTCCTTTACTCATGGAAATTTGCTTTCAAATCGAAGATCAGAGTGGAAAAAAAATGGTAATCGAAGGCTCGCTAATAAAGGTTCCCACAATGGAATTCATGGTTTTTGGGCGATATTTTATATATGCTTATTGTGCTCTCGGCATGGTGGCAGCACTGCTGTCGGCCATGCAGGAGAAGAAGGCTTTCAGAGATGTTGGCCTTGGTCCTGTGGGGTTCCTGAAGGCCTACACGTACGTGTGTTTGTGGATGCTAGGCAGTTTCCTCGGCTCATTACTGGTCCTCCCATTCGCTCTCCTGGGCTTTGATGTTAAGAAATTTGTAATTCAGCATGTTGAGTACAACATAGCGATGTGGCTTTGTCGCTTTTTGCTTGGGCCAGTTCAAGTAAACGGACTTTCCAATCTCCCTCCCGTCAGCAACTCTGGCAAACCTGTCGTCTACGTGATGAACCACCAGTCCATGGTTGATATAATTGTACTTTATTTTTTGAGAAGGCGGTCGGTGTGGATTGCAAAGAAATCCGTTTGCTATTTACCAGGCGTTGGCGGGATCATGCTGCTCGCGGGTCACATCCTCCTAGACCGGAAGGGCAAGGGCTCAATCAAGCAGATGTACAAGAAGGCTGACGAAAAGCTCAAGCGTGGCTATGATATCTTCATTTTCCCTCAAGGGACTCGGGAGCGAACCATAACTCTCCCCTTCAAGCACGGTGGTTTCAGCATCGCCATGGAATCCCAGTGTGACATCATTCCAGTGAGTATTTTCATCGAGGGCAGCGCCTGGAAGAGTTTGTTTCCAATCTTGGCTAGCAAGCCAATTGCCACGTTAACAGTCCACAAGAAGCTCGAAATCAGCAAATACAGTAACGACGACAAGGGAAAAGAGAGTCTAATGAGCGACTCTTTTGACGCAATTTACAGTGTGCTGGAGAAGAAAAAATGGGAGGGTGAAAAGTTTCAGAAGAGGGTTGTGAGGAAGTGAAGTGAAGAGTGCGCGATTAAAATAATACATAGAGAAACCAACCATTTGAAAAACCAGCCTATCCACAAAACTCAACTTATCTACCTCAACAAATGACTTGCATCCATAATACTTTCCATTTGAAACCCACTCGCCACCATTCGCCTGATTGATATTGTTTCAATTCTTTGAGCCTCACTCTTCCCCCCCTCCACGTTTGCCGCAGCAGCAAATACGTTGTTCGAACCAAATTTAGATCGGTGCTCGTTTAAACGCTGAGTGAAACTTTCAGTTTCCCCCACGTAGAAATTTGGATGCTCAGAATCAGCAGCATCACTTTTTGTGATGCTGAGAAAGTAGACGCACGATTTCCCCTCGAGAGACGGCGGAGGTGTGAAATTGGGTGGCACGAAGGTAAAATTGCCGCTCACAGGGGATAGTGTTGTGGCCCTCTCCAACGTGAACTGCTCATTTTCATTTTCGTTTTCAATTCGGCGGAAGTCTCCGGCAAGGTCGCTGGCCCGGTTAATAATGTCTTGACTCAGTCCGAACCTCTTGGCCGTTACCAGCGCCTTACTGTCCTCGCACACGCCTTCCTCCAGAGTGAAAGTCCACTTCTCCTGCGCCGAGCGAAGCGAAAAAAGCATTTTTAGTGAAGCACAAGCGAGCCAGGCGAGCCAAACGAATTGAATGTCGGCAGCTATTTTCGGGTTTTTTCCATCGCTTGAGTCTACCCTAAGGCTCGCTCGCTTCGCTCGCTCACCTCCCCAATTTTATTTTCTGATTCTCCCATCCGCCTGTTGACGATCCTCACGTTGGCTGCCTCGCTCAGTTTGAGGTCAAAAATTCCGTGCAAGTGAGTGGCAAATATGCCGCTCATGCCGCACTCGGCCATTTTCTCTAAAATTGCGGCAGCCAAGCTCGTGCCGTCCTTGGGACTCGTCCCCCGGGCAAGCTCGTCCACAAACACCAACGACTTGCTCCCGCACACCCTCATCAAGGCGCTGCATCGAGCGAAGAAGGTGCGAGGCGAATTGAGTGGGTTAGCTTAGTAGTGGATGTAGCCATTATGTCTGTAGCCGTTTCGCGCTCGCTGCTCTCACCTAACGTCTTGCATCTCTGCTCCAAACGCACTCTTCCCTTCGCTGGGGACATCGGCACTTGCACCCCTTACGAAAAGGTGGTCAAACCGCCGGATGACGGTGCCGGGTGCGGTTGGGGAACACATGCCGCAGCTAGGGGACAAATGTTAGAGAAAAGTTACGCATGCGAGCTGCCGAGCAAAGCAATTCGCTCACCTTGCCAACAACGCCGCGGCGGCTGATGACCGCATGAGCGTCGATTTTCCGCTCATATTTGGTGCGGTTAACAGTATCATTAAGTCCAGGTCGAACGTGTTTTGCTTGGACATTGTTTTGTCCATCCAGTAAGGCCAAAGTCCAACAAAAGTAGCCGCATTGGTGTGTTTTTCGTCGTCGTCGTTGACCATCTTGGCCAAATGCCAACCCTTCGTCTTCGAATTTGCACCGTGATTCGTCGCGAACAGCAAAATCAAATTCCCGTGGGCCGCCTGAACGATCGCCGGCAAGTGCCCCAGCTCGGTTATAAACCTGGCGAGCTCTTTCAGCACAAGGGTGCACTCGTCCTCGCAGAGCTTATTGGCGTATAAGTATGCACCAAGGGCGGATTCCACCCGAGTGGTAGTAAACCTGTTCATCAGAGTTTTGTTGTTTCTGTCTTTCGGGTGGTAGTAGTCGTCCCCCCCTCCCTCCTTCTTCGGCTTACTGCCTTTAAGCGCAAACATGTTATTGTTTATGTCCTGAACAATATTTGCTTTTTCGGGAAAGTCGCTCTGCACTGCCAACTTCAACTCCCTCACAGCCTCCTCCAGCCTCTCATAGCTCGCCCCGATGGCTTCCCGCCTCAACCTCCCACGCCAACTCAGCTCGTTCCTCTCTAAGAATGCTTGCGGCACAATACCCTCCCCGTCGCTCATTTTATCATTTGCTGCCTCGGTCAAGGTGGTGGCAACAATTCTCTTAATGTGGTCGCTGACGAGCTCGCACCTCTCCTTCAAGCTCTCCGGCGTAGTGGCCATCCCAGACTCGTGGTGTGTGAGAACCATCAACGGGTCGACGAAGGAAGAATCATGACTGTCGAGAATGGTTACCATCGCGTCCAGAGCGCCACACACCTCCCTGAAAACGTGCGCGCTGCGCCGAGCGAAGCGAAGCGCATTTTTTGGATTGGGTTAGTTCAGTAGTGGATGTAGCCATTATGTCTGTAGCCATTTCATTTCGCGGGATAAAAGCGAGTATTCTCGTCTTCCTCAAGGCTTGCGAGCGAAGAGAGCTGTGAGCGAAACGAGCCAGCACCTACACTAGATGCGACTAGTTCAGTAGTGGATGTAGCCATTATGTCTGTAGCCATTTCATTTCGCGGGATCCATCGCGAGTATTCTCGTCTTCCTCAAAGCTCGCTCGCTTCGCTTCGCTCGCTCACCTGGCCTGCTCAGCCTTGATGAGGCTCATCACCTTACCCACGGGGGGGACGCAAAGAGGGGGGAGGGGCTTAAGATCAGTCATGAGCGCATTCAGAATAGACGCCATTGCGTCAGAGACGTGGGAGGGAGGAGGGAGGAGGAGCCACCTCCGGAGGAAGCGTTTTGTGATTTGGTTTTTCTGCCGAGGGAGAGCGGCAGAGATCAACGAGGGTATGGAGGGGTTTGATTGCAGACCGAGCTGGGTGGCGGTCTCCAAGTACAAGGGGTGGAGGGTGGTGGTAGTGGAGGTGGTCGAGTCGGTTAACACCAACGAGGTTGTGTTGACAACAATTGTGAAATCCGATACTCGTTTTTTCACCATTTCCTCCTCGTTCGATGTCAATGCGTCGTTCGTTGCGATTGAATCGCTCGCACCAACGAGATTCTTATTTATCTCGCTCAAAATCGCCTCGGGAGTTGGATTCAGGGAGGACATCTTGAAAATTGTTTGTCTCGAACAGCCTTCAACAGATTCCATTCTCAAAAAGTCAGGCAATGTCGTTTTCGCCTCACTCATGTATTTGGGCGTATAGAAGATTGGTTCGCAGGGCGGGAAGCTAGCGAGCCTGGGTTATAAATTGTTAGAAATTGGGGGTGGAGGAG
>Ga0302116_1000367_pt1 | contig 26875 bp, 7 predicted proteins | sample AG5_SCM_MG_FD_203124 | JGI IMG/M metagenome (GOLD analysis project Ga0302116, IMG submission 203124) | Marine microbial communities from Western Arctic Ocean, Canada - AG5_SCM | ecosystem: Environmental > Aquatic > Marine > Oceanic | place: Canada: Western Arctic Ocean | collected 2017-10-01 | reverse complement strand
TGGATATCGCGACCGTGGTGTTCTCCCACGTGCAGTGCGTCAAGACCCGCGTCAACCTCGCGGTGGTGAGCAAGTTGTGGAGGGACGCCTCCAAGCCTGCCGCCGCTTACCCTCTCAGGTTCGACTTCGACGCGTTCCCGGACATGTCTGATTGGACGCGGGAACCTCTCATCATACGCCTGTCGGACAACGACGAAGTCCTGTCTCTGCCCTACGAGAGAGTCGTCGGACTTCTTGGTGAAGCTGCGAAAGACGTATGTGGATACGCTGCTCGCTGGGGGAGTGTAAGGCTGCTGAAGTGGGCGCGAGAGAACAACCGTAATTGGAGTACGCTCACGTGCCAGTACGCAGCCATGAATGGACGATTGCCCGCTCTCAAGTACTTGCACGAGAACGGGTGCCCTTGGAACGAATACACGTGCTGTTCCGCAGCCGCAAACGGGCACTTGTTCATTCTCCAGTACTTGCATGAGAACGGGTGCCCTTGGGACTCGGGCACGTGCTCTTTAGCAGCCTCTCACAAACGCTGGGTCTGTCTGCAGTACGCGGTGGATAACAAGTGCGACGAGTGGAAGGAACACGCCGAGTATTACGCGAATCATCTCCGATGAAATACCAACAATAGATGTCAGCGCCTACTTCGCCAGGTAGTCCAGGAACGTGTTATCCTCCCTCGCGAGCGTCGGATGCAGCCTGCCCCCTTCCCGTTGCCGCCTCACCTGCGCCACGAACTCGTCCGTCGCGCGGTTCGTCCCCTTCCGCGCGTTCGCCGCCCTCATCAGCCGCAACACCGCGGACACGAACCTACCACCAAAGGGCGGACCCGCCACCTCGAGCACCTCCCCGGCGAAGTACCGCAGGTGCGACGGGTCCACGTGCCGCGCCCACCGCTCCGTCGCAGCCTCGATGACCGGCAGCACGAGCCCACACTCCACCATCTCCACCGCCACGTCCAGCGCGCCGAGGTGCAGCGCCTCGCTCGATCCCTTGCCCATCGCCGCCAGCGCCGCGCCGACGGCGTCCAAGACCCGCTCCCTCAGCCTCGGCTGCGAGGCGCCCGCGCTGGCGAGCATGCCGAAGTAGACCTGGTTGCTGGCGCCCGCGTGCACCTGCCTGTAGTGCTCCGGGTCGCCCATCGCGGAGCTCACCCACGCGATGACGCCAGCCGCCGCGGGAGGGTACGCGCACATCCCTCGGAAGGATTCGGGCTCCGGCGCCTGCCCCCGAGCCGCGCTCTCCAGCGCCCGCGTCGCGTTCTCCAGCGCCGCTCTCGCGTCCGCAGCCTCGTCGTCGCCGTCGGAGACAGCCTTGACGATCAGATCGAGGCACTGCGCGCGGGTTTCCTTTGAAGCGGTCGTTGAAGCGCCCACGTTGCACCGGAAGGCTTCGTCAAAGAGGGACCGGAGGAGCTCGGGCTGGCGAAGCGGTGCCGCGCCGGGCTTCTCCAGCTTCACGGGCGCCGGGGTCATCCCCGGAGGCGGGCCCATACCCGGCGGCGGCGCGATGGACGGCTCCGCGGGCGGCTTACCGTCCTCGAGGTAGAGCGCGTGGAGCTTGCGGAGGATACCTCTGGGCAACGGCGGGACCACCCCGGTGCCCCCGCCCTCCGCGCCGCGTCGCCTCCGCTCCTCCTCGGTGGTCAGGAGAAGATCCCCGGCCGCCGCCGTCGCCTCGGCGTCCGCGTCGGAGTCCGCGAGGAGCGGCGCGATCTTGCGCACCGTCGACGACCCGTGCGCCGCGGCAGCCGCCGTCTCCAGCTCCTGCGACGTCCTAGTCGCCAACGCTCGCACAGCCTTACTCGACCCGCCGGACCCCCCGCCCGCCAACCCCGCGTCGCCGCCCCTAGCCAGATCCGCGAGCATCATCTGCGCGAACAGGTACGTCGCGAGCGACTGCGTGCACGCGCGTTTGATCACATCCACCGCCCCGGCTCTTCGATCCTCGTCGTCCCCGGCGGCGATGAGCGCGGTGAAGTGCTCGGCGAGGAGCTCGTGGAAGATTGAAAAGTAGGACGCGGCGGCCGGACCGAGCGCGCGTACCTCGTCCGCGTGGCCGTGCTGCCACGCGTGCTGGATGGCGACGGTGATCAACAGGCAGTTCGGGTGCGCCTCCGCTAAGGAAAAGAGCACCGCTCGGCCGCGGTCGGAGACGAGCAGCCGCTGCATCCACGAGGGCCGGCCCTTCACCGCGTCGACCCGCCTCGTGTCGAACTTGCGCTTGATGAGCCGCTCCAGGAGCCACATCTCGTCCTTTCGAACCTTGGCGCGCCAGTCCCGGAGCGCCGCGGCGGTCTTATCCCTGATCTGACCCACCGGGGTATCCGCGCGTTCGCCTGCGTTGTTGGAGAAGAACGCGGCGGATCCCGTGCGCGGCATGGTACCCCCGCCCTGCGGTGTGTCGTCGTCCTGGGTGTCTGCCGCGGGCGGGCCGAAGGTTGGTGTCGCCGCGCCGGATCCCCGGCCGGCTTGGGGCGATACCGCCGCGCTGAGCCCGCCGGACCCCGCGCGCGCGTGCCCGCCCCCGGTGGGCGCCTTCTCGCCCTCCGGCTCGGTGATCTCGAGCCACTTGCACACCAGCCCGGTCATCTGCGCGTACCCCCGGTAGTTCTCGCTCAGCAGCTCGATGGCGGCCTCGGCCTTGCCCCCGCTCTTGACGTAGTCCCTCAGCGTGGCGAGCACCTCCGGCTCCATCACCGCGTCCTTCGCCGCGAGCGTCCGCTCCAGCTCCAGGAGCTTGGACTCGCCGGGGGGCTCGGCGAAGCTCACCGAGCCTCCACCGGCCGGCGCGCCCATGCCGGGGGGTGCTCCTCCGCCCATGCCGGGGGGCAGCATCCCCGGAGGAGGGGTGTCGACCCGGTCCATACCCATGCGCCGGTGCGTCAGACAATGTCCGGTGGAGCGATCTAGGGATTCTCTGACAGCTAACAGAAAAGTATTTTCCTCGGAATCTGCGAGCACCACAACTCGACGCACCCGCATGGGAGCGCGAAGGCGTCGCGTCAACAAGGAAGCTCTCGGCATCTCGCCTCGGTCAGCTCCCGCGGACGAAGAGTCGGGGGGCGACGGCAAGTCGAACGGCGCGCTATCCTTCAGCAGAGGACGCGAGGGAGACTCCAACTGGCCGATAGTCGCCGGGCTCGCGTTCGTCGGCCTCGTGGCTCTCGTCCTCTTCAAGCTCCACGTGTTCGGCTGATCACACCGCCGGAACGCGTCGGGCCGCCACGTCCGCCACGTGAGCGCCTCGCAACCGCGCCCGTATCGATCCGAACGCTCGCGGGCGGTGCACCGAGGCGCCCCATCCATCGAGAACGACCAACTCCAACCGTAACGATCCGAGTCGACGGTCGATCGACGTAGAAGATAGATGCCGCCGACGCCGAGCCAGACCTTCACCAAGCTCCTCACGTACAGCTTCGCCCTGGTCGTCGTCCCGTTCGCCGCGTACAAGCTCACGGGCGACGTGGTGCTGCGCGGGATGGAGGTAGACGCGGGTACACGCGCGGTCTATTCGGGAGTGGCCGCGGTGGTGGGCGTCAACGCGGTGCTGCTCACTTACGTCGGCTCGGCGCTGTGGGAGGATAGCCACCGGGAGGGAGGGCGCGGGAGGGAGGACGACGGGAAGAAGGAGGACTGAGGTGGACGTTGAAGTAGCTTTTAGAACCAACCGTAACACCGACATACGTACGTACAACACCCTGCTCTCGGAAACACGTGGATATACTGTAGATTTACACATTTGGACATCTCTCTCCCTAGCACTACTGCGGGATCCTCGTACCCCACCCGTACGCCATGTTGCTCGTCACCGGTTCGCTGTACTTATCGCAGGGCTCGATCGTCGCGCGCACGTTCAGCTTCATGTAATCTGTGAGCTTCTTGGCGGACGTGGTTGTCTTCGCCTGCGCGAGCTTACAATCGCCTCCGAGAGTCTGTGCGCCCCCGAGACTGCGGAGGCCGCCTTGCTGGGCGATGGTGAGCGGGGTGGTCATCTTGCGGAGCGGCACCACTTCACGCTGGGTGAAGAAGTGGTCCGGATTCCGCGTGAGCGTGATGTTGTTGAACTCTCCTCGGGGCGGCGCGGGCATCGTCACTTGTCGCTCGGTCGATTCTGCTGACAATCCCATTTTGGGTCTCGGGAGAAGGAGCAATCGAGAAGCTCGGATTTGTTGTTGCGAGCGTCTCGCTCTTCTTACATCTAATAAGGCTATGTATGCTAGTGGGATAATAAGTCTATGTGTATGATACATGTCGCGGGCGGCGGCCGTGGGGGTACGCACCTCACCCACACCCTCACCCGATCACGTCGTTCACCGTGCGCTCAACCTCCACTCGTTTGCGCACGAGCTCGCTGAATGTCTCGTTCCACACGAGCGCGGATTGCAGGCTGGCGATTGGCAGCAGGGACAACGCGAAGAGCAGCGCGAAGATAACCGCGCCGCACGCCTTGTCCATCTCGCAGTACCAAAAGTCCGCGAAGTTCCTCAGCCGCAGCAGCAGGTGTCGCAGCGTCATGACGAGCGGCTGCGCGAAGATCGATCGCCAGTGCGACGGACCGTGTCGGTTCTGAAGCGGCGTGAGCCAGTCAAAGACGTGCTCGATGTCGCGGTTACCGATCATGACCCACGACTCTACGAGTAACGACGCGATGGAGACACAGCCGAGGATTGTCATGACGAAGGTCCTGGACGCGTCCTGCCTCGAGTGGAAGCTCAAGTCGTAGGAGAAGACGGCGTAGCACCCGACCCACGTGGTCAACATGGCGACCCTGACCAAGCCCCGGTACACGCTCAGCTTCCAGAGCCGCTCGGGGAAGGCGAGCCACCGGCCGCGCGCGAGGGTCTTGGAGCGCATCGCCAGGTAGTACACAGCCGCGAGGAGCATCGTGAACGACGCCGCGACCGCCATGCGACCCGCGTTGTGCGCAAACTGGCGTCGCTGCTCCACGCCCCTCGTCTGCGCCCCGTTGTTGAGACTGGCGACGCACACCAGCGCGAGGATGATGCGGCCGCTGCCCGACGTGCAGACGGTCAGGATTTTGTACCACGGGGAGAGCATCTCCCGCCAGTTGGCCATCATGTGCGCGTGCCAGCTGGCCCACGACCCGTGGCTCACGCGTGGTTGGTTGAAGTTGCCGTCGATCCACCGGCGCCAGTCCAGCCACGAGTGCCGCATCCAAAACAAATTCGTCGCCTGCGGGCTGAACCACCACGGCGCGATGACCACGCAGAGCGCGAACATCCACACCGACCACGAGTACAGGAAGGAGACCGGCAGCTGCGTGTTCATGTGGAACAGCAGCAGGTACACGAGCAGCTCCATACCCTGGTACAGGTGGGATTTCGCGTAGAGGCCGTACAGGACAACCATGCTGGCGTTTGCGAGGACGTACCCGCGCTCGGTGGCGATGTATTGCGCCTGGCCAAACAGAAGCGCGCGCATGTAGTTGTACCCCTTGGTGGTCATGGTGAATATGTTGAACGCCCAGCTGCCCTGCACGAGCGTGGAGACGACGTAGTTGAACCCGTCCCGCACGCCGCGGTCCACGCACATCTTCAGGAACAAGGGCAGGACGGAGAGAAAGCCGAGCTGGATGGCGTAGATGGAGTTGTAGTACCCGCCCTCCTCCCTGGAAAGACTCAAAGAAGTCTGGGTCTCCGTCATCTTGAAGTAGCGGTAGACGCGGTAAATCTCGAGGTCCGCCACGGCGAGCGCGGCGTGCGCGAGGATGTACAGGTACACGCACCACGCCGTCTGCATCATGCTGATGAAGAAACCGGGACCCGAAAAGTACAGCGAAAACACCCTCAACGCGTCCATGCCCTTGTGCAGCCGGAACAGGTCCCTGGACATCGAGATGGTTCCCGAGCTTCCAGAAATCTTCTGCTCGAACCCGTTGACGGACGTGAAGCCCATGTCGCGTCCTTTGCCGCACTCGATGAACTCCTCGAAGACCACGCGGCCGCCCCTGGCCACCGCGTTGATCCCGCCAAACAGATCCTCGGCGACGTGCAACGCCCGGCTCGCCTTGCTCACGCCCCCGTTGGTCATCGTGAAAGCCTTGTCCCAGACGTCGGGGTGGCCGTAGTGGAACCTGACCATGAGCGGCCACGTCATCAGCCTCTGGAACGTCTGGAAGATAAACTCGGCGATCGCGGCGAACTGCGCCACCGCGCCGTGAGTCTCGGAGAAGATCGTCTCCGGGAAGCCAACCAAGACGACGCCGTCGGATTTAAAACTGTCCAGAAGGTTCCGCATCTTGTACGCCTCGCCCATGTAGTTGTCCTGGTTCATGTCCAGCGTCTGCAGGTGCGCGCCCCTGGCGAATATCACGGCGTGGTTCTGGTTCTCGGGTTTGCCCTCGCCGATGACGGGGTTACCGGGAAGCTTGACTCGGAAGTCTATCTTGCATTTGCCCGTAGACTCGTCGACGCCGATGAGACAGGATGCGTAATCCTCGATCGACGGGTCCGTCGGCACGTGCACGAAGCACACCCGCAAATCCCGGTTGCTCACGATGAGCTCCTCGATCGCCTGCGCCTTGAACCTCTCGAGCGTGCCCGGCCGCGCGGACCGCTGGGTACCGAAGATCTGCGCCGAGACCAAAAACTCGTACTTGCTTCGCACCAGCGCCTCGATCTCGTCCTCGGCGTGGCCCTCGAGCCTGGCGAGGAGCCTGAGCGCGTCGCCGTACAAAGTCACCCCGCGGACGCATCGCGCCAAGGACTGGCTCCTGTCGCTCGCCCACGCCTGCGCCTGCGTCCAGTGGTTGCGAAGAACGGTGTCGTCGTCGGCGCCGAGCGCGCCCAGACGTTCCTTCAAATTTTCGTAATCGTTCGGGAACGTCGCGACGATGAGAGAAAAGAGCGTCTTCTCATCCTCCAGCGGGGTCGTGAGCTGGCTGAAGCTGTACTTGACGTCCTCGGCGTAATACGGCGTGAACGTGGTCCACGATGGAACCTGCGCCACGGGTGTCGGGGTCCTCAGCGAGGTGAACCGGAGGGAGTTGCAGAAGAACATCAGCTGTCGCTGCGCCTCTTCGCTCCGCGGCTGACCCCCGGGGTTGCCGTTGACGACCGATCGAAGCAGGCACGCGCACACGGAACGAGCCAGCGGCGTGGTGGCCGCCGCCGCGACCAAACGCATGTGCTCCGGATCGCGAAGCACGTCAGCGCGTATAGCGTCGAGCAGGTTGGAGTAAAGCTGCGACACCTTGTACTTGCGCTGGTTCGCGGATGTTGAAAATCTCGAATCCTGCTCGAGCGCAAAGGAGCACAGCTCCCTGACCGCGAGCAACGCGTCGCGAAGCGCGGCGGAAACCCGCGCGCCGTGCGTTTCCATGAGATCCAGCGGTGTCTGGATGTGGCTCCATCGCCGCGTAGCTTCGCGCTGGTCGCGTTGGCGGCGAGCGCGGCGCTCCCGGCGACGGCGCCGGCGCTCCTCGTCGTCCTCTGGTTCATCAGCCCTCGCTTCGCCTTTTGCCTTGCGTGAGCTCTTGGACAGGAAGGGCGTGCAGCCGTACTTCATCTCCAGCTCCATCGCCGCCTGCCTCGGGTCGGTCGGCAGCGTCGCCGGCGTGTCATCGTCGTCGCCGTCCTCCTCGTCGTCTTCGTCGACCGGAACGACGCCGGATGGCGTAGCCTCCGTCGCGGCGGCGAGAGACTGAAGCGCTGCGGCCAACGCCGCGATCGCGTCCCGGAGCTTGGCGTACCCCTCCACGTCGTCCATCCGCCGCTGCCCCATCTGCTCACCCTCGATCTTAGCGAGTGCGGCGATCGTGCGCATGAGCGCGTGCATCTCCCTCGGCCGCACCACCCCCATGACCTCGGTGAGCAGGACGCATAGCAGGTCCTTGGCCTGCGTCAGCGTCCGAGCGAAGGATGCGTATTCGCCGCCGCCCCCCGCGTCGAGGGACGAGGTGGAGAAGACGGGCGAGGTCATCATGGCGGGCATGACGACGTACTCGGGAGACTCGAAGATGTCCTCGACGTCCTTACCGCGGAGGAAGACGAAGGATAGGTCGTCGCGCTCGCAGTCACTGAGGTGGTCCCGGGCGCGGAGGTCTTTCACGATTGCGTTCCAGGCGCGGGCAAAGTGCTGCCACCGAATGTCGGTCGCCTCGGTGAGGAAACCGGCGGGATCCACGGCGTCCGATCCGGATAGATCGTCGCTCTCGCCGGTACCCTCGACGTGGAGCTCGAGCACGACGTCACGGCGGCCGATGAGCGGTTCCATGATGCCGACGCTGCCGTGAGCGGCGGATGTCGCCTCGTCGTCGTCGCCCTCGGTTCTGATCGTCTCCGGCTTTGGCCACGCGCGGTTGAGCAGCTTACCGCAGAACAGCGCGGGGACCTGGCCGAAGGTACGAAGAAGCACCGCCCAGTTCTGCGCGTGCGTGATCTTCCCGCGCCACTGAAGAAACACGGTGAACACGGTGGCGAAGAACGTGTACCAGAGGAAGGTGTCGCAAAAGTACGTGGTCACCGCGGGGAGAGCCCGGACGGCGGTCATGATCCACATGAGCTCGACGGACGCGTGAACGTCGTAGTACGCCTCGGGGAGTTCGCCCTCGACCTCCCGCCCGATCATGCCGAGTTGGGGAAGTTCCAGGGTGTTGCGCACGTCGAGACCAGCCTCTGTTTGGTAATCCGTCACGAGGTACCCGTCGGAGAGCAGCGCGCGGCGGCGGGACTTGAGCCGGACCCCGCCGTCGAGGTGCGAGGATGACAGGTCGAGGTCGTGGATGCGCGACTCGATCGGATCGAGCTCGTCCTCGTCGGTCGGCGTCGGTGTCTGGACCGCCGGAGTTTCGTCGTAATCCGCCTCGGCTTGGGTCTCGACGTCCACAGGAGTTTCCGGCATCTTGAAAGAGTGCTCGTGGCCCGAGACGAAATAGCTCTTTCTCGGCGTGAATCGCAACGCGTTCATCAGCGCGTCGCCCTCGAGGTGGATGCAGCTCGTGTACTCGTCGCTCTCCTTGTTCCAGCACAGGTCGGGGTGGTGCAGCGCCATCACCGCCTCGCGCAACGGGCTGACCAGCAGGTAATGACCAAACGTCAGCTTCACCGACAGCACGGTTATCCAGAAAAGGGTGTACACGACGCGCTCCTTGAGCGGAGTCGCGAGCTGGGTCGAGGATCCCATGTACGGCTCGCGCGCCACGGGTGACGACACGACGCCCGCGAACGCCAGCGCGTACACCGCGGCGAGCGCCTGGAAGTAAGGCACGTGCCCGTCCCCGCGCCACAGCCGCTCGGCGATGTAGAAGACCGGTGTGGCGGCGAAAGCGACGCACCTGGTCACGGTGACGGCGACGTCCCCGCCCGTTTCCACGCGCAGGTTTCTGAAGTGAAGCGAGGCCACCTCGGCGAGCAGCTTGACCACGGAGTGCGTGATGACCGCGGTGGATATGTACTCCCAGTCGATCGTATTCCCGGCGAAGACGTACGCCGCGGAGAGGTGGAACGCGACCGCGTGGAAGAGGAAGACGGTGTTGAAGTTGACGAACATGCTCATCCACCCGGCGACTTCCTTGTGCGTTTTGAAAAACACGCCGGTGAGCGCGGCGGCGGCGCCTTGTGGATGCGACGAAGCACGGCGGAGGAACGCGCGAAGGTGCGCGTACATCCGCGACTCCATCGACAGCGGACGCATCTCCTCCGGGACGGTGACGTCGGACTGGACGCGGCCGTCCTCGGGTGGCATCATCGCGGCGAACCGTTCCGGAAGCCAGAAAAATTCGTTCACGTCGTCGTACATGACCCTGTCCTCAATCGGCGAGCTGGCCCGGCCTTGAATCTCCCGTTGCAAAAACTGATAGAGCGGGCGAACGATCGAGTTCAGGTAGTCGTCCCGCGCGTGTGGCATCTTGGCACCCGCCACGGGCTTGGCGAGCACGAGCTGGTCCCCGATCGGTTCCTTGGCGCTCATTCGGCACGGCGCCGGGGCTTTATCCTCCAGCGTCAAAGCGCACATCGCCGCGTGGAAGATGAAACACATAGCCTCGGGCGCGTGCCTCAAGTTGGCGCTCTCGCCGTACAGCAGGAACCACAGGCACAAGTGGTGCACCCGCGCGTTGTGCGTCACCGCGCCGTTGTGCTCCCTGACGCCCTTGTCCCACAAGCCGTCGACGTTCGAGCTGGAGCGCATAAACGACGCGAGTGAAAATTCCTTCACTCGCGTTCGGCGGGATTCTCCCCCGTCGGCGTCGAGCCAGCTGTCGTCCAGAACTTCAGACCCTTTCGTTCGGTCCAACATGCCGGTGTACTCACCCCAGTGGACGTAGTTCCTGAACACCCTGGCGTGTAGTTCCGCGACGGTGGCGCGGAATTGCGCCTCGGTCTCAAAGCCCCTCGCCGCTTCGGCTCGAGCGTCCATGGCGTTGCACAGCCAGTGCGACAGCGACTCGATCGAGTTACCGAGGTTGGACGGGACCTCCACGGGCTCGTCCGTGAACGTCGTGTCCACGCATGTCTTCTGGAAGCCAAAGTTCGTGGCCAGAGACTCGGCGATCGGCCGAAGGCGCGCGGCGACGCGGGCCTTCCTCTCGTCGGGAATTTTGGGTCCTGGTTTGGACAGGTCGTCCTCGAGCCCCGGCGCGCAGGTGGGCGCGGGTCTCGCGAATTTCACCTTGACCGTCCTCAGCCCCAGCACCTTGCGCGCGAAGTTGCGGAAGCGGAGATAGCGGCGCCTCGCGGACTTGGACGCGCTCGCGGTGTTGATGCTGGTGATCACGCGTCGCCTTCGCATCTCGACTCCCAGCACAGCGGCGTACGCGCTGTTGAACAGAATTTTGCCGTGGAGGTATGAAATCGGCAGGAGAGAGATGGTGAACAGCACCGCGTGCAGCACGAGTCCCTGTGTGATGTCAACCTCGCGCAGCATCGCATCCGCGAAGTGTCGCACCGCGAGCGCCACGGGCCTCGCGCCGCGCAGGCGCGTCGCGTCACCGACGATGGAAGCGGCGCCGACTAGGATGCACACGGCAAAAAATCCAGAGCAGAAGAAGACAACCTTGTTCGCGAAGTTCGTAGAGTCGATCGAGTCGGCGAAGAGCCGAGCGCAGAGCAGGTGATGGAATACCACGAGCGCCAACTTGACAACCACGCCGTACACGAGAACGATGCAGTGCCTGTTCACGACCGTGAGCCGGGGCACGGCCCTCGACGCGAAGTTCAGCACCCGCCTCGGCCACATGAACGACGGCGAGGTGGCCCAGTAGCACATCACGGAGCACACCACGCCGGCGACGGCGGCGGTGAGAACGATGATGCCGCGGAGCGTGGGTTTGGCGATGTTCTCGTCTATCCGCAGCGCCGCGCATGACGCCATGAGGAGCACGACGGGCACGGGGAGCACGCGATAGAGCACAAAGTCGAACTTGGCGTGCGCCGGCATCGTACGCAGCGCGTGCAGCCTCTGCTGGTTCCAAACCAGCCACGAACCGGATCCCTCATCCCTCGGTTTTCCGTCGAGCCCGAAATCGATCCAGCCGGCCCACTCGGTGAAGCCCCGCCACGTCATGCCCTCCTTGAACGACTGAGGGTGGAACAGCCAAGGCGCCAGGCTGAGACACGCGATCGCGAACCACACGTGCCAGGTGGTCATCACGAAGACGTACGTCGCACCGAACCGGGACAAAGCGGTGAGCATCACCACGTAGGCGGCCATCTCCGCGCTGGGAGTTATGTGGCTGACGGCGTAGCGCGTGTACAGGCTGACGAACGAGTGCCGCATGCGCATGCCGCGGCGCGTCGACTGGTACAGCGCCTTGCCCGATGTGACCGTGTGATCGATGGCGTATCCTCGCGTCTTCGCGATGAACATGTTGAACACGTGAGCGCCGGCGAGGGCGTGTTGGAAAAATCTGGTAAACATCTTCGCGAACCCGCCGTCAAGCCAACCCTCCAGCATGGACGGCCAGGCCATCACCAGCGTCGCCTGGATCATCCACTGCGACGGGTAGAGCACCTCGGTGCCGGGGGTATCGTGGAACCCGACGGAATCGAAGGCGTCGCCCGCGCCGAAGAAGGTCTCCACGTGCAGCATGGCAATCATGAGTTTGCACACGACGAACGCGAAGAGCGACGCGAACAGCATCCACTCGGTGAAGAAGATGCCGGCGCTGGACTGGAAGAAGGAGAGCATCCGGAACAGGTCCAGGTTCTTCGCGAGGCGGTGAAAGTCACGGCTGATGAGCTGCATGCCGTTGCCCGACGAGATCTTGAAGTTGAACTGGTTAGTGCCGTCGAAGGAAACCTCCCTCGCCTTGCCAACCATCTTGAAACCGAGGTACTTTACCCGGCCGCCGCGGAGCACGAGGTTCACGCCGCCGAAGATATCCTCGGACAGGTGCAGCTGCTTGGAAGCCTTGGACACGCCGCCGTTCCCGCGCACCCAGGTTAGGTCCCAGACGTCGGGGTGCCCGTAGTGGAATCGCACGTTCAGCGGCTTGGCCATGAAACGCTGCACGATCGTCCCGAAGACTTGCTCCGAGAGCGCCGCGAACGACGCGACGGATCCGGATCGATCGGTGATCATCTGCTCGGGGAAACCGACGAGCCTGGTGTTCCCGGTGAACTGCGCCAGCACGTTACGGAGCTTCAGCGCCTCCGCGAGGTGCGCGTCTTGGTTCATGTCGATTGTCTGCACGTACATGCCGGTCGCGAGGGCCATGCCGAGGTTCTGGTTCTCGGGTTTACCTTCGCCGACGATGGCGTGGCCGGGGAGTCGTATCCGGTGCGATGATACGATACCCGTGGGCGCGCCCCTCGCGTCGAACGCCGCCCTTCGATGCGTCATGTACCATCGTACTCCTCCTCGAGGAGATACGACGCCGTCTTCGGGTATGGTACCCGTTTCGTCGTCATCCTCGAAGTGCGCGGTGACTATGCTCATGTGGGGGAAAGTCGCGAGGAGCTCGTCCATCTGGTCATCCTTCTCCTGGTTCCCCTCCGATCCGTACACCTGAGCGCAGACCAGGTGGTTGTACTTGGCCGCGACGAGCGCCTCGATGTCAGTCTCCGGCACGCCCTCGAGCCTCGCGAGCACGCGCGTGGCGTCGGCGTACGAAGCCATGCCCCGGACCGTTCGCATGAGCGTCTGGCTCCGGCCGCTGGCCCATCGGCAAATCTCGCCGAGAGTCCCCCGCCGATCGCCGGCGGAGAGTTCGTCGAGCAAGCCGTCGTAGTCCTGCTGCGGGAGGTGGATTTTGGTGCGCTGGAGCATGGCGCTCCACTCGTGCGGCATCATGCTGATGATGAACCGGAGCGTCGAGACGCTCTCACCGTCGATCGTCGTTCGAAGGTCTTCCACGCCGTACGTAACCTCTTCTTTGTACATCGGAGTGAGCGTAACCACGGATGGCGCGTTCACCACGGGTGCGCCCCGCGTCAGCTGAGGATCCGTGAACGACTCGAGGAAGAAGCGCAGAACGTCCCTCGCCTCCGCGCTCGCGGGCTCCGCGGCGGGGTTGGACGTGGACAGCGCCACGAAGACGTGTTCCACGGCGGTTCTGCCGGGTAGCGTGGCCAGCGCTGGCGCCACGAAATTTCTCGCGTGATCCGAATCGTCCAGCCTCTCCAGCCGCAGGAGCGCGCGCAGCCGTTCCACCAGTCCGCGCAACAGGGCGTTGCAGTCCTTCCCGGTGTTGTCCTCGAGGTCACGGTCGTCCGCGAGCTTCACGAGCAGCAGACGCAGCGCACCGTCGATGGCGCGTCTGACGACAGCCGCCTGAGGGATGAAATTTCTCAAGTCGTCGGGCGCGTTTTCGTCAACCGCGAGGGCAGATTTCAGAGCGGTGAAAACCGTCAGCGCGTGGCCTCTCAGAGCCAACAGGTGCTCCGCCGCGGTCGCCTGGCGCCGCGCCGCGGCGCACGCGACCAGATCCGCCGTCGCCTTGAGCGTATCCGCCAGTTCCGCCCTGTATTCGCCGTCGCAAACGCCGAGGACGGAGACGAGGACGAACGTCAGCAAATCGACAGTCTGGTTCACCACGGATCTCGACATCTCGTAGTCCATGTTGACGTTGCGGGACGCGCCGTGCTTGCTGAACACGGGCGCGGTGACCATCGCGGGGAACATGAGGTACGCGCCCGCGCCGCCGCGCGCCGGCGCGCCCGCGAAGAACGAATCGATCGCAGCGCCGCGAAGCCTGCGAAACACCAAGAGGGAAACTTCTTCGTCCGAGACCAAATCGCGATCGCGGAGCGACTTGACAACCTCGTTCCAAGCCCTGGAGAACACGCCCCAGCCCTCGGCGACAGCCTCGGGGCACATCACCGTATCAGGCGACGGCTCGACGCGTTCCCGCGTCGCCTTGGTGAGGATGTGAGCCTCGAACGCGGCAATCTTGGCGGGCAAGTTTCTGACAACCTTCGACCAGCCGTCGGCGACGCCGCGCCATCGAAGCCTGTCAAACGCGGATGCGAATCCCAACACGGCGAGGTAGTAGAAGAAGGTGTTGCAGTAGTACAACATCAGGTTCGGCAGCCACCGCTCGAACAGCATGAGCGCCTTGTACGCGTACCGACGGAACAGACGCAGGCCCTGTACGAGCGCCAGGGGTAACGAGTCGGTGTAATCGTACGCGTCGCAGTCCTCGCCGGCGAAGTTGTAGTTCCAGCAGAACAGGTCAATCTGCATGATGGCCCGGCTGGGCAGCACCAGCGCGTGCACGATGAACACGTAGTCCATCGCGAACTTGATCGCGAGGATGACGAGCCAGAAGGCGACGTACGCGCGTTTATCGCGCCTGTCGTCCACGCCCAGGTCGCCCTTGCTCCGCTTGCCGACGAGGTCCCGCGCCGACTTTGGTTTCCGCGTGAAATACTCGCCGCAAATCTCGGCGAATGAAAACGACAAATACGGGGCGCACCCGAGGCAATACGCCTCGGCGCTCATGTACCCACCCGCGACGAGCGTGATCGCGGCGATGAGACCCGCCGCGACACTCGCGCGGACTGCGCTCACCGCACGGCTCCACAGCAGCTCCTGCTCGTGAACGAAGAGGCAGTGAAGCTCGAGCGCCAGGTTGCAAGCCGCCGCGGTGAGACCCGCGCTGAAGAACAGGTAAGGGTGGTTGAACCCGGCGAACGCGTGCACCACGAGGAGGTGAAAGCACACGGACAGGAAGGTGAACATGCGGTGGAAGTTGCAGAACACCATGCCCCAGCCGAGGTGCTCGCGAAAGGTCTTTCGGAACACTCCGGCGAGTCGGCCGGAGTGGTGCTTCGCGGCGTCTTTCGCCCGCAAAAAGTGTCGGAACCGGGCGTAAGCCGACGCCGCGCCGTGGAACGTGGGCTCCGATCGAAGCATCTTCATCATCGTCGCCTTGTCCCAGAACGCCTCGTTGATGTCATCGTAGCCGACGCGCGCGTGTAGCCGTTTGGTGAGCGTCATGGACTCGGTGATGGCTCCGTGGAAGGGAACAGCGACGCTCTCGACGAAATCACCCTCGGGTAATCCTCCGCCCGTGACGGTACCCCCGGGTGACCTCGGGACGGAGAGCTCGGCGTTCATGCTGAGCGCCAGGGGCACCCCGCCGCTCGTCGGTGACGGCGCGACGACGGAACACGCCGCGACGTGGTACGTGAAGCTCAGCATCTCCGGCAGTAACCGGCAGTTCGCGGCTTCGACGTAGATCATCTCGAAGAGAACAATCTGGCACAGCTTCGTGTTGTTGACGAGCACCTTGTCGTCGTTGGCGTGATCGACGTGCGTGGACCCGAGGGTGGGCGGCGCACCTCGCAGGGACAGGTCGTGAAACTCGGTGTGCTCCAGCCACCGCTCGTACCCCGCGAAGGTCCGTTCGTGAAGCTTCGTCACCGCGAACCGCGCGGACGGGCCCTTGGCGCAGTCCACCCCCTGGCCCGCGTACGGCGACTCGCCCAGTTGCGTCATGTTCCACAGGTTCTTGGCCATCTTGTCCGCCACGAGCTCGCGCGTGGCTCCCGGTGCGTTCGGGTCGTCTGCGTTGGACGCCTTGGACTGGAACCCGAACATGCCGCCGATGTTATCGGCGATGGGCCGGATCCGTCTTCGCCACGCGTCTATCCCTTTTTCAATTTCGGATTCGCCCGTGGGGGGCGGGCCGGGTCGCGAGAGCCTCGGGCCGTCGCCGTCCGCATCCGACGAAGCCGCCGGCTCGTGACACAGCTGGACCTCCGCCGCGCGGCACAGCCGCAGCTCGCCGCTGAGGATGTCGGACGCCGCGAGCTTCGCGGATGCTTCATCCCGGGACGTCGAGGTGACCAGGTACTTTGCGAGGGGGAAACCGGCTCGAGCCAGCGACCCCATCGCGTCCCTGTACCACCGCCCGAGCTGCTTCCGCTTCATCATCAGCGCCACCACCAAGTACAACACGGCGAACGCCACGAGCACGGTGTGAATCTCGACTTCGAGCTTCATGGCATCGATCTGCTCCTGCTGCGGGCAGCTGGTATCCCCGGGCTGCGCGTAACCGTTCGACTCCGCCGTGACGTAACCCACCACGTCGCTCGCGACCTTAGGAGGCGCCGGGCACGTCCGCGGGCTCACCTTGTGAATCTGGCCCATCGCGTGGCACGTCATGAACGCGCTCTGCAGCGAGCTCTCCACCGGGTTGATCACCCCCGGGGGATGTTGGAGCACGGCGGTGAAGTTCTCAAAGCCGGCGTACGGCGGGACGACGTCGCCGGGTGCCAGGTCCAGCCCGTGAAAGGCGTCAGCCTCGACCCGCGTGAACGTCTCCATCGTCTTGCGCACGTGAGCGCTCATCGCGCGGCCGCAGTCGGGATACTCCACGGGGTCGTAAGGCGCATCGTGTGGGTGCTGGCCGATGAAAGGCGTGCAGCTACCCCCGTCGGCCCACAGCATCTTGAGCGCAAAGTACGCGGCTCGCGGTCGGAGTAAGTCAACCTTGTTGATCGAGCACCGCTTTTTGACCGCCATCAACCCGAACCACTCCTCGTTGACGTAGAGGTCCGGCTGCGTCGGCGACGCGTAGCCGCACGGCGAGTGGAGGTACTCCTTCAGCGACGGGCACACGCGCGTCACCGGCGGTACACGCGGGTCCGTCGTGGGAACCGGCGTCACGCTCTTACCCTTCCACCACTCGTCCACCCACGACATGATCGCGCCGCCGCTGATGAACCGTTCGCCGCAACCCGCCGCGCACGTCGTGGCGTGCCTCTCCAAGTCCTCCACCATGCTCATCAACCAATCAGCTTGCGACACCTCATCTTCCTCGCCCATCGTGTCGTACCCGTTGGCACCCTCCAGCTTCGGGTTGAGGCTGTACGCGTCCACGCCGTACTCGGTGATCACCAGCGGCTTGTCGGACACGGCGTGAAACCGCTGAAACAGACCCATGGGCGCAAAGTACCGTCGGGTGTACAGGTTCACGCCCCAAAAGTCCAGGTGTTTCATGTACCGATCGGAGGCTTTGATCCACGCCGCCGCGCCCCACGTGTCCTGCCCGACGAGGTGCTGTTTAGTCGCCGGGAGGTTGACGTTCGCGAGGGCGGTGCCGCACAGGATGCCCTCTTCCTTCACCGCCTCGCATAAATCGTCGATCGCCCTCATGAGCTTCTCCACGGAGTTACCAAACTGGCACTTGCCGATCCCGAAGTTCTCCGCGAGGTCCTTGTCGCATGCGAAGAGGTTCCAAGGTCCGTTGAGCTCGTTACCGACGATCCAAGCCACGACCGCCGGGTGCCTCGCCGCGCGAATGAGACTCTTAATCTTACCCTTGCTCTCCTCAATCGATCGAGGCGTATCCAACATTGACTTGGTCCCGTCATCGAACCCGTACCCGACCACGACGGCGATACCGTACCTGTGGCACAAATCGAAGAAGTGCGTGTGCCTGTGCGAGTGCTTGAGGGTGTATACCCGTAGGGTGTTCACCCCCGCGGCGGCCATCAACGGTATATCCCGTTCGTATATCCCCGCAAACTCCGACGTGAAAAAGTCTCCGTACGGCTCGAACCAATCCGGGTCCCACCCGACGGGTATCGGCGAGTAACACAGCGCGCGCATCAGCCACGGCTCGCCGTCCAGATACAGCGTCCTGCCTAGCCTTCGTAGCCGGCCCGTGTCCGCTGTGGAGTTGAGCGCCCGTGGATTGATGAACTTGGTCTCCAACCGCGCCCGCCCGGATTTGGTGCGGTACTCCGTCTCCGCGTCCACCGTCGCCGGGTCGTACGGCTTGGTATCTTTACCGCTCAGCCCGGCCTCCTCGGCCTCTCTGTATCCCCGCTTCATCACGTCCAGTAAGTCGTCGTCCCCGCGGGTCTTCGACGCTTCATCGAGTCGTTCGTTTCGATATCGATGACGCTTTCCATGTGCCCTCGACTCCCCTTTCTTCTCGTCGCGGCCGTTCGCGCCGAACGGCCACCGCCGGCGGGGTTTCGACCCGAGCGACGCGCCGGTCGCCGTATCGGACCTATCGGACCACGATACGTCCGTCGTGACGTCCCCGCGAAGGCTTGCCCGTAGCTCGTCGAGCGTCATGGACCCGTCGCCTACGGCATCCTGTCCGCCGTGGCTCCGATGGCTCGATGAACGCGACGCCGCGCCGGACCCGAGCGCGGCGAACCCGGACTCGGGGTTCACCCGCTCGGCCAGGTGTCTCTCCCGCGCCACGGGCGACCCCAGGTTCGCGAGCGACGGCGACGGCAACGTGGCCATGTGGCCCACCGCCCCGAGCACCATCAAAACGATGCCCGAGAGCATCGCGAGCATCACCAGGGAGGTGGCCGCCACGCGGCCGAAGCCGCCCTCATCGCGCGAATGCGCTCTCGCCCTCATGACTACGGAGGGGCTAGCCAGCCTCGATGACCGTGGATGCACCCCGCGGTTCAAACACCGAGCTGGGGAGCCTCCACGACGACCACGAGAGCCGGTCTGAAATGCGGTGCAACACCAACACCCAAACGGTTCAGTCCTAATTACCCTTACCAAAGTTGAGCGATCGTACGCTTCGTTAGAGATGACTCTGTGTGAATTAGCGTAAAACGGCGTTTGTCCTGACTGCTCATCGTTGAAATTCACGATTGGGTGTTACCGGCGGGTCAGGCGAATGGCCCGAAATTTGGACGCGGGGGCGTTCCTTCCGAGAGGCCGTTTCAGCGCCGAGGCGGGCGCGGCCTCGGCACAACACCTCGCAGCCCGCACGGGTCGAGGCTGTCATCTCGCGAGGGCGTCGCGGGAGTACGTACCGGGTCGGCGAGACCCGTTCAACTAAGTAGCCCGTGAGGTCGTCGGGTTCAACCCGCCGAGTATCACTCAGGATGCGCGCCCGCACCCGAGGAGGGATGATGACCGTCGCCACGTTGGCCGCGGCGTGCCTGCTGGCGCTGGCGTCCGGCGCGAGCGCTGAGCTGCACCCGAAGGAGCTAGCCGGCATGAACACCGTCCACAAGCACGGCGATGCCGGCGTCGCGAGCCTGCACACCGCCCGCCCCATCGCGGAGGCGGTGCTCGGCAGCGAGGACGCGCGCGCCGCGAGGGCGTCGGACGATGCGACGTCTCAGAGCGCGGGCGGAGATCTGCCGCAGGCTGAGCTGGGCGCGGCGAGCGCCGCGGATTTCGCCTCCCGGGTCTCCCCGGACTTCGAGGCTTTCGTCCACACGCAGAAGAAGGCTGGACACACCTACTGCCCCGGCTCGAACGCCGGCGTGCCGTGCATTGAGGCGATGCGCAGGTGAGCGATGGCCCGCGCGGCCCGCCGGATTGCCCGGTCCAATCTCGCTTTTTTCCAACACCCGCGCCCCGCCCCGTGTTGAACGCGCACCCTCGCCGGACGCCCCGACTCGACGAATCCACTCACGCTTCTTCTCCCCCCGCACACCTCGTATCGCGCAGGGAGCTCAGTTTCCTCGAGAACAAGGCGCTCATCGAGCGCCACAACGCGCAAGGCGACTCCACCTTCAAGCTCGGCCTCACCCCGTTCGCGGACGTCTCCCCCGAGGAGTTCATGTCCGAGCAGCTCACCTACACTCCCGCCAAGTCCGTGCGCGATTTCGTCGCGCACAGGCGCTCCGAGGCGCTCGGACACGCCGCCGCGGCCGCGGACGGCGTGCGCGTGGGCCAGGTGTCGCGCGGCGGCGTGGTGGGCGAGGTGTCCCGCAAGATGTCGCTGGGAGCCGCCGCGGAGGCTGCGCTCGGCGCCAAGTACCCTCGCAACTTCAACTGGGCGGATGTCCCGGAGGTGATGGGTAAGATCCACACGCAGGAGACGTCGTGCGCGTCCTGCTGGGCGTACACCTCCACGGACACCATCGAGGCGATCGAGGTGATCAGCGGACGCCGCCGCAAACACGTGGAGCTCAGCGCCGAGCAGCTCATCAACTGCGACAACTACGACAGCGGCTGCAACACCGGGAACATGTTCACCGCGTACGAGTGGATCCACGAGCACGGTGGTTTGGCCACCGCGAGGGCGTTCCACGGCGCCGCGGGTCTCCTCGCGCGCGCGGAGAGCGCCGCGATGCTCAGCGCGGGATCCGGCGCGGCGCTCGGGTCTTTCCAGGACGTCACCGCCGTTCGCAAGAAGGACGCCAAGGCTCTGTTCGATCAGGCGCAACACGCCGGTAACCTGGGCGAGTTTGGCGTGTTCTTCGAGGAGTCCCTGGGCGCCGAGGAGGAGAAGCGCGTGCTGGATAGCATCGAGTCCGGCCTGGGTTCCACGCACGGCAACTGCCCGGCGAACATGAACCTCCAGGACAGGGTCTACGGCTACTGCGAGCTCGACTTTGACGCCGGCGAGGCGGCGCTCATGGACGCCGTCTCGAAGCAGCCCGTCGCCGTCGGCATCAACGCCAACAAGATATTCCAGCTGTACGCCTCGGGTATCATCCGATCTTCCGACTGCGGACCCGCGCCGCACACCCCGGACTCTGAGATTATGGCCATCAACCACGCCGTCGTCGTCGTCGGTTGGGGCGAGGAGGTTGTCAAGGGCGAGACCATCAAGTACTGGGTTCTCAAGAACTCCTTCGGCGAGAACTGGGGCGAGCGCGGATACTTCAAGCTCGAGCGTGGGCCGGATACCGTGGACCAGGAGGGCTTCGGCACCTGCGGACTGTACTTTGAGTCCGTCTACCCCGTCATCGACGAGGACGCCAACGAGGACTCCTGCATCGAGGGTTCCACCTTTAGGTCCAAGTACTACTCCGCCGCGTACGCCGGCGCCGGCCTCGGTAAGCCCTCCACGCTGAACCTTCGCGATCTGACGTCCACGAACGCGAGCACGGGCGTGGGGCAGGTTGCGGTGATGCTCGTGGGCTTTGGGTTTGTCACCGGCGTGCTGGTGGTGTCCGTGTTCATGGCGGCGCGAGCGGCTCGGAAACAACTTACCAGGGGAACCGAAGAGGAGCCCCTTCTGTGAACGCGATACGGCGTCAGACAGAGTATATATATTAGCAGTTGACCGCATTGGCAATAATGTAAATGAAACCTTAGACGATGAACCGAATGTTTGCTCTTGTGTTATTACATGTTACTGCCGCGCCGGGGTTGACGCACCATCAGCCCCGGAGGAAAAGAATATTATTTTGAAATTTGCCAGCCTCGACGACGAGGCTGGAAAGGGCCACGTTTTCACCCCTCAGATGCTGTTCATGTCCTCCTCGACATCCTTCAGCGCGTTACTCGCCAATCGCGTGATGTACACCCCGGTCACGACGGTGAACCCGAACCCGGCGGCGATCTGCGCGAGGTGCGAGTCCGCGCCCGCCGCGCCCTCCCCGACTTCCGCGATTGTCCTTCCAACCGCCCCGGCGCTGACGTACGCGAACGTGCCCGGGAGCATCCCCAGCCAGCTCCCCGCGACGTACGGCCACAGCCTGACGGAGGTCAGGCCGTAGAGGTAGTTGCTGAGCGCGAAAGGCAGCAGCGGGGAGAGGCGGAGGAGGCACACGACGCGGAACGAATCTTCGCCGATTGCTCGATCGATGGCGGCGAATTTGGGGTTCCCGTCGGCGATGTCCTTGACCCTGTCCCTGAGCGCGTATCGCGCGATGAGGAACGATGCGGTCGCCGCCGCGGTCGCCGAGGCGCTCACCATCGCGGTTCCCTGCGCGGGCCCGAAGATGAGCCCCGCCGCCATGGTGAGCGGGATGGCCGGCACGGCTAGTATCTCCAGCCCCAGGTACAACAGCATGTACGCCGGGGGACCCGCGGCGCCCATGGACTCGACGTATCCGGTGAACCAGTTCAGAAAGTCAGTGATGTCGTCCTTGTAGTACACGCCGAGGCTGATGAGCGCCGCGAAGCCGACCAGCGGGAGAGCCGCGAGCGCGCCGGCTGGGATACCATTTTCTTCCGCATTATTCCCTTCTCCGCCGTCCCCAGCCACCACCACGTGGCTTCCCCCAGCCGCGGGCGCCGTCTCGGGCGCCTCCAGCGACGGCTTCGTCGTTGTTTTCATGGAAGATTCCGAGGATCCTCCAGCGGAGCATCGCGTCGTCGACACTGAGGCGCCACGTCGCCGATACGAGCCTCCTCTCCCCCCGTCGAGCCACGACACCCCCACGTGGTTGCCCCGCCGGTGGGGCGCGATGCCGGCGGTCCGCCACCGCGCGGTCGCGCACGCGGCCCTCGCGGCGACCGGCGCCCGCACCGCGGTCACCGAGGACGACGCGATACACTGCATCGCCTCTCACACAGTCACCCACCGTGTGTGCTATCCAATGGCTACAGCTCGGCGGGCAATCGCGGTGGTGAGTCACGGCAACCCGGCTCTCGATCGCTGATTGGCTGGAGCGGTTTGATCTCAACTTCGACGCTCGAGAACCGTCAATTCAGGGTTCAACTCGCCCACAGATTTTTTCAGTCTATGAATTTTTTTCACCGTTATATCAACTCACGCAGGAGGAGAAGGAGAGGACCCGCGCGGCGTGAAGAACCGGGATATCGGCACCGCCGCCTCCTCCGAAGCCTTGCGCTTCTTGTCACCCCCGCCACCGCCGCTCGTCGTCGTCGTCGCGCCCGACGACGAAACGGAAGCCTCCCGGCTCCCACCGTTTGCCCTCCTCGCCGCCTCTCGCTCCTCCTTGCGCGTCCTACGGCGCTCAGCCCTGACCATCTCCCGCGCCGTCTCCGCCGCGTACCGTCGCCGCGCGGCGTATTCCATGAGCACGCGAGAGCTCCACTCGTCGGTGGAGACGCGCCGGACCTTCGTCGCGGGTGAGCCGTCCTCGTGATGAGATGTATCATCGCCGGTTTCGTCTTCAATGTTTTCATCTTCGATGTTTTCGTCCTCGACGGGTTCGACCTCCGCGCCGGCTGCGTCGTCCGCCGCGCGCAACGCAGCGGCCGCCGCGGCCGCCACCTCCGGCCCGGATTCGACCATATCCCACGTCTCATCCATGCTCGCGATCGCCTCGCGCTCCTTCGCAGCCTCCATTTCCTCGTCGTCCTCATCAGGAGCGTTCACGGGGGGTCCGCCGGATGCGACAACCGGATGCCGGGTTCGAAGCGCGGTGACCGTCTCGGCATCCCCCGGCGCGGGCCCGAGGGACGCGCCCATGGGTATGAACGGACAGGACCACCTTGGTAAAGGCCGTGGGTGCCCCGTGTGCGGCTCCCACGACCGGACGCACACCGCGCGGTTGGCGAAGCTGCTGGCGACCTCGGCGCGGGACATTCCCCGGCAGATGCTAGCCACGGAGGAACCCAGGTACACGGACACCGTGGGCAGGTGCTCCAGATCGCCGGCGGGGACCATCTTCGGCCGGACCGCGGTCTCCGCGTCGAGGAACACCTCGTTGGTCTGGAAGTACGTGCCGTGAAGCGGGAACTTACCGTTCATCGCGGCCCTGCACGGAACCATCACCGTCAGCGGGACGAGCTCGCGGCCCTCCGCCCGCGACGCCGCCCTCGCCGCCGCAATCGCCGACGGCAACCCGCACCTGACCGCCAGGTAGTACCCGACGTCCAGCTCCGGCGCGCGTTCCAGCAGCGACGGCGGTATGAGCTCCGAGGTGAGTGACCACGCCTTGAGCTCGTGACGGATCCGGGACATGCTCAGCGGCGGGGGACGGACCGCCAACTGAAGCGGGGACGCCGCCATCGACGCCGCCACCGTCGCCGCGTGCGCCGCGAACCCCCTCGTCTCTTCAAACAACGTCGCCGCCATGCGGGCGTCCGACGTGGGATCGTCCTCTATATCGTGCAGGGTCCCGCACGGCGTCGTCTCGACGACGATCTCGTTATCCACCGTGACGTTGTACGCGCCGTCCTTAACGACCGAGTCGGGGTTCGCGCTTGAATTTCCGTTGAATTGAGGGTCCATGGCGTTGCGAGCGGCGGTGATCAGCGCGAACGCCCTATCCGCCCGCGGGTCCGCGCACTTATCCGGGTGGACGATCCGCGACAGCCGTTGGTGCGCGGCTTTCGCGGTGATGGAATCGGCGCCCGGGTCGAGGCGGAGCACGGCGGCGGCGCCGCTCGGGGGCTTTCCGTTTTTTTCCCACGCCGACCCGATTCGCATGACGTCGTCGAGGGTCTCCTTCAACGTCTCCGGCTCCGGTGGGGACGCGTGCGTTTGATGAACGGCCGCGTTGTCGCTTGCCTCGAGGATTTCGTTCGTGACGTCGAGGTGCGACGGCGGTGGGTTGGTCAGCGTGGGCGTCCCTGGGGAGACGGGCGGTGAGATTTGAGTCGACGCGGTTCCCGCGGCGGCTGCGGCTGCGGCGGCTGTCGCGGCGGCTGTGCCCAGCGTGTCTTGCGACGCCTTGTTCGGGTCCGTCTGGTGCTTACCCCCCGAGCTCGCGTACTCGCACATGTCCCGCAGCGGACACGCCCTGCAGTTCGGCGTCCGTTTCTCGCAGAATACCTTGCCGAGGGTGATCATGTGGTAGTGCAGCTCGAACAGCGTTTGCAGCCCGAAGCTGTTCAGCCGCTCCCGGAGGAACGTGTACACCGCCGGCTCCGGCGCGTACTCGCTCAGTTCCTCGAGCGCCTGCTCCGTCTCGAGCGGAACCCACCCGAGCCTCGCCATGATTCGTCCCACGTTGACGTCCACGGGGAAGTCAGCGCGGAACAAGGAGAGGAGCGTGATGCAAGAAACCGTCTTGACTCCGTAGCCTTCCAGCGAGAGCAGGTACCCTCGCGCGATCTCCACCGGGCAGTTGCGCAGGAACTCGAGGGACAGCTCCCCGTTCCGCTCGTCGTGTACGCGTCGTAGGATGCGCTGGATCCGTCGCGCCTGCATGAAGTGCATGCCGCGGCACCGGATGCACTCCACAACGTCACCGAGCGGCGCGTTCATGATCGCCCGCCAGTCTATCATGTCGTAGGTGCTCGTCGGGCGCGGCGATGGGTCGGACTCTTTCAGCGCCAACGCGGCGAGAGCCAGCCGTTCCTCCCGGACGATCTGTGCCTTTGATTTCTTCTTCACGGGCACGGGTGGTGTGGCTTCCTCGGAAGGAACCTGCGGCGACATGACGTCGTCGATTGGGACCGTGTCGGGGGGTAAGTGGGGGCCGGACTCGACGGGTCCGGCGTCGGTCGGCAAAGGCGTCTCCGGTTCGGTCACCGCCGGCGCCGTGTGCGGCGGTAAAGGCGGTCCGGACGAGGGACGCGGGTTCCCGTTATCCATGAACGCCATCGCGCCGGTCGCGGCGGTCACGAGCTCCTCGTTCGTTAGGTCGTCCGAGGGAGCGGCGGCGGCGGCGGACTCGGTGATTGGCCGGGCGGTCGGCTGCGGGCGGGCGAGCGCGACGGCCGGGGAATCATCGTCTTCGTCCAGGCGAGTCGGAGACCTCGGGGGCGAGTTGAACGGGTCAGTCGTCTCGCGTTCCTCCTCGGTGCCCGCGTTCCTCGGCGGCGAGGGCTGCCCCTGCGTCTTGTGCCGCCCCAGGTGGGACCCCGGTCCGGGAAACTTCGCCGCCAGATTCATGATTGCGCACGAGGACAGTACATCCGACACGTTCTGGGTGAGTAAAGCGCCGAAGATGCTGTCCAACACGCTGCCGCCCCACGCGTCCATCTTCAACCGCCTGTCCCCGAGCGCGGTCCTCGCGCGCGCCAAAAACATGCCCGTCTTTCTCGCCCACTCCAGCCGCTCGTCGCGGCCGAACACGATCATGTCCAGGTCTTTCCCGCGCCACACCCTCGGGAGCTTGCGCGCCTCCCGCATGGGCTTGCGGTTGACGACCCCGTAGTTCATGCCGACGCCGCCGAGCGGCCAGGTGGGATGCGCCCATCGCGGGACGCGCCAGAACGGAACGCCGCCGTAGTAAGGAATCTCGGGGAGGAATTCAGTCTCCGTCTCCGGTTCGAGTCCCGGGACGGTCGGGTTCATCGCTCGAACCATCCGGGTGTTCCAGTTGAGAGCCGCGAGTGAGTAGACCCTCTTACGGCCCCTATCACCGCGTGTCCTGAGCGCACGGGGTCGCTTGTTCACGGCGCCCCAGCCGGCGGTGATGAGCGTGTCGACCTCCTCGTACGGTTCTGACGGCTCGTCGGCGGCGGCGGGGAGCAGCCGGGCCAGCGGCATGTCATCCAAATCCCCTTCCTCTTCCTCTGCGTTTCGAATGAATCTCGCGAGCGGCGCTTCGTCCGTCACGAGCGTTTCGTCGTCTTCCACCTCGACGTTCGTGGGTGACGCGTCGAAGAGATGGTCCGCGCTCGCCGGGAACTTCAACGCCGGCGCCTCCTGAATCTGAATCGTCGGTCGGGGGATCGTCGGGCACAGAGACAGATTCGCCACCCCGTCTGTCAGCGTCGATACTGGATCCGTCGCGGGTAAACCCCACTGGATAAACTCGTCGAAGGTCATGTCCGGTTGGTACCCCACGTTCGCGGTGACCGGCACGGGCCTCGCGGACATCGGGACGTACGCGTGTGTCCGCACGTAACGCACCGGGGTTCCCTTGTTCTTGCCCCGGGGT
>Ga0302116_1000361_pt1 | contig 27028 bp, 10 predicted proteins | sample AG5_SCM_MG_FD_203124 | JGI IMG/M metagenome (GOLD analysis project Ga0302116, IMG submission 203124) | Marine microbial communities from Western Arctic Ocean, Canada - AG5_SCM | ecosystem: Environmental > Aquatic > Marine > Oceanic | place: Canada: Western Arctic Ocean | collected 2017-10-01 | reverse complement strand
GGGTGGACCCGGTCGTTGGACTCCGTGACGAGCGTGAGCGACGCGGTGGCCGTGGAGGGCATGAAGTCCCTGTGCCACGAGGTCATGGCCGCGGTGGGCGACGCCGAGGCGCTCCGCGCGATGGCGCCGGATTGCGACGCGCTCGTCGGGTCGCTGGCGGCGCGGGTGTCCCCGATATTCGACGCCGCCGTCGCGGCGCCCGGTCCGTCCACGACGCGCGCGTGCAAGTACGTGCTCAACACCATGATGCAGGTGTTCCAGGAGCCCACGCTCGCTGCGTCCGTCGGGCAGGGAAACGAGCGCGCCACCGTCGCCGCGCTCCTGGAGAGGCTGCTGGACGCGAACGTTCCGAAGATGGAGGAGGGCCCGCAGCTCGTCAAGGCTCTCAACGTGCTCATGCTCAAGCTCCTGGAGCACTGCCCGCGCACGAACTCGTTCCGCGCGCTGCTCGGGCTCCTCGCCGATGCCCCCGAGGCTGTCGCGGATGAACCCGCCGCGCTGGTCAAGTTCCACGACTTGGTCGTCAAGTGCCTGATCAAGCTCACCAAATCCTTGGGCCAAAACCTGGACGCGGTGGACCTCCCGACGCTCCTCGGCGACGTGCACGCGTTCTTTCACTCGCTCGGCGTCGACGAGATTCGCCGTCGCGGACAGTGCGACGATAAGCCCCTGCGCATGGTGAAGACCATCCTGCACGAGGTGTGCAAGCTGGTGGGTCACGACGTGTGGGACTCGCTACACCTCTGCCCGCCGCGGGACTCGACGCCGACGCCCATCGTGTACGCGTACGTGGAGCTGAACCTGCAGTCGATGCCGGACGCGCCGGGGGTGCCGAGGGAGGCGCCGGCCGCGGCTCCCTCGCCCAAGGCGCCCACCCCGGTCAAGGCACCTTCGCCAGTCAAGGAGCCCACCCCTGTCAAGGCACCCACACCCGTCAAGGAGCCCACACCCGTCAAGGAGCTCACACCGGTCAAGGCACCTTCGCCCGTCAAGGAGCCAACGCCCGTCAAGGCACTCACACCCGTCAAGGCGCCAACCCCCGTCAAAGAACCGACACCGGTGAAGGCACCCACCCCGGCCAAGGCTGCCACGCCCAGGGCTGCCACGCCCGAGCCCGCGGCGATGGCCACCCCGATCGGCGGCGGCGACGTCGAGATGATGGACGCGCCCGCGCCCACCCCGGTCTCCGCGGACCTCAAGTCACAGCTCGCGGGCATCTTCAAGAAGATCGGCGAGAAGGCGACGACGGCGAAGGGCCTGGAGGAGCTCTACGATTTCTCCCGGGTTCACCCGACGGTTGACATTCAGCCGCACCTCGCGCGCACCTCTGGCGCATTTCAAAACTACATCAAGCGGGGTCTCGGCAAGGTTGAGGCGGCTCGAGCGGCGCAGGCTGCGAGCGCGGGGTTCGGCGGTGCGGTGGGCGGCTCCGCGTCGCTCATCGCCCCGTCGCCCGTGCCCAACATGGACAGGAGCGCGGCGGAGGTGTACCGGGAGAGGCTCGCGAGGATGGCCGCGGCGAAGGGGTCGGCGGGCCCGACGCCCGCGTCTTCGGGGTCTAGGCCGGCGCCGAGCGCGGGGCTGACGACGCTGAGGGAGAGGATGGATCGCATCGCGGCGAAGGCTTCGGGAACCGGCTCGAGCTCGGGGGTGGCGGGTGCAACCTCCAGGACGCCGGACCACGCCGAGGCGTTTTCGGACCTTCAGGCTCGAATGGCGAAGATCAAGGCGGGTCGCGAGTGAAAGATGAGACAGAAGAGAGAGAGAAGAGAGAGAAGATAACACACACGGATCATCAATGTGAAACACAAAATTGACATTACAAGACCCGGAGCCCCGGCTAGTATGCCAGTCGGCGCGAGGAACGCCGCTCGATAGTCCTCCCACACACCTCTGATATCCGGTTTCCCTGAAACCCTCAACATGACTGGACGCCTCGATTCACCCGAGACGTCGCCCAACACCACCACCCTGCTCGCGGATATCGCCTTCATCCTCCGCGAGCGCCGCTTAATAACGCGCGCTGTGCTCGCCCTGAAACCCCAGAGACGTCGCGTACGAAAATCCCCTCCGACTCGAGGTGGTCTTTTCAGTTTTGGCGGTTTTTGATGTAGTCCGCGAGGCCGATGAGCGGCGCCGCCTTCTCCTGGTCGTAGTCCTTGAGTAAATCTTTCGCGTCGGAGATGAGCTTATCCGCAATCTTGCGGGACTCCTCCAGGCCGACAAGTGACGGGTAGGTCGCCTTGCCGACGGCTTCGTCCTTGCCCGCGGTTTTGCCGAGCTGCTCTGACGTTTGCGTGCAGTCCAGGATATCATCCACAACCTGAAACGCGAGTCCGATGAGCTGAGCGTACTTCCCCAGCCGCGTGACGTCCTCCTCCTTCGCGCCGGCGAGGATGGCGCCGGCGGTGACGGACACCTCGAGGAGCGCGCCGGTCTTGTGCGCGTGGATGTACTGGAGGGTCTCCACGGTGACCTCGCCGGCGTCGGCGCCCTCGGACATGATGTCCACAACCTGGCCGCCCACCAGGCCCTCGGATCCCACGCACTTGCCCACGTCCACGATGACCCGCAGGGTGCGGTCGGCGGGGACGGACTTGGGGGTCTCGCGACCGATGTACTCGAACGCGTGGCTGAGCAGCGCGTCGCCGGCGAGGATGGCCATCTCTTCGCCGTAGACCTTGTGGTTGGTGGGCTTGCCTCGACGGAAGTCGTCGTTGTCCATGGAAGGGAGGTCGTCGTGGATGAGGGACATGGTGTGGATCATCTCGAGCGCGCACGCGGTGGGCATGGCGACCTCCATGGTGCCGCCCATGAGTTCGCAGGCGGCGACGCAGAGGCAAGGGCGGATGCGCTTACCTCCGGCGAGCAGCGAGTACCTCATGGACTCGTGCAGGCGCTCGGGATACATCTCGGGGACGGAGTCCGAGAGGGCCTGCTCGATGGCGGCGTTCTTCTCCGCGATGTAGGCCGCGAAGTCGAGCTCGGAGGCCTCGACGGCAGCCGCGGGAGCCTCGGCCGCCGCGCGGACCGAGGGCACCGCACCGCGGCGGGGCGCCACCACGGACTTGGAACTCGCCCTGCCCCGCACCGAGGAGCGGACGATAGCCGCTGGGGTTGAGAAGCAGACCGCCTGCATCTTTCGCTTGTTTTGCTACGCTTCGGGGCGAGAGGGGACGCGCACGCCTTAGGAGGGCGGCGGTCTTTCGATTTCTCGAGGAAGAGCGGGCGTCGCCTTCTCCTCCGTTGCGGAGCGCAGTGGCGACCCCCGTCGCGGAACCCGGGGCAAATTGCTAAAGCCCTCAGGGAAAAAGTCGATATCCGAGAGAGCCAATCAGCCAATCACGTCGCGTCTTTCGCGGTTGGCAAACAAATCGAAGATCTCTTGTTTCATCGAAATCGCGGTCAAGTTTGAAACCAAAAGTGGGTCTGTGTGACTTTTCATCGATGTTTTTGATCGGGGGTTCGTGAAAATTGACCCACCGAGATTTACCCCCAGCAGGATCACCTTTGGGTTCGATGACCTGGGTTCGGCGCGAGATGGGAAAAAAAAAATTGGCCATCGATGCGCAAGCGTCTGTGCAGGAACGTGTCGGTCGGGTCCCTGGACTTTGAAACAGCGTCTCTCGGCCGGGGCTTCCATCACACAGAGCCGCCGCCGAGAGTGTGAGCCCACGAGAGGGCGAGACTCGGTGGCGTCGACGACGATATACCCTCGCGGGACCGGACGCTCGTGAACCGAGAGCAGCCTTCGCGTTCGCGCGCGCCCCCCCCGAACGCGACCGCCCCCGGCGGGTGTTGAACGCCCTCCCGGTGTCGCCGGGCTCATTTTAGCGAGTCTCGCCGAGTCTTCGTCGTCCCCGGGCCTCGACGACGATGGCGCGACGACGCGTTTGGACGGCGTGGATGATCGCGCTCGTCGCGTTCCTCACGCTGCTCGGATCGGCGCGCGCGCTGCACAACACGCCCGCGCCGACACCCGCGCCGTCCTCCACCGACCACCACCACGACGACGATCATCACGTCGAGATCGCACCCGACGACGTCTACCCAGCGCGTACGAGGTACAGGCACGGCGCGCCCACCGCCGAGTGGATCCCCGCGAGCTACCAGATGGGCGAGGAAGATTTCGACCTCGTGTTCCAGGCGAGCGCCAACGGCATCGTCCGCGTCGACGTCTGGGGCTACCTCCGCGTCTACTACCGCCGCGTCGTGGACAAAGAGACGTTCACCCCGTACTACTACCTATTCAACAACTGGAACCCGCATCGCAACGAGTACGGCGTGGACTACGAGCTGTACAGCACGTACACCGCCGCGCTCAACAGGGACGACTCGGACGACTCGACACCCACGTGCAACGACGTGAAGGAGGCTTTCGCGAACGAACCGGGATCCTTCCCGGGCAAAGGATTTCCGTACGGGTGCGAATTCATGGAAGGGGACTTTGGCTACATGTACAAGTCCACCGGGTCGCAGGTGGGATTCGACGGCGCACGCGCGCTGGAACGCGACCCGGAGTCGTGCTCGCGGGTGATGAACGGGACGTTCGCGTGCGACACGGCGTCCGCCGCTAAGCACGGCTTTTTGTTTCCCCACGGCTGGAGGGTGTACCTCGAGTCGCCTCAGCCGCTGTCGGAGCGGTGGCACCCGCCGCCGGACGTCCAGTTCGTGACGCTCGCTCCCAACGCGGGCGTGGAGGGCGAAGGGGACCTCGACGTCGCGGGCGAGGTTGACCAGTTTACGATCCGAACGAGGGCGCGGGTCGTCGAGGCTGGAAAAGTCTTCGCCCTGTACAGGACAGCCGGGACCAGCGGGACGCCCGACCCTTCCGACCCGTTCCTGGTGTTGCAGGCGCGGACCGTGGACGCCAAGACGGTGTTCGAGCTGTTCGTCGACACCGGCGTCGACGGTTGCGAGGTCACGCTGGTGACGAATGCTTCGTGGACCGAGCCCGAGTCTGTCGACCTGGCGGTGACTTACGACGACGGCGCCGCGGCTGTCTACGTGGATGGCTCGCTCGACGCGATGGGGTCGATGCCCGCCGAGTGCGTCTCGCCGACGACGAAGCCGACGCAGTGGCGGCTCGGCGACGCGGGTTCGGGGATGGCTGGCGACGTCAACTTTCTCACCGTGTGGTCGCGGACGGCGCTGGCCCCGTGGCGGGTCAGGCGCGCGGCCCTGGCGGACTACTCGCACGTCCCGCCCCCCGACCACCACTTCAACTTTGACGAGCCCCCTGGCACCACGGAGGTTACCAACTCCATCGACAACGGGCGCCGGTCGAGCGCGAGCTTGGATCCCGGCTGCGAGATAGTCGGCGTCCACGACGGAAGCCTCGCGCAGCTGGACACGTCGCTCGCCGTGCTCGACGCCGACGTTCACGTGCACGTGCCGTGGACTTCGAAACTCGCGAAAGTGTTTCAAGGCAGTTTCTCCATGCAGATGTGGGTCAAACCCGGCGGTGATGTGGAGGAGGATGTCGAGTTGAACATCTTCGGCAACTACGACGTCTCCGACCCGGAATTCGGCGACTGCTCGTGCGCGTGCGATGGAAAACCTGTTGCTAACGGGACCATCAACGTCACGGACGACCAAGGCGCCATGGGTGTTACATCGAGGCAGTGCGCGGCTGATGGACCGCAGGAGTGCGGGGATATGGTGACTGACGGAGTCATCGACGCGTGTCCCGGAGGAGTCGACTTCACCGCCGTTTGGTCGTACAACCAATCGTACACGGGTGCCAACTTCGACGACGGCGACGGCGATTCCACGTCCACCTATCACGGCGACTGCGAGTGTCTCTGCGAAACCGCGGTCGGGGACGGCGGGTGCTCGGGAGAGGTAGGGGTGCCAAAATGGTGCCATATCAACGTCACGGGCGACATAAGCGGCAAGGGTATTCCGGAGGACGCGTGCTCGGTCCATGGACCAGGAGTGTGTGATACATATGCCAACTACTTCTTGGCGGCAAATATGTCAGACTTGTTCCCCCAGTGCAACGGGACGAACTTCACCATCAAATGGTCGTACAACTCCACGTACACCGGGGCTGTCTGGAGTGATGACGAGGATTCCACGGGCGGCGGCGGCGGCGGAAGGAAGCTCCTATCGCATGACGACGATCAGGCGTACGAATACGATCCGGCGGAGAATTACGTCAGACTCTATCTGCAAAAGCTGACCAACGACACGTACGCGGTCAAGATGGAGATACGAAGCGGAGTCGGCACTCAACCCATGACCTTGACCGGCGATAACGTGACTGCGGACGAGTGGTACCACTTTGCGCTCGAGAGGGACGTGTCGCGCGGGACTCTCGGGTACCACCTCAACGGCATCAAGAGATCCGACTTGGACATCGGTACCGAAGCTCTCACGAACGGCAAGAACGTGAACTTGCTGTCGTCCATGCTGGATAACGGCCTCGGCATCTTCGCCGCGGGTGCCAGGTCTGTGAACTCGTCGGTGAACTTCTCCGCGAGCTTTTCGGATTTGATGATTTATTCCGACGCGGTCGGGTCCTCGTTCCCGGCGGGTCCCGGTATGTGCTCCACGCCGCGGGTCGATAACCTGATCATGTGGCTTCCCCTCGATAACATGGACGCGTCCGATCACTCGACCGTGGACGCGAGCGGGTATCACCACCGGGCGTTTGTCAGGGGCTCATTCGTGTACGAGCCGACCCCCGTCGCCACGTGGAATTACGCCGAGCACAGGTTAGTCTCCAGCTGGACGAGCCCACAGAACGACATCAAGATTGTCAAGGACCGATCCGCGGCGCCGTGCCGACCTTGGGCCGCGGAGGAGGGTTGCGACGAGCCGGTGCCTCTGGATTGCAGCTCTTGCCTGTCTTCCATGGGCTTTGACACGGGCGAGTGCGGACTGAAAGCCATCGGCGGCGAGATTAGCTTCGCAGACGGATACACCATCCATACCTTCAAGGAGAGCGGGACTTTCACGATCCTACAGCTCGGGATCAAGAACCTCGAGGTGTTCGCCGTCGGGGGTGGAGGCGGCGGCGGCAAGCTTGAAGAGATCGACGACCAGGATTCCACGGGCCTGCAGGGCTGTGAGGTGGTGTGCGAGGGGCATGGCTACGACCAGACCCAGTGTGAGGCTATCGTCGGGTGTGGGTACGACGACGGTGAATGTTGGTCTGCCGTTGGTCCCAACCCGTGCGACTCCGACCCGGGTGGAAGCATGAGTGGACCTCTCGGAGACTGCGAGTGTACGTGCAACGGCAACTCTTGGAGTCCTCAGAAGTTGGAGAGCGGTGTCACTTCAGAAATGTGTTATGATGCGTCGCAGGGGGGTGTGTTTCATTGCACAGAGTTGAGGGATGAGATGCTTACCAACGGGGCCTCCGACCCCTGCCCCGACAGCGGAACCATCTCCACGGATTGGTATGAGTACTCTGAAGGTCCAACCCCGTCGCCGGATTCGGGCTCGGGCGGCGAAGCAGAATGCCGTTGCTACTGCGGCTCAGAAAAGACCCAAGCTCAATACGCAGGGTACGTGAACGGCATCACCTCGGAACAATGCATCCAGGATGGTCCGACGTCGACTGCCTTTGGATGCCCAGGGAGCGAATCGTATTTCAGTCAAACATGTGACACGTACTATGTAGAGTATGTCGCAAACCCCGGCGGCACCACTGGACGGAAGCTCATGCAGGGCTCGGGTCCAACCCCGGCGCCGAGTCCCAGTTTTGAATCTGACAACTTCAACGTTTTTGGCGTTCAGGGTGGCGCCGGTGGGTACGCCGGTGTCGCGCTCTTTGGCGATGCGATCCCCGGCGCGCCGACGGATATGTATGAATTTGTACAAAGCAGCGGCGGCGGTCCGATGCTCGACTTTAACCTCGAGATCACCGTCGGCGAGGGTGGCGCTCCGGGAGCTAACGGGTCGAACACCGTCATACGCTGGGACGGCGGGGGCTTTTGGGGACTGCAAGGAGGTGTTGCCGGAACCAACGAATCGTATTTCGGCGCCGGCACCTCCGGGGACGGCGACACTCCCGACGGCAGACACGCCTCGTACTACACCATCCGCGGCAACCCCGAGGCGTTCTCTGGCGGCGGCGCTGGCTGCCAATATTGGGTCTATACCGACGAGTCGTACCTGCAGTGCGGGACTGCGAGCGGCACCGGCGGCGACGCCCAGGCCCAGAAGTGCTCGAATGGTGCCTGCGACGCCAGGAGTAACACCGGCGGCGGCGGCGGCGGCCTCGCTGATGCTTTCGAAGGTGAGCAGGCCGGCCGCGGCGGCTCCGGCGTGGTCATCATCCGCTACAAGGTCGACGAGGAGTGGGCGAAACATTGGCGCGACGTGGAGAAGGGCGACGACACTCCGCCGCCCGAGACTGTTCCCAAGGTTGGCATCAAGGATGGCGATTTCGCGGTGTGGAGGTCCGGCGCGGCCCTCTCCATGGACAGGTTCACGGCGGATGACGAGCACCGGCTTCCTTCGTGGGCCGAGCACGTCCTCGGGACCGTCTCGACCGACATGCGGGACATCGAGTTCATCACGGACAAGGACGTCATCGTCCGCATGTACCGCACGGAGCCGTCTTGCGACTTGTACGTCGCCGACATGGAGGGCTTCGAGGATGGACGGCGCGAGGATCTCGACTGGAACGCCTCGTTCGCGGACGGTAACCCCGTGGAGGTGTACGAGAGGCGATTCCCCAAGGGCACGCACCACCTGGACGCGAGCACGTCGTTCTATCAGTTCTTCACCCCCAGCAACTCCAACTACGACGTCTCCGACCCGGAATTCGGCGACTGCGAGTGTCTCTGCGAAACCGAAACGGGGAACAAAACGTGCTCGGGAGAGGTAGGGGTGCCAGAATTGTGCCATATCAACGTCACGGGCGACATAAGCGGCAAGGGTGTTCCGGAGGACGCGTGCTCGGTCCATGGACCAGGAGCGTGTGATATATATGCCAACGCCGCCTTGGCGGCAAATATGTCACACTTGCTCCCCCAGTGCAACGGGACGAACTTCACCACCAAATGGTCGTACAACTCCACGTACACCGGGGCTGTCTGGAGTGATGACGAGGATTCCACGGGCGGCGGCGGCGGCGGAAGGAAGCTCCTATCGCAGAACCCCGGCGACACCTACGAACCGCAGCCCGCGGCGCTTCAATCGGCTGAGATCGTCCCAGATCGACGCGTCACCGGTAGGTTCGTCAAACTGACGCAGCACAGCGGTGATTCCATGGTCGTCGCGGAGCTACACGTAATCAGGGAGAACTTCGGGAGCACTCTCTCCATTGATGCCGACTTGGCGCTGAACAAGAAGGTCACGGGCACGGAGCCCGTCGGTCGGTACGTCAGGTTGGAATCAACAGCGGAACTCCACTTCCGCGAGGTGGTCGTGTTTGACCCGATGGACCCTAGTATCAACCTGGCTCTGAACAAGCCCGTCACCTCGTCTCCTCAAAATCCTGGGCCATCGGGGGAACTCTTCCCAGAAAGTATGGTTGACGGTGACCTGGCCACGTACTTTCAAACATACGGCGGCGGCTGGTTTGAGGTTGACCTCGGCGAGGAGATGCCCATCGGGGGCATCCACATCGCGAACCTCTGCGACGGGGTGATGAGTGATCCTGGCTGGTGCAGCGATGGTAATTGGGATGCCACCATGAACAATCGCGCCCTGGGCCTGAAGGTAAAAATCCTGGACAGCGACAAGAATATGGTGATAGAGACGGCGTCACCGACGCAGTCGAGCAGAGCGTATATTTTCGCTTGGAACTATCGTCAGTTTGGTGAGGTCATCAACCTCGACACCCAAGACGACAGCTGGAAGGGTTCACTGAATCACCAGAAACTGGTTGACGGAGATCACAGCCCGGCCCTGTTGCTCGCGGGTACGACCATCGTCGATTTGGGCGAAGAAACTGAGATAGACGGTGTCTTCATCGTTGGGGACTATGACGTCGTCGCGTCGAAGCCGAAGAGCCTCGTGACGGGATCCATGGCAGGCTTCACCTGCAGTGTCCTCAACGACGGAACCCTCAAGTGCTGGGGTTGGAATAGACATGGCCAGCTCGGGATTGGCGCAGACGGTGATGCCACGAGCAGAACCACTCCGACGGCGGTGAACCTCGGCGCCGGGCGTACCGCGAAGGTTGTGTCGCTCGGAAGTGCTCACACCTGCGCGATACTCGACGACGACACCCTCAAGTGCTGGGGCCAGGGCGTTCACATTGGGGCAGGGCTACTGGGGTACGGCGACCTAACGTCAAGAAACGCCCCCGAGGCGACGGCGGTGGTGAACCTCGGCGCCGGGCGCACGGCGAAGGCCGTGGCGGCCGGAAGTTCTCACACCTGCGCGATACTCGACGACGGCACCCTCAAGTGCTGGGGTTATAACAACTTTGGCCAGCTCGGGTACGGCGACAAAGCGTCAAGGAACGCCCCCGATGCCACGGAGGTGGTGAACCTTGGCCCCGGGCGTACCGCAAAGGCCGTGGCGGCGGGGGGTTCTTTTACGTGCGCGATACTCGACGACGGCACCATCAAGTGCTGGGGTTATGGCGCTGTCGGGGACGGCACGATCCCGACATCGCCGCCTGCGGATAGACTCACTCCGACGGCGGCGGACCTCGGCACCGGGCGCACGGCGAAGGCTTTGTCTGCCGGCGATGGTTTCGCGTGCGCGATCCTCGACGACGACACCCTCAAGTGCTGGGGTGTTCACCAAGTGTCGATTCACTCGGAGATTGACGGCACAACCGGTATTAACGCAAACACTCCGACGGCGGTGAACCTCGGCCCTGGGCGCACCGCGAAGGCCGTGTCGGGCGGGAACATGCACCAGTGCGCGATACTCGACGACGACACCCTCAAGTGCCGGGGCTATGACGGCCACGGCGCTCTCGGGCTCGGCAATCGCCCAAACAGCAGAAACACCTGGGTGGCGGTGAACCTCGGCGACAACTACGGTCGCAAGGCAAAGGCTGTGACGTGCGGATCCCAACACACGTGCGCGATGCTCGATGACGACACAGTCAAGTGCTGGGGGACGGGACAATTCGGCACGCTCGGGTACGGCGACAGTCTTGAGTACAACCCGGGCAATCCGATCCAGGACCGAGACGCTCCCGAGCCGACGGCGGTGGTGCCATACATCCCGCATCCGGACTTCACCGTCGAGATTTTAGACGCGGAACGACGCTCGACGCTGGTCACCTCTCCACCCATGACCTCCGCGGATGGCTACCTCGCCGAGTTTAACCGGGCAGGAGTCGAGAGCATCGATTGGCGGTACATCATCGACAGCGACGTCCATTCGGACTCGAGCTACGCCTGGAGCGATTTCGTCGACCAGAGCTACGACTGGAGTGGGATCAAGGATGACCCTGGCGTGTATTTCAAGGATGACCCTGGCGTGTATTTCGGGTTGCGTTCACCGCCGTGCCCGGAGAACAATCGCGTCGAGAACGGACTGTGCACACCGTGCACCAACGTGCCGCGCAATACCAACGGCGGGACCAGAGCCGCTGGAGATGATCCTGACGCCGGCGACACCTCGTGCGCGTTTCCCGACAGAACCGCACTCAAGGCCGCGGTGGACAGCTGTCTCGCCGTCGATGCCACCGGCGTGGCGTGCTGCAACCACGGCGCGAACTGCGGCGCCGCCGGGACGGCCGAGATGGCGGACTGGGACGTGTCGATGGTGACGGACATGAGCGAGCTGTTCAAGAACAAAGCATCCTTCAACGCGGATATATCGCGATGGGACGTCAGCTCGGTCACGAGCCTGTACTGGATGTTCTACGATGCCGACGCGTTCAATCAGAACATCAGTACGTGGGACGTCAGCTCGGTCACGGACATGCAGTATATGTTCCGCGGCGCCCACGCGTTCAACCAAGATATCGGCAAATGGGATACCTCGCGCGTCACGACCATGAGCACCATGTTCCAATACGCCGATGCGTTCAATCAGGATATCGCAGGCTGGGACACATCCAAGGTCACGGACATGGGTTACATGTTCAACGGCTTCACCGCGTTCAACAAGGACATCATGATGTGGGACACCTCGAAAGTCACGATCTGGACACGCATATTCGACGACAACGGCGGCGCAACCAATGCCTGGTTGACGAGGTACCATAATTGCGGGTACAGCAGCTCCCACCCCGCGTGCAGCGAGTTCACATCCTATGTGCAGTCGACCAGTGCACTCGAGGGTCCATTCGCCGCGTGGGTGCGCAAGGAAAACGCGTGCGACGCCTCTGTGGCGCCCAAGCACGGCGGCGTCGGTGACTGTACCGACACGCTGATGAGCGGACAGACGTGCACTCCCACGTGCGATGAAGGTTACGGCCTCTCTGGAGAAACGTCCTGCGTCGACCGAGTGCTGACCCGAGCTGTTTGCGTGCAGAACGTTTTCCCCGAAGACTTGGGCGACTGCGAGTGTCTGTGCTGCCAGGGTGCGAACTGCACAGTCGAGACCCAAGGGTTTGTTCCGTGCTACGTCACGCAGGCTCAGTGCAGCTGGCAGGGTCCGGCCATGTGCGAGAGGGCGCACAACTCGACGTGCAACGCGACGAACGGAACCGTCGTCACCGAGTTTGGGAAGCACATGCCCCCGCCGCCGCCGTCGCCGCCGCCCAGCCCGCCCAGCCCGCCGCCGCCGCCGGTGTACGGCTACGGCGACTGCGGGTGTTTGTGCAACGATACGCTCGTCGGAAACCTGGACGTGTGCGACGAGTCTGGGCAAAACTGCGGCCTCTCCGCCACCGCTTGCTCCGCAGTTGGCCGCCACAGGTGCGAGTCCAAGTTCAACTCGAGCTGCACGCAGAACGTCACCGTGGTCACGGAGTTCCTGCCCGACGTTTCGTACACCGGCCTGAACGCGAGCTACGGCGACTGCGAGTGCTGGTGCAACGGCACGCTCACCGGAGACCTCAACGTGTGCGACAATTACGGCCAAAATTGCGGCGTCGACACGTCCGCGTGCGACGTCGCCGGGGCTTCGCGATGCGCGCGGCGCTGCGCCAACCAGAACCCGAATTCGCTCAGTCCCTGGCCCGTCGGTCGGTACGTCAAGGTGCTTTTGGATCAGCACATCCACCTCCGTCAGGTGGTCGTGTTTGACCCGACGGACACGAGTGTCAACCTGGCTCTGAACAAGCCCGCCACGGCTGATTCTTACATAGAGAATTACGTCGCAGGAAACGTGGTTGACGGTTCCTTGGGCACGTTCTCTCACACATCCGGTGGGAACTCTTGGCTCGAGATTGACCTCGGAGACGAGATGCCCATCGGCGGCATCTACATCGCGAACCTCTGCGACGGGGTGATGAGTGATCCTCACTGGTGCAGCGATTCTTGGAACTCTGCATGGAACATGGAGAGTTGGCAATACATGAACAATCGTGTCGTTGAGGGAGGCCTGAAGGTACAAATCCTGGACGGCGACAAGAATGTGGTGACAGAGACGGCGTCGATAACGGAGTCGCGCAGAGCGTACGTCGTCAACTTCAGGGAAGGTTTCACGACTCCGACCGATACCAACTCTTGGATAGGTCTCGATGCCCAGGACAACACCTGGCAGCAGTCCAGTTGCGTCGCGCAAGCGAGCGACAAATGGGACTCGTGGGATCAGTCGACGAGCCAGTTCACCGTCCAAACGCTGTTCGTCCCCGAACCCTCTTTCACGGGCCCGGCGAAAACCATCTACGCGCGGTTCATCCGGCTCTACAAGTCGTGTTCTACAATGATCAACCTGAGCGAGCTGGCTGTGTGGCACAGCGCGTCCCCGAGCGTCAACCTCGCCGCCGGCAAGAGCGTGACGTGCTATCCGGCGTGTACGCTTAGTGGTGGTGGGGCGCTTCTGGTTGACGGGTCGACGGATACTGAAGTTGTTCACTCCTGCTATGAAGGTGACTCGGGTACCCGAGGGGATCTCGCCGAGGGTGCGTGCGCCAGTACCGTTCCAAAGTCCATCGAAATTGACCTCGGTCAGGACTACCCGATTGACGGCGTGCTCATCGTGAACAGGCTCGACGTGTGGCGTCTCCGGTCCGAGGGGCTGATGGTGGACTTCAGGGACTCGGGCAACAGCGTCGTGTTGACCACCGCGCCGATCACTCAAAGTCACATGGATAGCGCCGGCTTCATCATGGACCTACAGGCGGGCATCCCGCCCTTCGCGGCTGAGTTTGACGCGTGGAGGTACGTCCCCGAGGGTGGCATCAGCAATTCGAGTGACTTCGACTGGAAGAATACCGTCTGGTGCCAGTCCGGCGAGACCTGGAACGGCCAGGGATGCTCCGCGAACTCCAACCCGAGTACAGCCCCGGTGCCAGATTCGGGCTCGGGTTCAGGTGGAGGCACCTCCAACGAGTACGGAGACTGCAAGTGCTACTGCGATGGAAGTTATCAAGGGGACATCGACGTTCATGATGGCCAAGGCGGCTATGGTCTCACGCAGAGTTTCTGCGAGGATAACGGGCCGGCTCAGTGCCCGAACGAGGGTTTCATGTGCCCCGGCGCCAGCGGCGGCACCACGGTGAGTTGGGTGTACGACTCCACGTACACCGGGGCCAACTTTGGTGGTTCGCCGAGTGGCCCCCCGAGTGGCCCCGTCGGAGACTGCCAGTGTCTGTGCGGCAACGGCGACGCTTTCGATCCTCAATATTTCCCGAACCAGGCAGGCCCTGACCCCGGGGGTGTCACTGAAAGTGAGTGCACGAGTCAGGGTACAGTAATGTGCCATGAAATGTGGAACACGATGGTTAGCAACCCCCCCAACGTGGCCCCTTGCTCCAGTGGAAACATAGACGAGGTGTACACGGCTTGGTTTGAGGACACCGGTCCGTGAGACCCGACTCACACGGGTACTGATAGATAGTCTGCGTGTAACAGCAATTCAATTGTTTCCGTCGTGTATCGAACACCGCGCCCGCGCCGATGACAACCTCGCGAAGGCCCCGCTGTGTCCAGTTGAACAACAATCCAGCGCAGCATCAGCGAGCCTTGAAACAATTTCGTTCTGTTCGTGGAGGTGATTAAGAAAATGCCCGAAACGGAGAAGGCGCTCTTCCGCCACTGTGGAAGGACGCCGACCGGTTCGCCCCCGCCTCCGGTGAATGTTAGCCGCTTCTGGTCTGACCTCCGCCCCGTCGCTGACCTTCAACCCTCGAGTCTCCCTCGCCAGTCGCCCCGGCGGTAGACAAACCTGCACCGTCGCAATGGCAAAGGGGGGCCCGCGAATGTTCGTCGTTCGTCACGAGAAGCGTCCGGAACCCCCGAGCTTCTTCACCAGCCTCACGCCCGAGGGCTTGGCGGACTCCGAAACCAAAGTAGCACCCGACCTCGTGAGCGCGGGCGTCACCAAGGTTTACTCCTCGCCGTTCCTCAGGGTGCTGCAAACCGTCCAGCCGTTCTTGACGAAAACTGGCCTGAGGGCGTCAGTCGACTGGGCGCTATACGAACACCCCGAGCCCAACCCGGCTCCGGTCACGGCGATTCCCGCGGAGTTCCACTCGACATTTGCCATCGACGCGGACTACGTACCCTTCGTCTCGGGCGACGAGATCGCGGCGAGGAACCGCAGCTTCGAGGACGTGCACGAGAGGCTAAGAAAATTCGTCGGGCACCTGGCCGAGACGCACGGCGACGGCGACGTGCTGTTGCTGGCGACGCACCAGACCTCGGTGCACTCGCTGGTGCACCAGATGAGCGGCGCGGCGATGGAGAGCCTGGACGTGCCGATGGGTGCCGTCCTGGAGCTGGACTGGAGGAACATCGTGACCCCGGAGGGCGCTGGAGGAGGAGGCGACTGATTTGATAGAGTTGAAAACCATTTATTACATCCCGGGCTCGCGCGTCGTCACACGGCGATCTTCTTCTTCGCCAGCTCCGAGAGGTACTTCTCCGGTACCCCGCTCGCGGCGAGCTCCTCGAGCTTGCGCTGCTTGATCGCCTCCAGCCTGGCCCGCTCCGCCGTGAGGTTGGAGCGCACCCGGTCGCCCTCCTCGAGGTACTCGCGCCTCTCGCGGCGGCGCATCTCCTCGTTGTAGGCAATCTGCGACTGCAGCTCCTCCTTGTGCTGCTTGCGCATGGCGGCGAGCTGGACCGCCTGTGCGGCATCCTCCTCCTCCTTTTGCATCTGGACGTCGATGACCCTGAAGAACTCGTCGCGCTCCTGCCTAGCCTGGTCGCTGAGCTGCTTCATCTTGAGCATCTTCTGGTACTCGCGAGCCACGCGGAGGTCCTCGTTGATGGCGCGCTCACGCTCAGCCGCGGCCCTCTCCTTCTCCCTGTAAGCCCTCTCGTGCGCCTCCTGGATGCGCTGGGCCCGGAGCTCGTCCATCGCCGCGGCCGTGTCGGCGTGTTTCTCCTGCTGCGCCCTCAGCCTGGCCGTCTCGAGCTCCTTCTCTCGCGCCACCCGCTCCTTCTCAGCCTGCTCCCGCGCCTCGCGCTCGTCCCTCTCCGCGATGTACCGCGCGATGCGCTCCTCCTCCTCGCGCTCGCTCTGCACCATGAGCTTCTTACGCTCCAGCTGCGCGGCGTTCGCCTTGGAAACCTCCGCGAGAAGCTTCTGGCCAGCCTCCTTCTTGCGCCTGCCGTCGGCGTCCGCCTCGTCCTTCATGCGCTGAATCTCCGAGAGCATCAGCTTCCTGTCCATGTCGAGGAGCTCGTCCTGGAGCTCGCGCTCCTTCGTTCGTTCCGCGATCTGCTTCTGGAGAACCTCGGCGCCTTTTCGTCGGTCCAGCGCCCTCTGCGCCTCGCGAGCCTGGTAGAGGTCGAGCGCCTTGAGCCTCTCAACCTCCATCATGACGTCAAGCCTGCGCTCCTCCTCAGCCGCCTCAGCCTTGACGTGCTTCTTCTCCTCGAGCTGCGCGTCCCGGATGGTCACGCACTTGCTGTAGAGCATCATCTGGTTCATGTTCTTGACCTCGTCGAGCTGCTCGTCGAGGAGCGTCTGCGCGCGCGACTTGGTCATCTCGGCTCTCATCGCCTTGAGCTGTTCGCTCTCAGAGCCAAACTCGGATCCGACGGCGCCGCGGGTGGACTCCGTGGCGAGCATGCGCTCCTTGCGCGCCTTGGACGCCTCAGCCTCCGCGTCGTACGCCGCGCGACGCGTGCGCTTGATCTCCTCGATCTGCGCCGCGCTGAGCACGGACGCGGGCTTGCGCATCCTCTCGAGCGCCGCGCCGGTCAGCGCGAAGGGCGAGCCCGGGCCGCCGGAGCGGGACGTCCCGGAGCGGGAGGTGCCGGAGCGGGAGGTGCCCATCGCGTCGGGGATCTTCTCCACCGTGTTCGAGCTCGTGGCGCGCGTCGTGCCGGGCTTGCTGTACCCGAACAGCGACTCGTCCACCGTGCTCGTTTTGGAAATGGTCCTGTACGTGGACCGGGCCATGCGAGGCGCCTGGCGGGACGGGGAGACACGCGGGACGCGGGCGGGGGTCAGCGCCTGGACGCGGGGAATACCACGAGGGGTTGGGGGATGCGCGCGGGGACGCCGGTGTCGACGCCGGCGGGGACGGTGCCTCACGCGGAGCGGACGCAATCGCCCCCCCGATGGAGGTTAAATGCGAGGGATGAAGTTCGGGTCGGGGAAATTTGGCGCCCGGAAACGCGCCGCGCCGGGTATCGCGAGCGCGACATCGGGCGTCGACGCGCGCGGATGAGTCTACGGGGACGTGAAGCGCACCATCTTAACCTCGGACACCGCCGCTTAGCGTTCTGAGTCGCCGCGCGTATCGATCTGGGGCGAGCTCGCTTCGCGGATTTCCTTTCCTCTTTTGGCTCAGCCAAATCGAGCATCGGAGCTCGACAATCTCGAGCTGTCGCAAGAGAGCTCAGGAGCCGACACGTGTGGGCACCTCCGGGCACTTCGGTCCGGAGCATGTCAGCGGGTGGTCTGCTGCGCACGGCGATCCGATTCGGGCTCGCGGGAACCACACCCACATCGAGCCTCCTCCGCGCGTCCGCCCCGGCCGCGTCGCGTCCCGTCCTCGCCCTACGGAGCGTCGTAGCGCGCGGCGGAAGCTCATCGTCGGGAGGAAAAGGGAGCAACAAGGGGGGCAAGATGGCGGAGTTCCGCAACCCGCACAACCTGCCCGTGAAGACGTGCGTGGTGTGCAACAGGCCGTTCACCTGGCGGAAGAAGTGGGAGCGATGCTGGGACGAGGTCACCACGTGCTCCAAGAGCTGCAACGCGGCGAGGAAGAGGGAGAAGCGCGCCGACGGGGCGGAGGACGACGTGGACGTCGATCAGTCGGATAAAGGGGGCAGCGCCTCCGACGGGGAAGAGCGGGGTGGGGGCGCCGAAGAGGGACCGGACGGCGCGAGAGACGCGCGTCGGGAGCAGCGTAAGGCTGCCAAGAAGGCGGCGAAGGCTGAGAAGCGGGCGAAGCGCGGAGACGGGGAGGGCGCGGGTGACGACGGGACCAAGCCGTGCGACGGTTGCGGCAAACGGGCGGACCTGCTCATCCGCTGCCAGACGGACGCCTCGCGCAAGTGGACGATGCAGTGCGGCAAGTGCTGGAAGGTGGCGTCGGGGGGAGTCCCAGACGGCGACGCGAACCACCCGCACTACAGGTACGGGGGACTCTGGAAGAACAGGCGAGCCAGCAGGCACGTGTCCACCGCCGTTCCCGAGCTAGAAGCCCTCGAGTCGCTCCGGGTGAACTAGCACCAGAGCAGCCCAGCCGCCGTTGATATGAACCATCGAAAGACGAACCATCGAACGCCCTACTCGTGTTGACCGGCTAAAAGCTACGGCCGCGACGGTTCACGTCCGCACGCGAGTGACGGTGTGATCCGCGGCGTTTGACGGAAGCGACGCTCCGTGACTCTTGGGTCCCCGCCGCTCGGCGAAGAAGACGCCGGTGGGCACCCTGCCCTTCGCGCCGCCCCCGCCGCCGTCCCGATGCACGTTCTCCTTCCCCTCCGCCGCCTCGCGTGTCTCCTCCGCGGCGGCGTCGCCCCGGAACACGCGCGCCACCTCGACGTCCAGCCCTGGTCCCCCCCGCCTCGCGACCCGCCGCATCGACGGGGCGCCAGCCTCGCCCCCGCCGCCGCTCCGGCCCGTCATCGCCTCGCGCAGCCGCGTCGGCGGCGCGGTCCACACCTCCCCATCGTCCGTGGTGTCGCTCGCGGTGCCATCGCTGCTCAAGTCGCTCGAGTGCGTCGACGCGGCGAGCCCGCCGTTTTCCCTCTCCCCGGCGCGAAGGAACCGATCGCCGTCCGTCGCGGCTTGACCCGATCCCCAGGGCGCCTTGGCGCGCTCGATGGATCCACGCGCGGCTTCGTCGTGGCCCGTGGTGAACCCCCGGGTCCGGCCGGACTTCGTCGCGTCGCGGTACTCCCCGTACCCTCGGACCGCGGCGGCTCGTGTATGCAAGTCTCGGACCCTCGCGTGGGTGGTGGACCGCGCGTCAGCCTCTCTCAGGACCGCGCGGAAATCGAGCGGCGGGACGGACGGCCTCGCCCTCGCCGCCAGGAGCTTCGCGGCGTCCGCGTCGGCGTCGTCGTCCCCGGGCGCGCCCACGGCGGCGAGGAGGGACGGCGGGAGCGAGCGGGGCGGGAGCGGCCCCAGCGTCGGCGACCCGCGGTGGTCCTCGGGGGCGACGGGCGCACGGGTCCATGTGCGACGCCGCCCGAACACGTACTCCTCCCTGTCGACCACCGCGGTCGTCTGTGAGTTCACCCGGTGCACGGGCTGGCTGGGTCGCGGCGAGGGGGACGCGACGGGGGTCGGCGTCGGCTCTGGCTCATCCGCCTCTGGCTCATCCCGAGCGTACGCTCCGAGCGTCTGTGCCATGGCCCCTCCCGCTCCGAGCGTCACCTCCGTGGCGTACTCCGCGGGTATCGTATCCCCCGCCGCGATGAGGAAGGAGGACAGCGCGCTCGGCCTTCGTACAGGGACACCGACGGGGAACGCGTGATGGAACGGCGCGGCCGGAACCTCCTCCCCGGGCGTCCGTCGGTGTCCGCCACGAGTGTCCACGTCCGGCGGGAGCATCATCACGTCCGGCGGGAGCATCATCGGCGCCGGCGGCATCGTCCCCGTCCTGGCAGCCTCCCGTTGCATCCACTGCGTCTGGTGCTCTGTGCTCGCGTCGCGCTCGGCGAGCCATCGCGACATCTCGCCGCCGCCTCCGCCCTCCGTCGGGTCCCGAGGCTGGATGATGCCGTACCCGCGGCGTTCGATCTCGTTCTGAATCTCGCGCTCCAGCCTCGCCGCGCGCACGCGCTGCGTCGTCCGCAGGTCCCGCGCCTCCTGGTCGTGGCGGGCGAGCAGCTGGGACGTCGCGAGGGTGGATTCGGGGGCGTCGAAGGTTCGCTCCTCGGCTGAGATGCGCTCCCGTTCGCGCAGCTTGTTGGCGGCGTTGCGAGCGTCCCACGCCGCGGCGTACTCGCCGGTGGCCATCTTTATCTTAACCAGGTGGTTCAGCGCGTGGACCCTGGTGGAAACCTGCGAGATACGGAGGGACGACGAAGGCGTGAGCGAATGTCGTAACAACGAAAGGGGGTGCCGTAAAATCTCTCACCTCGTCCGCGCCTCTGACCCCCAGCGCGGCGACGCACACTGACTCACGGAGCCGCTCCAGCTCGATCGAATGTTTGACCCGGATCGCATCATCCTCCCCGCGCTCCAAGTTCCGGAGCGCCTGGACGTGCCCGGCGAAAGCCAGGCGCACCCGCGCCTCCATGCTCTCTGCCGGTTCGTTGCACGTCCCGGCGAGAAGTTGGTCCGAACTGAAGTTTGATCGATCCGAGCTGCCGAGACCCATATTTGAGACCCGGCATACGTTTCTCGAGTGAAACCACGTTCAATGGGAACTTGACTGTCTATTTACTCAAGGAAGTTTAGGGCTTAGGGTATGGTTTAGGGTTATAGAGGTAAGCCCTACTGTTTGCCCATAGGAGGAACGGGACGCACGAATTTGTAATATGTACGAGCAAATAGACTGGGAGTATTAACAATTCGAAATAATAAAGGTGTAGTACGACGTAGTAAATCTTAATCAACGTGCCTATTTACCCGTACGACGATGCATTTTAATTATTTCGCGACCCATATTTGGCACTCACGAACCATCTCCTCGACCCACTGGCGAGGAGCGCGAGGAGGGGTTCCACGCCGGATACGACCCGCGAACGCTCGTACATCTCGTGTGTTACTCGCGTCGTAGTCGATAGACGCGATGGTCGCGGCCCGAAGGGACGTCGTGAACGCCGATTCCTCGGAAACGGCCGGGCCAGATTCCGCTCATCCAAAGACGGCATCCGACAAGACGATGGGCGCCTCCAAGGCGACGAAGAAGGGCAGTTCGATGTACAAGCTCGACGAGGGTAGATCCCCGTTCACGGACCTCGCCATAGGCGTGCTGCCCCAGCTCGAGGCGGTCAAGCTGGAGACCCCGCGCGCGGCTCGCACCGGCGGGCAGAGCAAGAGGATCTCCACAGGGGCGGGCGGCGCCGGCGGAGCCGGGGCGAGGAGGGGCGGCGACGACGACGCGCAGACGCGGGGCGGCGCCAATCTCAGCACCCGCACCACGGCGCGGGTCACCGCGAAGCAGATCGTCTTCCCGGACCTGGACAACCTCGTGCAGATACAGCCCGCCGTCCAACATCGTCATCGTCATCATCAAATACATCAGTCCAGGCGACCGTCAGTCCCGGGGATGAACGCGGCGACGACCAGAGCCGCCCCGTCGTCGTCCGTCCGAACCACCGAGCTCAAGCCCGGGCGACGTCGCGCGGATCCCATCGCGCGGATCACCGGACGTTCGGGGCACGCCAAACCGGCGGGAATCGCAAACTACAAACCCAGCGTCGCCGCGTTGGAGATTTCGCGCATGCACGCGCCGGGGTCGCGCCGAGCTCGGGAACTCGCCGCGAGGGAGGGCCTCGCGCGCGCCACCGCGGACGTCGGCCGTGTTCCGGACGTGAACGTGGTGGAGTCGCTGACGAACGCGATACGCGCGGCGGAGGCGACCGGTCGACCGGGCGAGGGCCATTCGGGTTTCATCGCGGCTGGGTTGTTGTCTCGGGCGGCGAACGAGTTGAGGGCGGCGACGCGGCGGGAGGAGGCGAGGGCGGACCTCGCCGCCGCCGCCGCGGAGGGACGGGCGAGCGCGGGTGCGGTTCGACGCGCGCTCGCGCTGGGTATCGCGGGAACCGACCCGGCGGTGCGCGCGATGGACGAGGCGGTGCGCGTCGCCGAGGCGGAGAGGGAGAGGGAGGCGGCGGCGGCGGCGGCGGAGCTCCGCCGCGAGATCGAAGGGTCGGGAGCGGAGCCGACGCTGGCGAGGAGCCCCGAGAACGAAGGTGAGGACGGTACGCACGCTGAGGACCCTGAGGACGGTACGCTTGTATCCTCAACAGAGCGGGTGTTGAGGGACGACCTGGAGGTTCTGGGCACCGTCGGCGAGGGCGCTTACGGCGTGGTGATGCGATGCCGCGACCGCGTGACGGGCGAGACGGTGGCGGTGAAAGAGTTCAAGATCAACTCCAACGATCCGGATGTCGAGGAGGTGCGGCGGACGTCGACGCGGGAGGTGACCGTGCTTCGGGCGCTGTCCCACCCCAACATCGTGGCTTACCTCGGTGACTTTTACGTGGGCGAGAAGCTGTACGTGGCGATGGAGTACCTGCCCCGGACGCTCCTCGAAATTCTGGACGACACCAACGGCCGGGGCTTACCCGCGGAGGACGTGCGGCTGTACATCCACCAGCTGTGCCGCGCGGTGGCGTTCATGCACGCCAGCGGGTACGTCTACCGCGACATCAAACCCGAGAACCTCCTGGTGGACGAGTCCAAACGTTTGAAGCTCTGCGACTTTGGTTTCGCCCGGAAGATCGACGTCGGGGACGCTCGGTCAAACTCAAAGGGCCGCGACCCGCTGACCGATTACGTCGCCACGCGCTGGTACCGCGCGCCGGAGCTGCTGCTGGGCCAGCCGTACGCGGCGAGCGACGGCACCACGACGCGCACCGGGTACGGGCAGCCCGTGGACACGTGGGCCGTCGGGTGCCTCATGGGCGAGCTCACCGACGGTGAGCCGCTCTTCCCCGGGGACTCCGACGTGGACCAGCTCCGGCTGCTGCAGCGTTGCCTCGGCAGGCTCACGCCGGGGCAGATGATGGCGTTCTCGTTGAACCCGAACAACGCGGGCGTCACCTTCGACGACCTACCGGCGGAGGAAGAGGGTCTGGCGGCGAGGTACGCGGGGAAGATGTCGGCGCTGGAGCTCGACTTTGTCGGTGGCTTGCTGACGATGAATCCGAAGGAGCGGGCGACGGGGGAGGAGTGCCTGCGACACCCGTACCTGGCGGAGCACGATCGCGCGGAGGACTAGGTCGTGTGTCCTGGGTGTCAGGGGTTGTAAAACTACAATCCCTGGTCGTGTGTTATAGCTACTGAGTGGTTTTTGATTACACTATTGTCGCCGCAAACTATCATATTCAATTCCGAGATCACAATCTGTCCGAAGCCCCATCCACCCCGAACTTGGCCTGCAGCGCCCTGATCTCCGCCTCCTCCTTCGCCGCGTCCCGTTTCTTGGCCGTCTTGGCCGGGTTGTAGTACAGCACGATGAGGTACCTGTTCGCCACGTTGAAGCCCGACAGGTGATCCACCGCATTCTTCGCGTCGTAGATGTCCTCGTACACCACGTACGCGGTGCCGCGCGTGTCCCTCTTGTCCCCGAGCCTGATCTGGCGGATCGCCCCGTACTTGCCGAAGATGTCGTACATCTCGTCGGCGGTGATGTTGAACGGGAGGTTACGCACGTACAGCGCGCGGTTAACCTCGGGCGGGAGCCGCGCGTTCCGGTTCTTGCCCAACGCCGCCTCCTGCGCCATCGCCGCGCTCATGATCCCTAAATTCCGCGTCCGAAGACCAACCCCGCGTAGACCCTCCTACTCCGACCGACACCCCTCGTGACTCCGATTGGAGCTCACACGAAGGCGAGAGCGCGGATGTTCTCGGTGCGAGAGTGCCCGAGATTTAGCCTCCGACGCGTGCCGCGGGGCTCCTGCTTGTGGTGAGCGATAGAAATTCTCGCGAGGGCAAAAAGGGCGGGCTCGTGAAGAGGTCCTGCCATAGATTTCGGCGCTGGGGCGCCAAACAGGAGGCGAGGCGAGGGGAAGCAGCCTTGGGATCGCCCCAGATGGGTCGCTCCAGATCCGTCTCCCGGACGGACTCGAGATCTAGGTCCTCGAGCCGGAGCCGGAGCAAGAACCGCAAGGACCGGAAGGACCGGAAGGACCGGAAGGACCGGAAGGAGCGAAAGCATCGAAAACATCGGAAACATCGCAAGCGCAGGCGAAGGTCCTACTCGTCCTCCAGCAGCAGGAGCAGGAGCAGGAGCAGGAGCAGGGAGAGGAAAGGGCGAGGTCGAGATAGGTCCAGGTCGCGTGAGGCCAAGGAAAAGGAGAGGTCCAGGACCCTATCCCCGGCGCGCGTCGACCCACCGCCCCCCGCGCAACAACCTCCCCCGCAGCATCAACAACACCAACGGGGCCGCGACGATCGACCACGACCGGGCGACGCCGGATGGAGAAACCCATCCAGGGACCGAGGCGGCCGCCCGAACGACGGCGGATACGATCGATGGCGCCAACCCGACCGCCGCGACGCCAGCAGGGACCGTGGCGCGCCGCGCGGCAGGTACGACGACCGCCGACCGGGGCCACATCATCATCACGATCAGTTCGCACACCGCGATCGCCATCACGACCGCCAAGGACCACCGCGGTCGCCCCCGCGGCACGGCAGATCCCCGCCTAGGCACGGCAGGTCCCCGCCCAGGCACGGCGGCCGGACCGGCGGCTTCTTCGGCCGGGCCGCTGATATCCCGCGACGGGCGTTCGGCCAGAGCATGAGCCACCTCCCGAGGGGACCCGAGAACGTACCGGGGACCACGCCGGTGGCAAACGTCGACCCGGAAGACGCGCCGCCGCCCGTGTCGTACGGAGAGGAACTCGAGGGTGTCGCCGAACCGTGCTGGGCGGGTGCCGCGAGGTTTGTGAAAAACACAGCCGGCGGTTCATCGGCGAGGTACCCGGCGTCGGCGGTTGGCCTGGGCGAGGAGGTTGCCGACTTTGTGGAGTACGCGTCGCCCGACGCGGATGAACTTCGAGCCCGGTTCGCCGCGATGCGTCGGCTCGACGCGGTGGCCAGGGCGATGTGGCCGGGCTCCGAGGCTGAGCCGTTCGGCAGCACCAAGCACCGGATGCTGCTGCACGGCAGCGACCTGGACGTCCGGATTCGCACGGTTGGTAAGTTTGAGAACATCCCGGAGTGCCAGGGGATCAACCAGATCGGCGCGATCGTGATGAAGCAGCCGTGGGTGACCGAGCTGGACCCGAAGGTGACCGGCCGCGTGCCCCAGATATCCTACATCGACGCCATCAGCAAGTTGCGGTGTAAGGTGTGCGTGGGGAACAGACAGACGGTCCGGGGCACGTCCTTCTTCAACTCGCCGATGATCCCGCTCTCCCAACGGTTCCCCGCGTTCAAGGTGCTCATGCTCCCGGTGAAGACCGTGTTTAAACAGAGGGGTCTCGAGAAGTCCTTCGCGGGCGGGGTTGGCACGTTTCGGGTGGGAATGATGCTCCTAAACTACCTCGCCATGCACGCGCCGGCTTCCACTCGACCGCCCACCCCGGACGTCCTCGGCGGCGCCCTCACCGGCTTCTTCAGGTACTACGCGTCCCTGCCCCCTGAAGTAGGCTCTGAGTGGCAGCAGTGGACGGAGACGTTCAAGTTCGCGGGGGACATGTACGTCATGGGGGTACAGGTGGACTTCAACGGGTGCGCCATGGGGGAGGTGTGGTCGGTGTTTGGCGCGTGCGCTCGGTGCCTGGAGTCGGTGCACAAGGAGTCGGTGCACGGCGTCACCGCGTTGAGCCGTGTGGTGAAGGAGTCGATCGTGAGGGAGGCGCGGGGTGAGACGCGGGAGGCGGCGGCGCGGCGCGAGAACGACATCCCGCCGGACGTTCAGATGCCGGCGTACTTCACCCCGGAGCGGCGCGGCTACGGCGCCCCCGTCGCCGCCGCCGCGGTGCCCACGCTGCACGGCAACGGGGTACCCACGGGGACGTCGACGAACGCATCGGGACCCGAGACCCCGACGCGCTGCCTCACGCTCAAGAACATGTTCGACTCCAATCGGGCCACGGACGGTGACGAGGCGGGTACGGAGACGTGGTGGGTGGACATCGGCGAGGAGGTCCGCGCGGAGTGCTCCAAGCGCGGGACGGTGACGCACCTCTCCGTGGACAGGCACAGCCAAGGGTTCGTGTTCGTAAAGTTCGAGGAGGCGGGGGCGGCAGCGGCGGCGAGGTCGACGCTGCACGCGCGATGGTTCGCGGGGAGGCTCGTCACGTGCGACTTCACCCCAGAGGCCGAGTACGACGAACGCTTCGGTCTTTGAGTCTACTCGTTTAATAAATGGTACCGACCCTCATCGTCATCAGTCTATGATAAAGTCACGCGGCGATCTCTGGGGCGAGGGGCACGAACTCGCCGGCCTGTTCGCTCGCCATTATGTCCAGCGCCACCTCGCACGACTCGGCCACTATCCTGTCCCCGTCGCCGCGGTACTTTTTCAACAGGTCCTCCGTGTCCGCCGCGGCGATGGACCCGATGGCCTCCGCCGCCTCGTGCCGCACCATCGGGTGCTCCGCCGTGTCCTCCAGCGTCTTCACGAGCGATGCCCTGGCGCGCGCGTCCGCCTCCTGCAGCTGTCCCAGGACGTAGCACACCTCGTGCTTGAGCAGCGCGGACGCCGACGATCCGAGCACCTTCCCGAGCGTGGCCGCCACCTCGGGCCCTGGTCCGCGGTTACGCAGCGCGAACATGGCGCCGTACCTGTCCCACATGTCGGCGGATTCGTCGAGTAACGTGGCGGTGAGGATGTCGGTGGCGACGGAGGCGGGCGCGGCGGGGACGGGGTCGACGGAGATGTACGGGGAATCCGCGTCGAGGCTGTCGTTGTTGGCCGCCGCGCCGCCGTCGGTGTTCGAGCGCGCGG
>Ga0302116_1000359_pt1 | contig 27100 bp, 22 predicted proteins | sample AG5_SCM_MG_FD_203124 | JGI IMG/M metagenome (GOLD analysis project Ga0302116, IMG submission 203124) | Marine microbial communities from Western Arctic Ocean, Canada - AG5_SCM | ecosystem: Environmental > Aquatic > Marine > Oceanic | place: Canada: Western Arctic Ocean | collected 2017-10-01 | reverse complement strand
CCCTCGGCACCATCGGCACCCTCGTCGCGGTGTATCCGGGGCTGGGTTTGTACTCACCGGCACCTCCACTTGCATGAGCTCCTCGTCGTTGAACCGCACGTTCAGCTTCCACGTCACCGTCCCTTCGTCCTCCGCCAGCCTGAACCGGTTCAGGTTTAGCATGTCAACCTGCCCATCCTTGGTCAGGCCCCTGAGCGCCGCCCGGACGCGCTGGTACCAGTCGTCGCGGTCCAGCTCCGGGTCCCCGACGTGCAGCTTGAGCACCGTCGCGCCGACCTGCTGCGCCGTGGCCCCGCGGAAGGATCCGTCGTCGCCCGCGCGGTCGTCGGCGTCGTCGCGCGGATCCCCGCCGCCGCCGCCGCCTACGCCGACGCCGGTGCCCAAATCGATCGGGACCGCCACTCCCCGCGCCTCCTCCTCGAGGCTGTGGAGCGCCGCCGACACCATCCGGCGGTAATGCACCATCGCGGGCGGGGTGGGGGACGACGCGGGGGCGACGCGGGGGCGCGACCGACCCTGCCGACGCCTCGCCCGCCCCTTCCGGCGCCGCGGAAGTGTGCCGCTCCGAGAAAACCGAGGTGAGGGTATTTCAGTGTTGGGCGAGGCTGTGTGGTCTTTTTATTGAGAAAAATGTAACAAGGCGTCGACGCCTTCGCACGCTACAAGAATAAGACCAAACAGCCCCCTCTCCGCTCCACTTGGCGCTTTGGGTGCCTGCAGCGAGTGGAACGTGTCGAATACCCGTCGATATCATCCTCACTTGGTGTCGAATACGACATGAAAGCGGACATCAAGTGAGGGACAGTTCCACTGGCTGCAGGTACACAGACAGTTTACCTATTCGCTTCGCGACAAGTGGAGCGGCTGAGTTTTGCTCCCCCGAATCCCGCCGTGTTCTCACACCTTCCCGTGAAACGTCCTTGCGATGACCTCCCGCTGGTGCGCCTTGGACAGCCGGTTAAAGTTCACCGCGTACCCACTCACCCTCACCGTCAGGTTCGGGTACCGACTCGGGTCGTTCATAGCCTGCACACAAAACACACCGTCAGTCAAATAGCCCATACGAACACAAAAACAAACTCGCCTCCACCAGCATCTCTCGGCTCATCACGTTGACGTTGAGGTGCTGCGCCCCGTTGGTGAAATACCCGTCGAGCAACGCGCACAGGTTATTTAGTCTGTCATTCGTCGTCTTACCCAGGCTGGGTGCCGGTATGGAGAACGTGTTGGACACGCCGTCCATGCAAACATCGTACGGGATCTTAGCAACAGAGTTTAGCGAACACTGTAAGAGTTAAACACGACGTCAGTCAGTCCAATTGCCCAGCCATACGATACAAGTAGTCTAATTGAAATAAACGTACCAGCGCGCCCTTCTTGTCCCGCTCGTGCATCGGATTGGCACCCGGGGCGAAGGGTTCACCCCGGAGCCGGCCGTCCGGCGTTGACCCGGTGTTGGCGCCGTACATCACGTTGGACGTTATGGTCAGCACGGACAGCGTCGGCGTCGCGTCGCGGTACATGCGACGTGACTGGAGCTTGGCGTGAAAGTCGGTGACGATCTTCACGGCGATTGAATCAACCGCGTCGTCGTCGTTGCCAAAGGCGGGCCAGTCGCCTACGCATTCGAACCCGACGCATAGACCGGTGTTATCGTCCAGCACCGGCGTCACCGCCGCGTGCTTGATGGCGCTCAACGAGTCGGTCAGCACGCTGAGACCCGCGACGCCGAACGCCATGAACCTGTACACATGACACGACGTCAGTTCAGTACAATTGCCCACACATACGAGAATTAAAAGTTAAAATACACGCACCGCCTGGAAGGTTGCGAGTCGATCAACGCGTTCATGTTCGCCTCGTAGTTGTACGTGTCGTGGCACTCGTGTATGATATTGAGGATGTCCACGTAGGTATCCACCAGCCAGTCCATGTAACGATCCAGCCTAGCGCACACGTCGGTGTACTCCAACGCACTCGGTTTGTTGGTGGCGACGTCGATGAATATGGCTGTACACAAAACACGACGTCAGTACAATTGCCCATACATCCAATGTAATCGAAATACATAAATAGAAAGAAACTTGCCTGGTCCGCCTAGGTTCCTGTCCAGGTCCGCTGGTGCCACCTGCGCGCCCGTGATCTCATCCTTCCCGCCGTTGAGTGCGTACAGCAGGAGCTTTGGTAAGTTACACCGCGCGCCGAAGAACTGGGTCTCCGCACCGAGCTTCATCCCTGCAAGAGTTTAACAAAACACTTGAAGTCGTTCTCTAATTGCCCATCACTTCAAATTAAGATGAACGCACCGGACACGCAGCACGACACGCCGTAGTCGTCTGTCCGATACGCGGCGCGCATTAAGTGATCGTTGATGTACTGGATCGAACACGTGCTGACGCTGACCGCGGCGCACTTTCTTCGGAACCCCGGCGGTAAGGAATTGACGTCCCACAGCACCGTGAAGTTGGGCTCGGGCGCCGGTCCCAGGTTAACGAGGCTCTGCAAAAACCGCCAGGAGGTCTTGGTCACGAGATGCCCGCCGCCGGTGTACCTCGCGCCGCCGATGCACAGAGTGGCCCAGATCGGGTCCCCGGCGAAGATCTCCTCGTACGCCTTCGGCCGGAGCTGACGGACGAGACGAAGCTTTATCACGAGGTGGTCGATGAGTTCCTGCGCGGTGGACTCCGTCAAGACTGTACACAAAACACACGACGTCAGACTAATTACCCATACGATGATTAAAAGATACTCACCGCCGGCGGCGATGTCGCGCTCGATGTAGATGTCGAAGAAGGCGTCGAGCCGGCCGAGTGAGATGGCCGCACCATCGTGTTCCTTGACGTGCGGAGGGGGGTGATTGGTCAGTAATTGGTTGGTAATTGGGTATTTGAGTATGGAAGGTGACTCTGGTTACTCACCTTGACGGCGGCTAGATAGGCGAAATAAGTCCACTGGACCGCCTCTCTGGCGTTCACCGCAGGTTTGGTTATGTCGAAGCCGTAGGACTTTCCCATGGCGGCGAGGTCCGTCAAGGCGTCCACCTGCCGCGCGATCTCATCCCGCAGCCTGAACGTCTCCTCGTTGGGGTCATGGGTAGCACTACCGGTGCCGTGACACATCGCGAGGTCCGATAGGTCTTTTCTTTTGCACCGGACCAGTGCTTCGACTCCGTAGAGCGCGACTCGGCGGTAGTCGGGGAGGATGCGTCCGCGGCCGTAGGTGTCGGGGAGGCCGGTTATGATGTGGTTCTTGCGCGCCGCGCGCATCTCGGGTGTGTACATGGAGAACACCGCGTCGTTGTGCGTCCGTCGCCAGCGCGTGAAAAAGTCGGCGACGTTCGGGTCCAGGGTCTCGCCCCGCTCCTCGAGGGCTCGCTGGACCATGCGTATCCCGCCGAGGGGTTTCATGGCGCGCCTCAGGGGCGCGTCCGTCTGCAGTCCCACGACGACGTCGTCGAGCGCGCCGGTTCCGTCGATGTACGCGGGTGGGTGCGAGGTGGCCTTGGCGGGGGTCTTCGGGTCGACCGAGAGAACGCCGCCGCGTCGTCTCTCCTCCTCGAGCAACACTTCGCACCGTCGCCACAGCTCCGTCGTCTTGTCGGTCGGGGGCACGAGCTTGGGGTACTCGGTGTCGAGGTCATCGTCGCACGGCGTGACGTTCGCGGTGATGAAGGATGCCACGTCGATGGTCACGTCGCACGTGTTCATGGCGCCGCGCGAAGTGAGGGGCGATATCCCGATACGCTGGTTTCGTCAGGTACTTCGAAGTTTCGGTGAAGTGTCCGAGAAAAAGCCACGACAGCACACTCTCGCCCTCGCAGACGACCATGTCGACCCAAAGTGACATGTCGGTACCCGATACGACCCTTCCCGCCTTCGGTCCCAGCCTGGACGTCGCTACCGTGGTCTTCTCCCACGTGCAATGCGTCAAGACCCGCCTCAACCTCGCGCTGGTGAGCAAGTTGTGGAGGGACGCCTCCAAGCCTGCCGCTGCGTACCCTCTCTGGTTCGACTTCAACGCATTCGGCCAGGGATACACGGATACAGACGGGAAAGGCTTTGGGTTTATGGCCATAAGCATGTTGGACAACGACGAAGCACTGTCTCTGCCGTACGAGAGAGTCGTCGGACTTCTTCGATGTCGTGGTAATCCTGATACTGTGGCCTGGGGAAAAGTATGGTACGACGCTGCTCGCCGGGGGAGTCTAAGGCTGCTGAAGTGGCTGCGAGTGAACAACCGTCCTTGGGACGAGGACACGTGCTGTTACGCAGCCTCACATGGGCACTTGTCCGCTCTCCAGTACTTCCACGAGAACGGGTGCCCGTGGGACTCGGAGACATGCGAGTACGCCGCCTATAACGAACACTGGGACTGCCTGCAGTACGCGGTGGAAAACAAGTGCCCAGAGTGGGAGATATACGCCAAGAAGTACCCCAAATGGTGCGATATGCAGGAGTACTACGCGTTCGCGTAGTACGCGGAACACCTCCGCTGAATTGCGAGTGGTCACATCGATACGAAGGCACGTGAGACGTTTCATCAATGCGAATCTTTCCTTGATGCAAAAGAATATTAAAACTAGAGCCCCACCTCGTCTCCGGTGAGGCCCACACACAAATTTGTAATCAACCAGGACATCAGTCCCGGTGCAAACCCTGCTGCGCCGCGTACTTCGCACTCTTCGTCGCCTTCCAGTAGTGCTCCACGTACGTATCCGCCGGGTCCGTCCACCCCCAGTCCTGCCTCATCACCGTGGTGACCAGCGTGTCCCAGTTGGCCGTATCCCCTTGGTACATCTGCATAGCGCGGTCCAGGGCGTACTCGATGTCGTAGTGCTGGCTGCCGTCAAACGAGAAACCGTTCGGGGTCAGGCCTTCCTCCGCGGCGCGGTCTCTGTCATCGTCGACGTCGAACACGGTATCACGTAACCCGCCCGTCCTGCGAACCACCGGAACTGTCCCGTATCGCATCGCGATCATCTGCGTCAATCCGCACGGTTCAAACATCGACGGCACGAGGAGGATATCCGACGCCGCGTATATGAGATGCGACAGCGGCTCGTCGTAGGCGAACACAAAGCCGGACTGCCCGGGGAACTTGGATCCGATGTCGTTGGCCATCTGGTTAAACTCGTTTTGCACGTTGCCGTCGGGCGCGCTGCCGAGTAGCACCACCTGTCCGCCGTTCTCCACGGTGCGGTACATGGCGTGTTTGATCATGTGGACACCTTTTTGGTTCGTGAGCCTCGCGACGACGCCGACGAGTGGCGCGGAGTGGTCCGCGGGTGGCATGGCCATCTTGAGTTTTTCCGCGAGCTGACGCTTGGCCACCGCCTTGCCGTTTTCCCAAGAGTCGGCGTTGAAGTTTTGTTCGAGGCACTCGTCCGTCATCGGGTCCCAGATCTCGATGTCGATGCCGTTGCGGACGCCGACGAGCTTCTCCTTGTGAGCCCGGATGGCACCCTCGCCGGCGATCTCGCTGGCGTACGTCGGCGACACCGTCGTGGCGAACGTGGCGCGCTCCATCGCCCTGCCGATGACATCCTGGCCGAATTGGAGGTTGTGGATGGTGAACACGGTGGCGCACCCAGGCGGGAGCTTGGACCGCCTGGCGTTGATGACCGGCGCGGAGGACCAATCGTGCGCGTGGATGATATCAACCTTGGCCTCCGTGTGCGACATCCACTCCAGCGCGCACTCGCAGAAGAAGTTGAACCGGATGTGGTCGTCGCCGCGCCCGTAGATGCACCCGACGTCGAAGTGCCCATTCTCCGGCTGTAAAAACGTCACGGGCACGTCCTCGACTTCCCCTTTCCACACGTTGATGTCGATGCCGTTGCACTTGAACTCGTCCGCGAGGTGCAAGCCCTCGATCTGCTCGTGGTCCATGCAGTCGTACTTGGGCAAGATGACCTCGACGTTGTGGCCCTTCTCGATGATCGCCCTGGACAGCGCGGTGACCACGTCGCCCATACCGCCAACCTTGGCGATGGGCGCCATCTCCACCGCGACGTTGACGACGTTCATGATGGGATCGCCGCCACCCTTGGCGCCCGTGATGTTCACGTGGTAGTCCAGCCCGTACTTGCTGTCGTAGTTACCCTGGCCCTGGCCCTGGTTTTGGGTATCCTTGAAGTAAAAGTCCATCACGTGAGCGTTTTTGGGCGCGAAAATCTTAGCCGTGTACGCCGGCTTCGCGTTGGCACCGCCCGGTAGTGTCGCGGGATCCGCCGGGAACATCTGCGTCGGCCCAAAGGTGTCCTTGTGCGTCCACCTGTTCCAGGACCCTTGTATGAACACGTCGTTGGTGCGAAGCGGGCACTTGGGATCCGTGCGGTCCAGCCGGTAAAAAACATCCACGGGTTGGCCCGCGACGGGCACCGCGGGAACGGTGACGACCTTCGCGGTGGCCGGGTCCTCGGGGGGCCTCGGCGCGAAGGACGAACGGGCGAGGAACTTACGCTCCGCGCGTTGCCCCGCCCTGTGCGCGGCGGTGGCATCCAGCGGACCTTGCTCCTGTTCCAGGAGTTCCTCTCGCTTACCCACGTTGTCCTCTTCGGGGGGTAACGTTCCGTCATCCGCGCCTACCGCGGCGTGGTAATCGCGTCCACCCGCGTTGTCGTATTGACCTTCGCCGTTGGAAAAGACAAAGTCGAGCACGCGGGCGTCCGGGTGGATGTACACGGGATCCGCGATCCACCAGTCGCCGCCGCCGCTGTCGAGCCAGTACTCGACCCGCGCCGGGTGATCGTGCGCGAGTGGCTGCATGCCCACCTGCCGCGGTTCCCCTTGCCAACCGTTGTATCCCATGTGCATGAGGCACTGTCCGCCGTCGCCGAAGCCGCTCTTCTTGTTGCGACGGTTGTAGATGATGCCGTTGTCGCCCGGCCTGGGGTTAGTGCCGAGCCAGTGGTACACCTCGTCGACGTGCGACGCCACGACGTCCGTCTGCGTGTTCACCCACTGCTCCGCTTCGAGCCTGCGCCGGCGCTTGCGCATCTCGAGTTCTTTATGGTACGCGGAGGCGTACACTTCTTGCAGCGCGGTCATGCCCGTGTCCGGGTTGATGGTATCCGCGGGGTTGGACAGGTTCTGGAGCTGCTCGGCGCTGTTGCTACCGAGCTGTTCGTGCGCGGCGGCTACCGCTTCACTCACCGGGGTTTGCAGGTTCAAAACCTCGGAGAGGAGCGTCTCGAGCTCGAGCTCCTCCGCAGTTTTGACCTGCGCGGCGGTGACGGGCGCGGGCGCGGGCGCGGGCGCGGGCGCGGGCGCGGGGGGTTGGCCTGGGACGGGGGTTGCCGCGGATTGCGTCTGTTGCGTCTGCCCCGGCGGCTGGCCGGGAACGGCGGCGGGCGCGATGCCGAGGTTGTTCTGGAGCAGCGCGATTTGGTCATTCTTCTTGTCGAGGAGGAGCTGCAGCTTGGCAAACTCGGCTCGGACGCGTTCGTCGCCGCTCGCGGCTCTGAACTCTTCTTTTTGCGAGAGCGTGAGTTCGGTGTTGACGGTGTCGAGCTCCGCGGTGAGGGATTCGACGCGGTGCCTGGCGTTGGCGAGGTCCGTCTCCGCCTGCTCCCGTTGTTCCCGTTCCGCCTCGAGCGTCTTTTCGAGATCCGCGGTTGCCTTGGCGACGCGCTTCTCGAACTCGATCATCTTCTCCATCTCGTTGCCAGCCTCCAGGTCGGATCGCCTGCGCTTCTCCTCGGCGGACTCCTGCCTCGCCTCCTCCGCGGCGGCTTGCGCGGCGACGATCTTAGCCTCGAACTCTTTTCGCGACGCGTCCTGTTCCTCCTTGAGCCGCGCGAGCGCCGCCTCAGCCTCTTCCTTGGCCTCCTCCGCCGCCTCGATCGTCTCGTACGCGATGGACTCGGCTTCCTCCTTCTCTTGCCTAGCCTCGGCGATGGACGCCTCCGCGGCTTTGGTGGCGGCGTTCTTGGCTTCGTTGACGGCGTTTTCGCGTTCCTCCTCGAGAAGTCGCGCCCTCTCCTTCTCCGTTTCGGTCGCCGCCTTGGCCTCGGCGAGCGCGAGCTCAGCCTCGGCGAGGGCAACCTCCGCTTCAGCCAGCGCGGTCTCCGCCTCAGCCTTGGCGGCGGCGATCTCCTGCTCGCGAATCTCAGCCGCCGCCGCCTCCGCCTCCATCCTCGCCGTCTGCGCCGAAACGTCGGAGTCCTCTCGGGCTTTGGCGATGGCCGCGGCGGCGTCATCCTCGGCGATGGTGACCTCGTTCTTAGCCGCCTGAATCCGCGACTCGGCGTCGTGGTTAGCCTCCGCGATCTTCGCCTCCATCTCCGCGCGCAGGCGCTCCAGCTCGATGCCCTGCGCCTTCTTCGCGGCGATGATATCGTCGCGGGATTTGCTCTCCGCTTTACTCACGTCCTTCTCGGCGGCGGCGACGGCTTCCGCGATAGCCGCGTCGGCGCGAGCCTGCGCCTCCTCCTTGTCCTTCTTGCCCTGCTCCTCAGCCTTCTCCGCGCGTTCCAGCGCGGCTTCCACCTTGGCGGCGGCCAGGTCCTCCGCCTCGAGTTTGACCTCGGCGATTTGCTTCTTGAAGTTTGCGTTGAGCGATTCAATCTCCTTCGCCGCCGCCGCCTGGATGCGCTCAATCTCCTTCTCGGAGACTGACGCCTTCTTCTTGGCGCTCACGACGTCCGCCTCGGCAGTCTGCACAGCCTGCGCGACGGCATCCTTGGCAGCCTGGATCGCCTCGGAGGTACGGGCCGCCTCGAGGGCTTCTTCCTGCGCGGCGGCGACCTCCTCCCTCGCCTTGGTCATGGCTTCGTCAACCTCCCGCTTAGCTTTGGCCCGCGCGGCGGATACCTCCTCCTCCATCTTGCGCTCAACCTCGGCGATCGCCTTGGCCATCTCGGCATCCTTCACGGCGATCTTAGCGGCGGCTTCCTCGCGCGCGGCGGTGACTTCAATCGCTGAAAGTTCCTCCGCGGCGTCGAGCGCTGCTTCCGTCTTTGCGAGTTCCTCGGCGAGGGTATCCTCAGCGGATTCCCTGGCGCCTTCGGCACCTTGCCGCGCGGCGCTCACCTCCTTCTGGAGCCGTGTCTCCGCCTCGAGTATGCGCTTCGACGCGTCGAGCTCCGCGCGTTTAGCGCGTTCTTCCGCTTCGTTGATCGCGGTTTCCGCGGCTCGTTCCGCGTTTTCAACCTCCTGGCGGGTGATCTCTTCTTGGACCATCTTCGCGGCGCCGACGTCGTTGTCGGCTTGCTTGCGAACCTCCTCGAGCTGCGCGAGCGCGGCGTCGCGCGCGGCGGTCGCGTCGGCGATGCCCACGCGCGCGGCTTCCTCCGCGGTGGCCACCTTTGTTGATGTATCCGCGGTGATTCGATTGAGTTCGAGGCGAGCCGTCTCGGACGCCGCCTCCGCTTCGGCCCTCGCGGACTCCGCCGATTGAACCCTCGAGTCGCTCTCCGTCTTGACCTGCTCCAGCGTGGTCTGTAAGGTCTGCGCGCGCGTCGTGGCGTCCACCAGCGCGCGCTTGTTAGCCTCGCGCTCGCGTTCCAGCTCGCGCTCCGCGGCGGCGACCCGTTTCGCCGCCTCTTGTCGAATGCGCGTCACCGCCTCGTCCATGTCGCTGACGGCTCGAGCGGCGTAAGCCTGCGCCTCAGCCTCAGCCTGCGCGAGCTCGGCGGCGGCCTTGTTGGCCTCGGCGGTGGCCGCCGCGGCGGCGGCGTCGATGTCTCCCGCGTTGTCACGTATCATGCCCTGCGCCAGTCGCTGCGCCTCGACCGTGTCCTCGAGATCCGTCGCGGCGTTGGCGAGGGCGTCGGGGGGTGGGGGCGGGGCCTGGGGGGGATCGGCCTGCGGGGGCGCGGGGGCGGCGACGTCGCCGCCGCCGAGGGATGCCTCCTGGTCGGCGAGGCGCTTGGCGAGCTCGCGCGCGGCTTTGACGCGCTCGGCGACGGATTTCATCACCTCGGAGCCGCCCGGGTCCGCCGCGTTGGTTCGCGTAGAGGCGGATCCCCGGCGTCCGCGCGGGGCGGGCGCGTTGGACGCGAGTTCGAAGGCGCGCGCGGGGCGGGCGCCGCGGCGCATGCCGGGGACCGCCGCGGTGTTGCTTCCTTCGATGCCTCCCTCGCGTCCATCGTAGTGGACGCAGTCGATCGCGACGCCGAGACGCGCGGACGCGTTCGTCGCGACTCGCCCGGCGGTGCCACCGCCTCGACGCGTCGGCGTTCGCGCGACGGGCGAGGGTGATCGCCCTCGGTTAGCGTCGACGGCGCCGCGGCCCCTACCGGCGGCCACGGCGATCGACGCATCCACCGAGGGTACTATCGAGGGTACCATCGCGCCCGCGTCCACTCACGGGACGGGCCAACGGACGGCGACGAGACGGTGATCTACCCGACGGTCGGGGAGAAGTTGGGATGCTTTCGGGAGATTTGACGTTCAGAGTTTCTCCACGGACGACCTGGTCACGCTCGTCTGTGCGACCGGAGACCGTTCGAATGCTCGAGATACCTCACGAGCGGTCGAACGATGTTCACGCGCCCCTCCGATGGGTGCCGTGGGACCGAGCGGCCGGTCAGTGGGCGTACCCGAGAGTGCTCGCTCGCCGTTTGAAAAATTGCCTGTTATTGTTATTAGGGTATGCCCACGAACCGGTGGATAAACAATTTCGCGTTGTATGTGGCGCGGGCTGGGTAATTAGACTCGGAGGGGCAATCAAATCCGAAATAAGCGGTTTAGGCGGAATCCGAGTCAGATCCGTGGCCGAAAGGCCTCCACGCTGGCAAAAAATAAAAAGATTTGAGTGACAAACAGTCTGTGACCGTGTGGGAAAAACCAACGGGTTTTACACCCAAAATTAAACCGTTCGATGTTTTTTTTCGTCGCTTCGAAGTTCTCAACAAACAGGACTCGGCAACAACTTCAAACGCCGTGTGAAGAATAATGACACGGCTCAGAAGTCGGGAGGGCGCGGGCGCGTGTTTGGAGAAGTACGCGAAGACTTCAACATGCCGCTCATCTACGCCTTCGTGGCCCGCGGCACCACCGTGCTGGCCGAGCACACCGGCCACAGCGGCAACTTCGCCACAGTCGCCGCCGAGGTGCGTCGTGTCAACTCGGCGCTGTTACCTCCGTTTTGTGACGTTTGCGCGCGCGTGGGCTTTTTTTGCTTCCCCCGGGCGGTGAACGCGCGCCCGTGGGGGCACGAGACCGGCCCGATCGCGGCTCATTCACCCCCCGTCGCCTTTACCCGCGACGTATAACTCGAGATCGCGACGAGCGCCGTTCGAAACGTCCCGCTGACCCCTGACCCCGCCCCCCCCAATCCGCGCAGACGCTCCCCAAGATCCTCGAGAAGCTCAACTCGCAGAAGAAGTTCACGCTCATGGCGGACGGGCACACGTTCAACTACCTCGCGGATGAAGGGTACGTCTACCTGGTGGTCGCCGACGAGGCGTACGGGCGGCAGATCCCGTTCGCGTGCCTCGAGCGCATCAAGGATGAGTTCAAGTCCCAGTACGGCGGGCGGGCCACCGACGCCATCGCGCACTCGCTGGACCGATCGTTCGGCCCGAAGATCAAGGCGCAGATGGAATATTGCGCGAACAACCCGCAGGAGCTGACCAAGGTCTCGAGGGTCCAGGCGCAGGTGAGCGAGGTGAAGAACATCATGATGGACAACATCGAGAAGGTGCTGGACCGCGGGGAGAAGATCGAGCTCCTGGTGGACAAGACGGAGAATCTGCGATTCCAGGCGGATAACTTTCACAGGACGGGGCGGCAGCTTCGGCAGCGGATGTGGTGGAACAAGCTCAAGATGCAGCTCATGTTCGCGAGCGCGTTCGTGATGTTCATCATCGTGCTGTTCCTGATCTTCTGCTACTCGGGCGGAAACGACTGCACCAAGAAGAAGGAGTAAACGGCCGGCGGGCAAGCCGGCGTGTGTACGAATAAAAAAGAATTTCATTTGAAGACTTTGTGAATAGAGACGTTCAATTCACCACTAACTCGCGACCAATCACACTAACTCGCAGCCTCGGGCGCCTCGACGAGCCCCTGCCCCCGTCCATCCTCATCATCACCCGCCTTCGAGTCCCGCGGCGGCCTGCTGACGACTTCGTCGGGCGTTCGGTGCGCGTGAGCCCGCTGCAGCAGCCGCTCGTGCCAAACCTCGAACCTGAACCCGATCTCACCCGCGTCGCTCGTCTGGCACAACAGCGCGATGGGTTGCCCGTCCATGATCGGCACCAAGTCGAACTTACCGACGCCGAGGTCCACGGAGTACTTCGACATGTCGATCTGCGACTGCCAAAACGAAAAAGTCCACACGTTTTCTGTGTCGTAAGTAGGTACTCGGCCGTCGTTCGCGGCGCCCGGGTTCAAATGCCCGCACCCGGCTTTCCGCCTCGCGCTCTTGGCGTCGCGGATGATCTTGGAGAGCTTCCGGCGGCGCTCGTTCGCGCTCATCTCCTTCCCGCACCCGTCCAGGCATGCCATCCGAGCGTTCTCCTCGATGGGCGTCAGGGTTAGATCCGGCTCTGCGCCCGGCGCCGCGCAGCTGATCGTCTGCGCGGCGAGCGCGATGGGCGCGAGCATGTACGGCCGCGCCGACGTCGGATCGCTCAGGTCCATCGAGTACTGCGCCCCCAAGCTTCGAACCACGCGCGTGCACAGGTTCAGCAGCCACCTGGTGGGTAAATGCCGAAGGGGCCGAGCGAGGGACATGCCGAAGTGCAAGTCGTCCATAAACACCGGCCGCTTGAACCGGCCTTGCACCGAAAACTGTATGGCCCTCGCCTTGCCTTTGAACACGAGATCGGGGGTGTTGTCCAAACCCCGGAGGAAGATCACCGCGCGGCCCTTGAAGAGCTCGGTTTCAAACTCAAACGGGACCTGCGTTTGAAGCGTGACTCCGTCCTCCGGCCTGTTTTTCACGCTTTTCGGGATCCACTGCCGCGGATACTCCGGGCTTAACCGTACCCCCACGGGCGTCCTTTCCCCCGCGTCTTTGAACACCGTCGACGACGCGAGCGGCGGGGGCAGCGCCTGGTCCTCCGGCCGCGGCGTAGGCTCGGAAGATGAACCGTCACCGAAAGACCCGCGGGCACCCCGAGGTGACACGCCGAAAAATCTGTGAAACGAAGTTAATCGCGCCAGCCTTCTCCCCGAGCCCGAAGGCGTTCCCGACGACCCAGGGCCCCGCGGGGAGTCGACGTCGCGGAAACCCTCGCGTTGGCTCAGGCTCCGTAACCCCGGCCCGCGAGGCGTGTGTGCATCATCGTCGCCGGCGCGAGAATCGTGAAAATTGTTACTCGCGTCGACGGTGAGGTTCGCGGCGCCTCCCCTTCGTCGCAGCCGCCGACGTAACCCCGCGATGGCGTTTACACTCCCCGGCGCGGCGAGAAAGTCATCCCGATTCCCGGTCCCGCTCCTCCTCCCACCGTCACCGTCCCCAGCGCCCGCGTCGAGGGTACCGTCACTCGAAGTATCGTCGAGCTCTCCGTCGCTCACATCCTCAAAGTATCTGTCATCCGCGGTGTACAGCACCGTATCGAACGACTTGCGGTCAACCTGTAAAACAAACAAACACGACGTCAGACAAATTGTCCATACGACCATACAAGAATAAAAAGAAACTCACCACGAAGACGCCGGCGCTGAAGGCCAACGCCGCGGCGACCAAAGTGACGGGCACGTGCGTTCGTTTGAGCCACGCGGGACCGAACCCCGCGACGTCCTCCTCGGCCACGTGCGACGCGAGCAGCGCTAGTACCGCGAATGCGAGCATGAACACCGCGGCTCGTGTCCACGCGAGCTGCGTTCGCATCTCGAAGATGACGAGCTCGACTCGTTCCATGGCTGCGGCGTGTTCGGAGCTGATGGCTCGGGTCGCCGCGGTGTGTCGGTCGACGACGGCGCAGACGTCTTTGACCTCGCCGCGGATCTTGCCCATCTCCTGGGACATGCACCAGCGCGCGGCTTGGACGTAGCGGTCCATGCCGTCGCCGAAGCGGTACAGGAACGACCTGTTGAGGAAGGTTTTGTGCGTGGAGACCGCTTTCACGAGGCCGGCGTTGACGAGTTTTTGGCCCATGGCCGCGGCGTCGTCGACGGTGCGCGCGACGCCGTTGGCGAGCATCCACTGCACCGCGACGCGTCCGGTGAAGCACGCTTTGTGTTTCTTGAGGTTACGCTTGTGGTCCCGGAGCTCAACCTCGGAGCTCATGCGCACGGCGAGGTCGAACAGTCGCATCTGCTCGGACTGTTCGCCCTGGTGCAGCACGCTCGCGATCTGCTCGCCGGCGTCCTCCTCCTCGTCGGACTCCTCGGACTCCGCCGCGGCGTTGTGCGCGTGCGCGCCTATGTTGAGCTCGGGGAGGGACCCGGAACTGCCGCGGCGGTTCACGGCGGCGAACGACGGCGGAACGGGCTCCACATCCGACGAACCCTCGGAGACTGACTGGTGACCGCCCTCGGTGGCATCTCGCGGGGCGCCCGCCGCGCCGTCGCCCGGTCCATCACCCGCGGGTTTGCCCCCCGCCGCGACACCCGCCCCCCCGTTCCGTCCACTCGGTGACGAGTACATCACGACCCGCCGGGCCGCACCCGCACCTCGGTATGCCCCGGGAGCGCAACAGACGGCAACTGTCAAACACGTGCTGAGCTGTTCAACAAACGTGGCCGGGAAAACGCGTCTGGTCGTAAAATGACATGCTGGGCTCCTCGAGGGTACGCTCAAGCACGTGTACGTACGCGTGGGGGTGATGCGATTCAATTAAATAAATAGACGGGTCCTAGACCCACGAACGCATAACGCAAACTCACGCCTTCTCCTCCCCGGCGGGCGAAGGCTCCGGCGCGGCCGGCTCCGCGGGCTCCGGCGCGGACAGCTCGCTCGGAATCTCGGTGACTGCGGCTGGGGGTTCAACTGGCGCCGCTGGCTGCTCGGGCTCGTCACCGCCCCACGCCGCCGCCGCCGCCTGCGCCCTCATCTCCTCCGTCACCATGTTCTCGGACTCGTCAGCCGAGGGTGCCGAGGGTGCCGACACAGCTGTGTCCGCGGACACGGGATCGGGCGCGGGCGCTTGTCTCTTTGTGGGCACCGGCGCGGTGACTCCCGCGATGTCGTTGCGGATCTCGTCGAGTCCGATCTCATCCTCGAGGGTATCCCGGAACTCCCTGCTGACCTCCTGCAGCTCCTTGATCGTGGGCTGGAACGCCCGGAGGGTCTGGCCGAGTTGTTTGGCGATATCGGCGAGTCCCTTCGGACCAAAGACGAGGAGAGCGACGACCCCGATGACCAGCGCTTCGGGCGCGCCCACGCCGAACAGGCTCGCGTTGGTCTGTGATGGAGCGGTTGGGGTGTTTGTTCAGTGGTTTGGGGTTGAGGGTTCGAGTCCGGGGTGCGCCGGGGTGTGGGGGAGACGCGTGATGGGGCCCGAGAGCGTGACGGGTCCGCGTACGCGCATCTAAAAGTCGGGATAACGTTTGGAAGATTATTAGGGCTGGGTGGTGCCCATCGGTGGGAAGGGGCCCGTGAGTTGTTGCTTCCGATGAGTGTGCGCACCTGGACGGAGCGGCGGCGCGCGATGGTGATCGGCGCGCGCGACCTCACGGCGAGCATCGCGGCGGCGTCGCCTCCATTGAAGTGGCGCTGCGTGAGGTTGCGGCTCTGAATCGACGACGACGACTTCGATCCGGAGGTGGACGCGCGGCCCCCGCGGCAGCCTCGGGCGCAGGCGACGGGCCGACGGTCGGTGGCGACCTGGACGGAGGCGAGCCCCGCGGTGGGGCGCGCGACGGTCATGGCGATGGCGGACATCTTCTAAGACGCGGTTCGGTGTGCGGCGCGGCACTCGCGTCGTCGACCGCCGAAAGGAAACTTCTTCAACCCCGAATGGATCAAGCATGTGCACTTTGCCGTGAAAAAAAATCCTGCCGTGATAACGAAGCAGAGTATCCAGTCAGGTACTTTTTCAAATTGAGCGAATCTATGCGCATATTTCAGACTGATTTGTCATACTTTTTAAAAGGTGATATGGGGAAATTAACTCAATAATGACGAGTCCTGCCCCCCTTGCGAAAAAATTCACCCCACGTGTTTGTCGCACCACAATTCTCAGCCTCCCTCAGTGTGAGACGCGCGAGAGAAGGCGGCGTCACGATGGCTGGCGCGACCACCGACCAGCACCAACACACGGGCCACGACCATGGACACGACAGCGACGTCAGCCACGGCAACCGCGAGAACACCCCCGCGCGCTCGGAGGGCGGCGCGGACAGCGAGGCGGGCCCATTTTCGCTGAAGCGCGCGCGCGCGCACCCGTGCGACAAGTGCGACAAGTCCTTCCACTACCCCGCGCGGCTCATCGAGCACAAGAACGTCCACTCGGGAAAAACCCCGTTCAAGTGCGAGCTGGAAACCTGCGACAAGGCGTTCCCCACGAGCGACCAGCTCCGCACGCACGCGCAGAGGCACCAGCTACGATTCACGTGCGAGATTTGCCAGAAACGATTTCAGACCGAGTCCATCCGAAGGACGCACATGCTGACGCACAGCACACTCCGGCCGTTCGGGTGCAAAGACCCGCGATGCGACAAGACGTTCAAGACGCAGAAGGCGCTGGAGAAGCACGCGGAGATTCACAAGCCCGAGGCGCCGCAGGTGTGCGACCTGGACGGATGCGGGCGGGTGTTTAAGCGCAAAGACGGTTTGCAGCGGCACAAAAGAAACGAGCACGGCGTTCGGGTCAAGAAGCGACGGAGCACGCGGAAGGAGAACGGCGTCGGGTTCGAGGACGCGGACGTAGCATAGAGAGACGATACGAGTACACGATCGTGCATAGACGATACGATATACCTGAAACACGGGACACACGTCATCATACCGTATGAACCCTCGCGCCCTCCTCGCATGATCAAACTTTTCCTATTTGGCAATTGAAACTGTGGATCGTTGGTGGCTACAGGACAGAGCACGGCGCGCGGGTCTGGGACCCGGGACGATGTCGCGCCGCGACGATGACGACGATAAGTACAACAAGGCTAAGCGTGGGGGCAGGCCCGTGGCGTACAGCGCCGCCAAGGCGCCCTCTTCCGCGCGCGGCGGCTCTTCCATGGGGGGCGCGCGGGGCGGCACATCCTTCTCGTCGTCCCAGAGCGTGAGCTCGTCCCCCGCGCAGTTCGGGGGCTTCGGGGGCGACGACGACGCCGACGCGCTCGCCGCCAAGGTTCGCGCCAAGCTCGACTTCGTCTCCACCAGGGCCGGCGCAGACGACGAGGAAACCGAGGCGGAGCGCGTCAAGGCGTCGCTCGATCGACTCGCGTTCGCCTCGCAGGTCAAAGGCGTCCGCTCCGCGTTCGGCTCAGCCATCAACGACGCCGCGTCGGAGATCGACGGGCTCGCGTCCAAAGCCGAGGAGACCGTCGCGTCCTTCCAGGCGATGCAGTACGCCGCCAAGTGGATGCCCGTGGACACCAGGCTATCCATGAAACCAACCTACGTCAAGGTGCCGGTGCAAGCCGTGGAACGTATCAAGTTCTGGGAGAGTGAAAAACTCGCAATGATCGTGTCGCAACACGCGGAGGAGAAGGAAAAGATCCTGGCGGAGAACGCGGGGCTGCGGAGCATGATGGGCCTGGAAGAAGCCAACTCCCCGGCGGTCGAGACGATGCGGGAGACGGAGGACGGCGTGAACCGCGCGCTCCTACTCTCCGCGGTTGAAGAGATTAAACAACTTCGCACGCGAATCACCGTGCTGGAAGGTGAAGCCGCGAGGTCACGCATCTCCTCCTCGGGGTTCGGGTCGTTCTTCGGCGGGGGGAACGAAGGCGGCGTCAACAGCGCGCAGATGTCCAAGCTCACCACCGAGCTCGCGCGGTTAGAGGAGGACAACGGCCGGCAAAAGTGGATGATCGGAGAGAAGGACAAACAAATCAAAGAAGTCCAAGGTAAGTACGCCGCGTCCGCGGCGTACAAACTCCAGGAGAAGCTCCAGGAGTCCATGGAAGCACTGGAGGTCATGGCCAACTTACAGGCGGAGCAGTTGCAGTACATGGAGGACCACGCGCTGCGCAAACTGGACGCGCAGGATACGCAAATCGCGGACGTCCAGGATGACCTCGACGTCAAACGCGCGCATCTCGCGCAGCTCAAGACGCTGATGAAGGGGTACTGGGAAACCGGCGACGACTCGTTGGTTCCGCCCATGCTCTCACTGGCGGGGTTCAGCAAGAAAGAGGCGATCGCGATCGACGCGAGCCGCGAGTCCCTCGCGACCGCGGGGCTCGGTGGTTTGGTACGAGGGTTAGGGCGGAGGGGCTACGGGTTTTACGAAAAGTTTCTGGTGGCGTGCGCTCCGCCCGCGAACCAGCCGCGGCGCGGTGACCGACTTACCGGACCGGATGACACGCCAGGTGGCGAGAGCCCGAGCCCGGCGCCGTCCACCGCGCCGCCCACGGCGGAGAGGATGGCGGATGACATCGCGGGCGAGATTGGTGAGTCCCCCGCGGCGGCGACGAATCCGGCGAAAAATCTATTCGCCACCTCGGAAGACGTCCCGGAATCCGCGGCGCCCACCCCGGAGAAGGCGGTTGACGACGTGAAGGGGCTCGCGAACGATGACTCCCTCACCCTCCCGTCGCCGCCCGCGAACCCCGAGGAGGGAATCACCGCGGTGGGGGAGTCAACGGAGTCAACGGTTGACTCAACGGTGTCAACGATGGCCGACTCTGAGCGCAAGGCGCCCGCCTCCCTCGCGCGGCGCCGGGAGAACGAGACCCCGGCGGAGAAGGCGAGGCGCGAGGCGGAGAAGTCGGCGCGTCGCGAGCGGCAGCGGCGATCCATCGATTTACCACCCCCAGGGTCCGCGACGCGACGTGGCAACAAGGGAGCAACCGAAGGCCACTTCGCCGGCTTCGAGGATGATTCGCAAAAGGAGAAGGAGCGCAAGGAGAAGGCCAAGGCTCGCGCGCCGTTGCCCGCGCCGAAGCTCAAGGGTAAGGCGGCGGAGCGGGAGGCGAGGCGCGTGAAGGAGGAGGAGGCGAGACGGGCGACGGGTGACGGGTTCGCGGGCTTCGGCAGCGACGAGACTAACGACTCGGACAGCGACTGACGATGATGATGAGTTCCATGTACCCATTTCATTATTCCGATAGATCGTCTACTTTGACGCCTTCTTGGCCTCGGGCGCGGGCTTCTTGGTGTCGCCGCGCGTCTCCTCCTTCTCGCCGTCGATGGGATCGTCCAGCGAGTCCGGGAGGACGTCCTCGTCTCCTTCGGCGTCCTCGCTGGATCCCTCCAGCATGTCCCCGTAGTACTTCGGGTCCGCGATCATGCAGTCCCGCAGCGCGGCGGTCTGCTCGGCGCACTTCTCCACGAAGTCCTCCTTGCCCTCCTTCGCGGCGTCGACGCAGTCCTCCCACGCGACGAAGGTGGCCTTGCACGATCCGCCCTTCATGAACTTGCAGAACCCGCACTCCTCCTCCTCCTCTTCCTCCTCCTCCTCCTCGCCGGCCTTCGAGCCCTCCTCGGCCTTCTTCTTCACATCGGCACCCTTTTCCTCGGTCTTCTCAGCGACGTCGTTAAGATCAGCGTCCACCGCCGCGCCGTCGCCGGGCTTGGATCCGGCCGCCCCGGCCTCGTCCTCCCGGTCGATCGTGTCGATCGCCGTCGTCGTCTCGGACCCTAGAGGCTCCCCGCCCCAAAACATGGAAGTGAACGCCCCAAGCATCGCCGCCGCCGACGTGTCTCTCGTTGTGGCGATGTTGCCATCACCGCAGGAAACCCTGATGCATCAGTCCAAAAGCGGTTTTATCCAAAAAGTTGCCGCGTGGGATTGGGGGCGGCACAACGAGCCGCCGCGGGGCCTCTGGGACGCCGGGGTTGGCGGCGGGGCATCGCGCGCGGGTCACCGGCAACACCTACTCACGCGATGTGCGGCGCCGCGAACAGCACGGAGGACGTGCACGCGTCACCCGCGCCCGCCCAACCCAACGCGGCGGACGCGAATGAAATTGCAAACGCGCCGACTTCTCCAACAAACGACGAGCCGAGAGACGAGAACGCGGTGGAGCTCAGCGCCATGCTCGCGGCGCTGCGCGAGCTTCGCGGGGAGATGAAGAGCGCGATCGACTCGCCGCTGATGCCGAACAGGCAGCAGAGGGTGCTGGAGCTCCTCCGGGACAGACCCGCGCTGGCGCATCGATGCGGCGTCTTCCCCGAAGTCCTCCCTTCACTCGTCGAGGCCAATCCCCCGGTGGCGATAGAGCTCGTGCTCTGCCTCGCGCGCGATCACCCGGCGCCGTCGAACAACCTCCCGGCGTTCTTCGAATCCCTGGTGTCCATGCCCACCAGCCTGCACTCCATGGAGGTGGTCAACAGGCTGGTATCCGACGCGAGCGAGCTGCTGCCGGATGAATTCATCAGGGCGTACGTGTCGGGATGCGTAGCCTCGTGCTCGCCTCACGCAGACGGAGCCTCCACGCCCACGTCCAGCCCGGGCGGGGATGGCATGTTGACTGGAGGCGGAGCATCCGGCGGGTTGTCACCGTCCGTATCGAGCGGGTCATCGTCGGGCGCGCGGATGGTGCGGCTGGTGTGCATGTTCCTCCAGCTGCTGGTACGGAAGAAACGACTGTTAAGGGGCACCGACGTCGCCGCCGAGGTTACCCAGTTTTGCGTGGAGAACATGCGGACGAAGGAGGCGGCGGCGCTGTACCGGCTGTTGGGGGCGGCGAACGAGGAGCCGGTGGGTGGTGGCGGCGGGGGTGGGGTCGTGGAGGAGTCGTGTGGGGAAGTGGGGACGCCGTAGGGCGACGTAACCTTAATACAATCAACACGGTTAGAGAAGACTAAGTGAGTGTCCGAGAAATCCCGCATCGCCTGTCACTGACGCCGGCGCACCATGGCGTGTACCGTATCGCGGGTCGTCGCCGCCACTCTCCCAGCATACGTGTCGTCAACGTACCGTACGCGGCGACCTGTCCGTCGTCGTCCGCTCGATACCCGCGTCGCCGCCGTCGCCGTGTCCGATGACACCGCCCTTCTGAAGAGAATGTTTCAGTTCGTGCCCTTCGGCGAGAGCTCCCCAGCCTGGCCCTCGCTGTCGTGCGACGGCAAGGTCCCGGGCACGACGATGGACCTGACGCACTGGACGAACAACGAAACCCCGGATTCCATCTACGCCGACACGTCCACGGAGATTGCGCTGAACTTCGCGCACGCCCGCGCCGTGCAATCCGCGTGGCGCGAACACGACGACGCCGTCGTGGTTAACAACCACTACGACGCAGACGGCGTTCTCTCCGTCTACGCGTGCGTGAACCCGAAACACGCCCTCACGCACCGCGCGCTGATGATCGCGGCGGCGGAGGCGGGAGATTTCGGCGAGTGGAGCTCCGACGACGGCGTCAAGCTCGAGCTGGCGATCGGCGCCCTCGAGGATGATTCATTAGAAGACGCAGGGTACGCCGCGGCGCTGGAGATGGCGCCTTCGCTGTTGGAGGACATAAACGCGCACGAACACCTGTGGCGTGATGACTGGAACCGCGTTCAGGCATCGTGGGACATGATCCGCGGCGGTGTCGCGACGGTGGAGGTCATCAAGGTCGGCGACGACGCTGGACACACGGTGGCGGTGGTCACTCAACCGATTGGCTCGAGTCGAATCGATGCGCGAGCGCTGCATCGCGAGTTGAGGGACACCCACCGCGCGTGCGGCATGTCCGGTGACGACGCCGCGCTCCGTGTGCTCCGTGCGACGATGGACGACGATAAGAGGTTCACGTACGAGTGGGAGAAGCCCGGGTACGGTTGGGTGGGCAGGTTAAAGGATCGTAAGCCGGCGGGTGAAGTGGACGCTGAGAAATTGGCCGAGAAGATGAATTTGTTTCTTCAGTCGGCGTTCAAGGCTGGGACGTGGGAAACTGGGGGCGACGGGGGTTTGGTGTCGATATGTAAGAGCGACACGTGGACGAAGACGACGCCAGGGGTGGTCGCGAGGACCTTGTCCGAGATCGAGTTAGCTTTGCGAGAGTGAGCGGGTTTCGTGTACTTTTGGCTATTTGGTTATTTGGTTATTTGGATCCCCTAAACTCTCTCTCAGCAGCAGTCGCATATCTCGAGCCTGATGGCAGTACTGAGGCAGTCCTTGGAGCAGTAGTACGCCCGCCTGCACCTGTTGCACCGGACGGCCGCGCCCTTCTTGCCGCACCGGTTGCAACGCCTGTACCTCGCCTTCTCAGCTTCGTACGAGTCTCCCGTCACGATCCCTTTCAACTTGAGCAGGGCGCCGATCGCGGCGACCGCGCCGGCGACGTAGATGACCGGGTCCGGCAGCTTCTTCAGGAGCTTCTCCATCCTATCGCAGTCGACTACGTTCCAGCGTGGTCAAATTCGAAATCGCTTCCACCCCCGGGGCCTTCGCGCGCGTCGCTTGTGGCGCCCCGGGGCGGGGCAATTGCTGAGTTGGCAGAGTCAGCGAGTTCTCGGCAGCGGCAAACAGTAGGGATTTATTAGTTTGAAACCCGGGGACGCGCGGGTCACACCTCGTATCGGCGATGGCGACGACGGGGCTGAAGATCACGTTCAAGGCGGCGGCGCCCGCCGCCGGGGACGACGAACCCTCCGCCAAGAAACCCAGGCCCAACGCCGGCGGCGCGCCGTGGAGCGACCCGAACTGGGCCGATCAGTTCAAGCAGCTCGCCCCACCGCCCCCGCGGGCGGAGCGGTCCGCGTTGGTGGAGCTGCGCACGGGCGGCGCGCCCCCGCCCAGCCGAGCGGTGGATCAGCCGAGTTCGGGGCCGGCGCTCGGCGCGGTCCCGATCGCCGAGGCGACGACCATGTCCAAACGACCCGCGGGCGGCCACGACGAGTTCCTGGACGACAACGAGCGAGATTTCAGGGACGACTTGGCGCACTTTCTCAAGTTTAGGTCGCGACACGATCTGTACTCGCCGATCTTCCTCGGGATCCCGCTGCCATTCCGCAAGGTGTTCAAGAAGGTCCGGGCGCTGGGCGGGTACGCCAAGATATGCGAGCAGAAGCTCTGGATGCGCGTGTGCAGGGAAGCCGCGAGCGGCAAAGACCTCAGCGGCCAAACCTCAGCTTCCTTCGCCATGCGTAAAAACTACGAAAAAACTGGGATGCTCGAGTGGGAAAGACACCTCGACGGGACGTCCCTGCCGCAAGACGCGGCGCCGGACCCGGACGCCGGTAAGGAATTCACAGCTGTGAACGCCGACGCGGTACTACAACCAGGGAGGAGGGTGCGGGTCCTATGGATGGAGCCAAACGGGGAGAGCGCGTGGTACGGTGCCAACGTCAAAAAGTTTGATCCAACCGAAAAAAAACATTTCATCGCGTACGACGACGGCACCGAGGAGAGCATCGACTTCGGCGAGGAAAAGGTGGAGGCGGTGGTGGACGGCACCGACGGGGACTGACCCTCGATAGCCGCGCGATTAGGATTAGAGTTGGCGTAAATCACCGTTTCAAACGACACCCGTATGATAGACTAGTCGCGACTATAGCGTCACGAACTCGTCGGCTTCGAGGGTGACGTCCGTCTCTCGGCCGAAGATGACGAGCTTAGCGTCCGCGCCGTCGTCGCCCCTGTCGTTCGTGAGGTATCCCTTGAACCCCTTGAACGGGCCAACCTTGACCTCGATCTGCGTGGCACCATCCGGGGCCTTGTTACCCCCGTGGATGGCAGCCTCGCGCATCGCCATCGCCTCCGCGCTGACCGTGGGCTCCGACACATCATTCGCGTCACCCGCGTCAGCCGAGGGCATCGCATCGACGATCTCGGCATCGTCGGCGTCGGGGAGCGACCCCATGGCCTCCGCCCTCGCCTTCGCCTCCGCCTGCTTCTTCAACGCCTCCGCCATCACCGCGTGCTCCGCGTCGCTCACCACCCGCACGTCGCACATCTTCATCATCGTCTCCAGCTGCATCGCGGGGACCCGTCTCGGTTTCTCCCCAGTTTGCCTTCGAGTGCTCCCGTACTTGGTCACGCCGCTCGACGCGAACCCTTTGACGCCGTAGATCTCCTCCAGCGAGTTCAGCACCGTCTGCGTCAGCTTCGTGTGCACCAGGACGTACCCGGGGAAAGGTAACACGGCGTTTTCGTCATCCGGGACCGATCGGAGCAGGTCGATTCGAGTTTTACCTTTTGCGTCTGATTCGGCAACCGCGAACGTATCCTTTGGTACCCGCGGGACCCAGACGACCAAATCCTCGCCGTCCGTCTTTGCCGTCCCGCTGATCACCTCGATCTTCTCCGCCGCCTGTGACTCGCGCGTCTCAGGCACCTCGCACATGTACCACCCCTCGCTCTCCATCTGTCCTTGGAAGTCCATCTGGCGATCCAAGTCCCTTTTGGCGACGTTGAGTTTTGTTTTTCGCGCGGCGTCCGCGACGGGGTTGGCCATGGAGTAAGCCGCCTGCGCCTGCGCCTCGTCGTTGGTCTCCTCGATGTCCACGTCGGCAACCTCCGCGAGCTTGGAGCGACGCCTGGCGGTGATCCCGGACGCCTTGGCGCCGGTGGCGCCGGCGACGGCGCGGCGGCGAGCGGCTGTGAGTTTTTTGGCGGTTCGGTCGCTGACGCCGGAGTAGGCGCCTGCGCGCGCGCGCCTCGCGTCGCGCCTCGCCGTGGATGCGGCGGCTTCTTCGGTGACCTGCGTGACCTTCTTGATCGTCCGCTGCTGCATCGCGGCGACGACGTCTTCGCCCTTGGCCTGTGTGGTGGGATGAGTCGAGGCGTGAGTATAAGTGGGGATAAGAAAAAGTGTAAAAGTTACTTTGAATGAATGGGGGAGAGGGTTTGGTGATGGGTCTGGTGTGGGAAAGGTCGTACCGTGAGGGAGTAGCACTCCACGAGTCGGTCCACGATCTGGTCCTTCTTCCCCGCGATGGCCACGCCGAACATCTTGAGCTCGTCCTTGATCTCCTTCGCCTTGAGCGCGTCCACCCCCGCGCGGACGGCGTCGGCGTCGTCGGCGATGTTGAGGAACCTCAGTTCTTCTGTGACCTCCGCGTCTTCCCCGACGTCGTCCACGGACTCGCTCGCCGCCGCCTTGGTGGTGTAGATGTCACGTACACGCGAGTGACGGGAACGCACGGTCGAGGCGCGGGCGCGTGGGAGCGCCGGGATGGACGCAATGGCCCGAGGGGTCGTGGAGCCGTGAATGCATCTATCGCGAGAACGCCCCGCCGACGCCGACGCGGATGCCGTCGTTCGGGTCGCGACGGAAGCCATCGTCGCCAGCGCTGCCATGTTGAATTATACGCGTGGATCGAAGGGATACGATGCCCTCGTTCGACGCTCGATGGATATCCCCGCGCGTGCGTGAGGGGTTGTGACGCGCAGAGCAGTCCCGGAATCGCCAAGTTGCACTTTTCCCAGTGCCTTCCGCCGCAACTCGGAATATTCAGGGCGCGCGCCTGGCACACGAAGGCACAAGCCTAACCCACGTCCACCAAAAATCAGACGACAGAAAGTGGATCGCGCCTTTCGACCGTTGGCCGCGAACCTTTCAACACCCCACTTGGAATTGCAATTTTCACTTTGAGAATTGGAATTTTCACCGAGTAGACGACCCTTCGTTTACCCCTTCGTTTACCCCTGGTCTGGGACTCGCGTTTTGATATGGCACGTTTTGACTCTTCGAAGGGTGAGTAAAAATATCTTGGAAAAATCAGATACCGCGCCGACGTGGCCGCCACCTGATTGGCTGCGCCCACGTAGATACTTCTCGAAGGGACATTTGACGGATATTCCATCACTTTTCACCGAAGGTTCCTTGTTCGCGGCGCGTCCACGACGGTCACTTTCCCGACGCGCACCGCACGTGGACACACCACTTTCCGCTCGGCGCATCGCCCGAGTGGTTCGGAACGAACCGGTTCGCATCGCACGCGTCCCGAGTGGGCTCGATACGACCTCCGCGCATCGCACACGCGCCGTCATTGCCGACGCCTCCGCCGTCGAGTGGCCCGAGGGAAAAATCTTCGAACCTTTTCGCGCGGCCGCCCGAGTGGACGCCGCCGCCACGGATCGAACGCGCATGAAGGTCACCGGCGACATACCGAGGGCGTTCGGGATGAGCCCCCCGAGGGTCCGGCTGCAGACGCCGGGCACTCCCGACCTGCCGCGGGACGCCTGGGGCGATCGAGGACACACGACGTCTGAGTCCCTGCGGCCATTCGACGTTAAGCCTCCCGCCGACCACTCGGCTTCTTCGCTCGGCTTCGATCTGCTCTTCGACACGCTCGATGAGACCGCGGGCGATTTCGAACGGAACGGGCCGATGCCGATGCTCATGGAGGAGGACTCTTGCACGAGCTCCGACGACGGCCACGATAGGCACGCCGTCTACGTCAGGTGCGCGCCCGCGCCGTCCCCGCGGCTCCCTTCCTAAAACCCGACCTTTGGGGAGATACTCCCGGATTCCCCCTTCAAAAACGCGTGTGGGGCGAGATTGCTCGTCCGACCCGTTTTTGTGACTGTTTGGCCATACGAATGTTTGGATCACGACTGGATCGGATATCTGCCAGCGTGTAGTTCCTTTTTTCCAAAGGCGGCTGGCGGAAATATCTTTTTCAATTTCCACGGCTTTCACTCGTTCACTGGGTGGAAGTCTCCGAGTTGCAGAGATTCTTCCCGCCCAGAATCCGAACATTCCGGTTTTTCACCAGGAATATTCCACCAGTCTCACTGAATATTCCGCTGACCTCCTATACCCCCCCCCACCACCGCCAACCACCACCAGGCTGCTGCGCCAGCTGACCAAGCACAAGACGGACGCCGAGGCGGACACATACAAGCGCTTCGCCGCCGCGTGCGCCGAGGTGGGCCCAGGCGAGGTGGGCGACTTTGCGCACATCGAAGCCGTGCGATGCGCCTTTGACAAACTCGCAAATGCCAACCCAGACGACCTCGACGTCCCGCTGGATCATCTCATCCACGGATCAAAGAAGAAGAAGGCTGAACAACGCAGGGCGGGCGGGTTCAGCGTGGGATCCAACGCGTTCGTGGCCACCACCCCGGGCGCGGCGGGCCACGCGGCGTTGCTCAACCTCCGCCACTCCTTCCTCTGGATCAAAACAGGCCAAGACGCATCGACGGACACCCCTATGGACAAGG
>Ga0302116_1000358_pt1 | contig 27127 bp, 35 predicted proteins | sample AG5_SCM_MG_FD_203124 | JGI IMG/M metagenome (GOLD analysis project Ga0302116, IMG submission 203124) | Marine microbial communities from Western Arctic Ocean, Canada - AG5_SCM | ecosystem: Environmental > Aquatic > Marine > Oceanic | place: Canada: Western Arctic Ocean | collected 2017-10-01 | reverse complement strand
TTCATATTCATTTGGCTCGCTTCACTCGTTTTGCTCTTGCTCTTGCTCTTGCTCTTGCTCTTGCTCTTGCTCTTGCTCTTGCTCTTGCTCTTGCTCTTGCTCTTGCTCTTGCTCTTGCTCTTGCTCCTGCTCTTGCTCTTGCTCTTGCTCTTGCTCTTGCTCTTGCTCTTGCTCTTGCTCTTGCTCTTGCTCTTGCTCTTGCTCTTGCTCTTGCTCTTGCTCTTGCTCCTGCTCTTGCTCTTGCTCTTGCTCTTGCTCTTGCTCTTGCTCTTGCTCTTGCTCTTGCTCTTGCTCTTACTCTTGCTCTTACTTTATAGGTCGAAGGCCGACCCGTCCAAGATTTCGCTCTTCCGGCCCGACTGCAACATGGCGCGCATGAATGACTCCATGGCAAGGCTGCAGATGCCCTCCTTTGATGGCGACGCTTTTGTCGACTGCATCAAGGTGAGATTGGATTATGTGCCACCTTCACCTATCATTTATCGCAAATCTAACACCCCCCCCCCCTTTCCCCAACCCACAACATACAATACAGGAACTAATTAGAATAGACTCCAACTGGGTCCCGGAGGGCGATGGCTACTCCCTGTACCTTCGCCCGACTGCAATTGCCACCCACCCTTGGCTTGGAGTTGGAGACGCTCAGGCGATCAAGATGTTCGTGATCACTTGCCCCGTTGGCCCCTACTACCCCACGGGCTTCAATCCCGTGCGACTGTATGCCGACAGTGTTAACGTTAGGGCTTGGCCCGGGGGGACGGGAAATTGCAAGGTTGGAGGTGGGTTTTGAGGGCACTACTAACACAAACTAAACCTAACCTAACCTAACCTAACCAAACCTAACCTAACCTAACCTAACCTAACCTAACCTAACCTAACCTAACCTAACCTAACCCAAACCCCCATTCAGGAAACTACGCAACCACAATCAAACCGGCCAAGGACGCGATGAACAAGGGCTACCACCAGGTGCTTTGGATGTTCGGAGAGGACGACAGCGTCACTGAGTGTGGCGCGATGAACCTGTTTTTCTTCTGGGTGAACAAGGAGACCGGGAGGAAGGAGCTCGTTACTGCCCCTCTCACCCGAGGGGACATTTTGCCCGGAGTTACGAGGAGGAGCTTGCTCCAGCTCGCGAGCGACTGGGGGGAGTTTGACGTCAGCGAGAGGTGAGCAAAGCGAGCCAGCCTTGATGAAGATGAGAATACGAGCGACTACTAGCTAACACTATTCTCAATTCTTTGGCTCGCTCAGGTTCGTGACGATGCCCGAGATTAGGAATGCGGTGAAGGAAGGACGGCTGCTGGAAGCGTTCGGCGCCGGAACTGCTGCTGTGGTCGCCCCGGTCGAGTGCATTCACTACGATGGGGAGGATTTGGAAATAGAGGCCACCGGACCGTTGTGCCTGCGATTGTGGGAGGAGATTAACAGCATCTACTACGGCGAGAAGAAGGTGGAGGGGTGGACGGTGGAGGTGTAGACTTTTAAATTTAAAGATTTATGTAAAAATTGCTTTCTGTTAACACGAACATGAAATCACGATGCAGGAACAACCTTGGAGGAATTTTTATTCCCCCCCATCTCCTCTACCTCCCCCCCATCATCCGCAACGCTCTCGAAAGCAGACATCTGACTGGCATCGCTCCCAAACTCGCTGTCCATTGCCATGCTGCTGGCCATGCTGCTCGCACCACTCATTTCGCTCATTTCTGTCCCGCTGCTCCCGTTTTCGCTACTTCCGCTACTTCCGCTACTTCCGCTTTCTGTGCTGCTTCCGCCGCCGTTTGTCGAGCTCCCGCCCTTAGTGCTCGATTTACCCGTTGTTTTGCCGCTTTTGGAGGTAGCCCCGGTGCTCTTTCTACTCTTTCCGGAAGTTGAGCCCAACGTGCTTTTCACGCTCTCCATGAGCCGGGTGGTGTACTTCTTTTTACCGGGCTGGTTCACATAAATGACGCTGTAGGCGCAAGCCCAGTACATTCCAATGATCCACCATTGCTTGACCGTTTCGCAAGGTGGAATTCCCGCGTTGTTCACCTTGCACTTCTCATCGGTGAAGACGCACTTCCCGGAGGATATGGAGCCAAACCTCCACAAAATTGAGAAGCCGTAGAGGACTAGGAACGACCGCATGAATTTCTTGATCTTCTTTAGTTCTGCGGATTCCGGCTTGTCCTTAGCACCTTTTAGCTGCTTAGCGATTCTGGACCCGTAGATGAAGCATAGTACGAAGTAAATGACGTGCTGCGCGTGAGTGTGATGCGGGATTTGGGGTTAGTTCTTGCAAAGAGCGAAGCGAGAGGACGAAGTAGAACCCTCACCTGCTGAAACGCAAAACAATACTTGAAGAACGTGACCATGTTGTTCATCGCGTAGTTGTAGTTGGTCGCGTCACCAGTCAAAAACTCTAGCTGCGCAGAGCCAATCTCGTTGCAATAAACCACCACAGTCTCAATTATCCCCAGCCACTTGGCCCACCTTGGAGTTCGCTTATTCTTCCCCCCGTCGATCAGAGTGATCCACGCGGTGACCAACAGAATGCTAAGGTGAATTGGCACAGCAGCCATGACCCCAATGGTTGTTGTTCGGCTCACCAAAAAGTTCGAGTAGAGCGGCACCCTGCCTGCAAACCCGTGAATGTCGACACAGAAGATGCACATCGAGAAACTGTAGATGATGTTCAAAAACAGCATTTTCTCAACCAAATTCGGCTTGCTTGGTATCAAGTACCACATCCCCTTCTTCCTGTCTTTTTTGGGTTTATCAGTGTTGATGACACGCAAAAAGAAGATAGACACCAAGGCGGGGATTACAGAGATAATGGCGTACCAGAGGCAGAGTCTGTCATACTCGTTGAAACCCTTGCCAAACGCATCGTGCATCAGCAAAGAACAGTCATTCGGTTCAACATCGCTCCAATAGTCCTTGCCGGTCTCGCCATTTTCCCCATCCTTGAACCAACCCTTGTTGATGTAAGGGAAGGTGCAAACTGGATAGTAGTCGACGTATTTGTAAGTTGCACCCATGTCACATACATACTCTTTTAATTCTGTTGTATTGACTTCGTGTTCTATCGAGAGAGATGGATCGTCCGGAGAGGGAGAGGGGGGGGGGAATCGACCCCTTTGGAACTCATACAATGTCGTGTGTTGGATGCTCGGAAGCTCATTGCTGTCGAAAGGCTGCCGGGATGTATGATGATGTGGGGATGATGGGATGATGGAAGCGAGTGGGATGAATTGGGTTAGCGATGTTCAATAGAGTAGTGGTAAAGTAGTAATTGTTTTACTTGGAAAGCATGAACAAAAAAAACACTTACTGCGGAGCCTGTCCACCAGCGATTGTCGCCTCCTTGGAGAGTCATGGCAAGAAGTTCTAGAGGGCTGAGAAGGAGATGAAATGAAGGGTACCAGCAATGCAAAAAATGCACTTCGGCATTAAGTATTTCGGGAGGCATGCATCTCATTCACGATGTGACGATTTTCAAAGATAATCATTTTTTAAAATTTCCTTTGCGAAGACTACCAATTTCTACCCCAACCCAACCGCAATTTAACCCAACTTCTTGAACTCGGAAGAAGAACACATCATCATCATACATGTTCAACGACAACCTCCCTTCAGCGTTTTGCCAAACCCAATTAGACACTTATGGATTAAACGATCTCGGGCAACCTGTCGCTTGCTATGGTGATGGCACAGAAGTAGAAGGTGTTGTTCAAGGAATGTGCCCAACTTGTAGCAACCCGGGTTTTTGTGATTACACCTGTGGTTGTTGGGGCACCAACCAGCCCAGTGCTGCACCGTCCCTAATGCCTTCCCCAATGCCAATAATTGGTACATCAGAGCCCTCAATCTCGTCCGCGCCAAGTGAAATGCCATCTTCAACACCCACATCTGCGCCTTCCGAGGCACCCATTCTTCCGGCTGAGCCACCGCTTTTCAGCGATTGGATCTTGATTGCTGCACCCCTAGTTTTTCTTTTCTTTTTCGGTTTTACCATCCTAGGATTCTGCACAAGAAACAAAAATCAGACCACCGATCGCGCCAGCAGATCGATCGTGGCCTGCATTAGTGCTATAACAATTTCAGGTGTGCTAATTTTCGGGCAGGCCTGCAAGTCGTTCGCCGTTTCCTACAAGGTGGGCGTGGTCGAAGGGACGGAGTTAGAGTACGATTTTTACGGAGGTGAGCGAGTGTAAACTGTTATGGTGTATGGTGTATGGTGTTGCTGGCTCGCTTTGCTCGCATCCCCCCTGAACCACCATAATTAAACCACGAAACCCACTCACTCAATCCATGGGCAGGCGTCGGCGAGCTATGGGACGGCGGTAGCGAGTTTCTGGCAGCATTGATGCTTGTGTTCTCGGGAATTTGGCCCTTCCTCAAGCAAATCCTCACCATACAGGCTGTCGGCGGCTCGTATTCGCCCCAGCAAGAGCTGAACTACTTGAAATTTCTCGGCGTTAGTGGCAAAAGCGCGTTCCTGGACATTGCTATTGTTTGCATAATCGTCACACTGTTGAACTTCCCGCTTTCAATCGTTGTTGTTGAAGGCGTAGCTCCGGAAGTGGGTCACATCACAACCACGCCTGCCATCGGGACGCTGGTGGTGATAATCGGGCTAATTTTAAGCCGGGTGCTGACGTCACTGCTGATCCACGTTTTTCCGCCGTCAATTTCCACCAACAAGGTCCACGTCGATGGAATTGTACCGCCACTCGACCCAAAAAACGACACTAGAAAGCAAGTAGTGGGGAGCAAATGGTCAATACTCGGGGGGGTTATTTTGACGCCAATTTGCGTCTTCGGCTCTTTGGTTAGCCCGTGGATAACGCGAACTTACACGGTACAGATGAGATTTCCTGAAATCAGCGGAACCGACCCGCTGATCCTAGATACGGGCAGCGACAAATACGATTTGTGGCAATTGATTGACGGCGCCAGATTAGGAATAAACGGAGATTCATCCCTGGAACGTAGGCGAGCGAGCGAAGCGAGCGAGCCTTGAGGAAGACGAGCATACTCGCGATGAATCACGCGAAAAAGCTACAGACATTATGGCTACGTCCACCACTAAACTATCCTTCTTGCTTTAAAAATGCGCCTCGCTTCATTTTGCTCGGCGCAGCTTAATTGCAGAGCTCACGTTCGGTTTTTGCGTCATTCTTGGCGCCGTCAACAGCTTGGTGCCCCTACTCGGCGGTCTGTGCGTAATGTGCAAAAGGTGAGTGAGTGAGGAGCACTTTTCCCAAAAAAAAAACCCAACAAAAATTGGCTCATTGCTTCACTTCGTCGTTTCGCTCGTCCTTCATTAAAAATGCGCTCAATCTCGCTTCGTTCGGCGCAGGGGAAAGTTTCTAGCTGGTGCAATAGGTCTGTGCAACGAGTGGGCAAGCTTGGAGCTGCTGGGGATGGGCGCGCTTTCGCTTCAGGGCCAGATGAGCAAGTTGGCCGGGAACATGAGCCGCAATATGGGCTACAACGAAGTCGATGGGGGGCAGTACATGGTGCTCGGGCTGGAGACGCACGAAGGAGTGTGGCTAGCGATTGTTGGCGGGCTAATAGGTTTATGGGCCAATTTTCAGATTGTGAAGCGGCTGGAGGATTTGTAATCGTGATCTGCTCTTTATTTCTCTATTTACAATATTACATCTTAATGCAAACCTTACCGAGGTTCGCCCCCATGAACAGACTCTGGAATGCATCGGGCCACGTCTCAATTCCTTCGAAAATGCACTGTTCGCACCCCACCTTCCCCTGCTTGTGCCACGCGCTCATCTCTTTAAGGAACGCCCCCTTTGCCCCGCCCAGCCACGGCATGCAGACGAAACCTTCAATTCGCTGGAAGCTGTAGATCATCTGCGAAATGTCAATCTTGTTCAGAGGTGCTGCCCCGCTTGCATCGTTGTACCTGCTAATGCAACCGCAAATAGCAACTCTTCCGTGCGCCTTCAAGCAAGCCATTGCCGCTTCAAAGTGCATCCCCCCAACGTTCTCGAAGTACATGTCGATGCCAGCCGCGCTGCTCTCCTTTATTTTCTTTGCTAGCTCCTCCGCTCCCCCCGTAACAGCTTTGTAGTCGATCGCGCCGTCGAAGCCAAACTTTTCCTTGATCAGCTTGTTCTTCTCCGCTCCACCGCACGAGCCAATCACGTGGCAATCGTAAATGTTCTTCGCCAGCTGGCCGACCATGCTCCCAACAGCTCCTGCAGCAGATGAAACAAAAATCGTTTCTCCCTTCTTGGGACGAAGAACGTCGATGAACCCCCCGTAGGCGGTCGCTCCGGGCATGCCAAGAACGCCGAGACCGAGAGTTGCAGTTTCCTCGGTGACGTACTCGGTAAGGTTCCAAGAAATCGTTTTGGCCAAGATCTCAGAGTTGAGGAGCTGAAGGGAGCTGAAGGGCAGCGCAGCGCCCATGAACGAACCCACCGGCCACGCTTTATTCTTTGACTCGATTATCTTGCCAACAACGAAACCACTCATGGGGCGGGGGATCTCGCCGGTTTTGCAGCCGCTTCTCAAGTAGGGGTCGGCAGACATGCAAATGACTGAGAGGAGCAAGTCTTCATCTTTCTCGCACTTTTTGTTAGACATGTCGGTTGTCACTATTTCAAAGTGCTCTTGGGTTGGCAACCCAGAGGGAATGAGCTTGGTCAAGGTGCTGTTGGTGCGCGTGGGTGTGGGTGGAGGGAAGGGTGAGTGGGTTTCATGGATGGATGTCAGCATAAAATTATTTGACGTCGAAGTGAGTTGTGAGAAATGACCGGGTTAAAAAGCGTTCCCGTGTGTCATAATAAGAACGTAACGTACACACGCACATTGTTTGACAGCTCATTTCAAACGTGCGGGTCTTGATTTGGAGTTTTTGACATGATTCGCTTTTTGCATGTCTCATTTTGAAGGAACATTCCTAATCAGTTCCAGTTACAACCAGATCCATGACCATGACCGAAATGAATATGGAACCTCCCAAGAAGATTTCCCCTGCCATGATGATAGTTTACATACTTGTTACTCACCTTGGGGCAGTTGGAATAGGGTTGATTTGCTGGCACAGCACTGACACTGATGCTAACGTCATTAGACTTGAGGGAATGGGAAAGTTATACAATTTTGGGTGGATGGGCTTATCGTTGTTCACAATTGTTGTGATGCTGAAGCTAAACTCCAAAGTTGCCTCAATGGCAAGGAAACTTTCGGACATAAAAATTCCGGACGAGCACGTGTACAGAACTGTCGAGGGAGACTGTGTCGTCGTCCTTGATAACACTGGGAAGAACGGCGAGTGGAACCGCGCTCAACGTGGCCTCCATAACTGGACCGAAGGACCGCTAATCGTCATGCAGGCTGAAGTACTGCTTATAGCGTTCGCGATTGGCGCTTCTGGATTCATACTCGCCACCCTCATTGGCATGAGCAGGATCTTATTCACCGTCGGTTACAGCCGCGACACAAAGAAACGCATCCCAGGATTCGTGCTGTCAGCCACCCTAGAGAACGCGGCCCACTTCCTAATCCTTTTTCTCTCGATAAAGGCAGGCTTTAAATCAGGTCTATGAACAAATACTTCCCTTTTAATCTTTTATCTAATTTTCTGGTTAATCCAACTCCAACCCCACCTCCGCCCGCCCCACGTAATCCTTCCCCACCTCCAGACAAACCCCAAAATCCGGCACAAGTTTTTCCACTCCCAAGGCCAGAAACCCGCACCTAAACCTGCACAACACTACGCACTCCTTCTCTAAATCGTACTTTTCAACCGCGAGCTTAAGCTGATCACGGAGGATCGCCAGCTCGAACGAGGAGGTGGTGGTGATGACCTCCTTGTCGAACTCTACCAGGGTCAGCCAGGTTAGGTTGACCATGCGGGGCTCGCGGGCGCCGGTTGGCCTGGCAGCGTCGAAGTTCGTCGTTGTTGTGAAGCCGTGGGAGGTCGATAGCCCCCCGTGGGAGGATGGGAGGGTGAGGGTCGCGGCAGTTTCGACGCTCTGCAGAAATACGAATCCTCTGACGGGTGAAGCTGGAAATGGAGCCTCCTCTCCCTCTCCCTCTCCCTTTATCAATATCGACATTTGTGTCTGATTGCAAACGTGAAACGGGCACATGTACATCCGAATCTTCATCAGAATCTTCGTTGTAACGTTCTCGCACACGAGCCTCAACAGCGGATCGGCGATCACCTCATCCTCAGCACTGCTGCTGCTGCTGCCTTCGCTATCGTCAACCTCCCGCTCCTTGAACTTGGTCAGCACGTGGCCGGTGCTGGAGGTGACGACAGTCATCTCGCTCAGGGCGGGACAGTTGGCCTTGTGGCCGCCACGCTTGTAGTCGCTGAGCTGGCAGGGGTTCTTGGTTGAGGAGGGGGGGGTGGGGCAGTATGTGGAGACCTTGCAACGGGAGCAAGTTAGGGGAGTTTGGGCGAGGGGTTTGGCGCACCAGGAGCAGAAGCGGCTGGTGGTTGTGGAGGGGAGAGGGGTTGAGGAGGAAGGGGAAGAGGACGGCGGCTCGTAATTCAGATCCTTCGCAAATTTCCAAATCACAGGAAGGATTTGTTGTTGGACTGGAGTACGGGACGACGATTCGTGTTGTGGCAAGGACATCAAAATCCTTTAGTTTTTAGTATAGTTAATAGGAATGGAATGGATGAACAATGTTGATTGTTGTGAAGCTTTCGATGAAACTTCTCAAATCGTGCAAATATACTCAAATTTGGCCCAGACCCTTGCCCCCCTTCCAACACGCTCCAAACATTCCTTTTTTCTTTATTATAACCCATGTTTTCCAATGAGCACCACAAGTGGCTCAAGAAGCGTGATTGGCCCGCGGTAGACAGAGCCATGCGTCACCCAGATAGCGACTTAGATTTGCTGATGAGAAAGTACAAGGAGAGAGATGAGCATGGACGACTGCCACATCATTGGATGGCAGCGAAAGCTCAGACACACACACATACTCTTGCCGCTGTGGGCGTGCAGTCGATTGAATTCAATCTAGAGGCCCTCGCCACACGAGACAATAAAGGCGAAACTCCCCTCGACATTGCCCGTAGGAGTGGAGCCTGTGCTGAGATCATCGGCTTGTTCTCCATCACTCCCGAGGAAGCTCGTTCGTTGGGTTGGAAGGGGATGGCCCGCTTGTACGCACCAGTGGTTTATTGGAAGAGTGAGATGTATGGGTGGATCCAATCACGATCGTATGCAGACTGTCACAAGTGGATCGATGAGCACGATGACGAGTTGGTGCGTGAAGTGCTCAAATTCCACAATTCTGATCTTCTTCGACAACTTGCCATGCATAGCCAGGAATACAGCGACACCCTCGTGTTTCTTGCTCTTCGAATGATCCATCGGAACCCACCTTCTCTTAGCACTGTGCTTGATAATTGGCCAGCAAACGCTAGTCTTGCTGGATTTGCCCAAGGCCAAAATGCGTGCAGAGAGATCCGAAACATCCTCAGCCTCGCCCCTACCCACATCTCCTCCACCCCCTTCCCTACCCTCCTCCGACAACACCTCCCCAAACAGTTCGTCGACGAGGAGATCTACGGCACCTACAACACCATCTGTCAGTTCATCAAGCACATGAAGTACGACAAGGCCGAGCTCGTAGAAATTGAGGCCGTCCTCAAGCCGACCCGCAAATGCGACGTCTGCAGCTCCCTCCCCGCCAAACCGTGCGCACGTTGCAAACGCACGTTCTACTGCTCCACATCCTGCCAAAAACTAGCCTGGAAGAAGCACAAGAAGACGTGCAAAGCGCCGACGGGGGTGGCGGCGACTGAGGCAGAATTGCGGGTTTTGCACAAGGGGATGCACTTCCTGAACCGGTGCATCCAGGAGAACGGCGCTGGCGACGGACCCACAAGTGAAGTATTAGATTTCTTGAGAGACTGCCCGGCGCAAACGCAAAAAACTCCCAAATAAATTGGTTTTTAAATAAAAAAACCAACCCAACCAAACTACTCTTAGATGAACTCTACTTATTTTTATGAACAAACAAACCCACATCGAACAACCCGCTTTCGTTCTTCTCAATTACGCCGTGCTCGGTGACAATTCCCGCAATCAAGTTTCCTGGCGTGACATCAAAGGCCGGATTGAAGCAGCTCACCCCCTCTCGCGGCGCGCTACTGGCAAGCAACAGTTCCTGACTCTTCCTCTCTTCAATCTCAATGCCGCCCCCCGTTGCTGTGTCCAGGTCAATTGTCGACAGTGGGCAGCACACAAATAACGGAACGGCAAACTGCTTGCACGTAATCGCCAACTGAAACGTGCCAATCTTGTTTGCCGTGTCGCCGTTCGCAACCACTCGATCCGCTCCGACAAATGCCGCATCGACCTTAACCTTACTCATGAAAGCTGCTACCGCCGAGTCGCAGCAGAGGGTGCTTAGATGCCCGAATCCGTCCTCTGAAAATGGAGTGGGTTTGAGTGGGTTAGAGAGCGTTTTCGTTTTGCGAACCGATCGTAGCGAGGGAGCTGTGTCCATCAGCCGAGCGCAGCGGAAAGCCAAGCGCAGCGGAAAGCCGAGCGCAGCGGAAAGCCGACACCTCAAAAACTTCCAACAATTCGCTCGTTTTGCTCTACTCCGCACTCCACTCCGCTCCACTCGCTCACCTACAGCCTCGAAGGCGGTTAACCGGGAGCCTTGGTTGTACGGCCGAGTCTCCGGTATAAGGAGGGAATTGAGGTTGTCGGATTTATGGAGCGTACGAATCACGCCAAGCGCGGTTCCGTGGCCCGACGTTGCGAGTGACCCTGTATTGCAAATCGTTACAACGTTATATTTCTTGTTTGGAGTGGAGGGGTGGAGTCTCTTCAAGGCAGATGCGCCGTGTTCCGATAGATTTAGGTTGGTCTGGAGGTCGGAGGAAAGAAGAAATTTGGAGTAGGCAATGATTTTGGCAACTAACGTGGCAGAGTCGTCGCTCGCATCTATTATATTTGTATTTGTATTTGTGGTTGAAGTGGAAGAAGCGAGGAGAGGATTCAGTGCGTTGGATAGGTTGACAGCGGTGGGCCGGGATGATTTGAGAAAGGTAATTTTTTCAAGAATGGATTGGTGGGTGGCAGGGGAGGAGGAGATGTCCACAGCGAGGGCTAGGACAGATGTTAACGCTATCAACGGAGCTCCGCGAACGTTCATGCTGGTGATGGCTGTGAAGGCGTCCTCTACGGTTTGGATTTTGATATAACTCTTTCTGTGTGGGAGGAGTAATTGATCGAGGACAAACAGTGTTGGGGGTGTTGTTGCTGAGTCGAATTTGAAAGCTTGGAGGGAAGAAGCCATGTTTAATATTGGCCAATGGTTTTAGTTATGACAAACCTTGGGTGCTTACACCATGTCACAAGCTCGAAAGTGCGAAAGCATCTTAGGTTTATTATTTCCAAATTTTGGCCTCAGCACCTCAGGTAGCTCAGAGAGATTGAACAACAAACACACATAAATGTTCCGTCAAACCGCACGACTTCTTCGCCCTGCTGTTGCAGTGGCCAGCCGAACAGCCATCCCATATCAAACATCAAACCTCTTTGCCCTCTCAACCTTTGCTTTGGTGTCAACTGCTGCAGTGGTTCTGACAAAGAATGAGCAGCTCAACAGCATTGCTCTCTGCCACCACGACCACGAGCACCTTCCGGTCCAGGGATGGCCTGGAACAAGCCAAGAGAGGACCTTCTTGGCGGTGAAACCGGACGGAGTTCAGAGGGGTTTGATCGGCGACATCATTGCTCGTTTCGAAAAGCGTGGTTACAAGTTGGTTGGCTTGAAGATGGTTTGGCCGACGTTGGAAATGGCCGAAGAGCACTACGCGGACTTGAGCAAGAAGCCCTTCTTCCCGGGACTCACCAAATTTTTCTCGTCTGGGCCAATTGTGTGTATGTGTTGGGAAGGAAAAGATATTATTAAACAAGGAAGGCAGATGCTTGGAGAGACTCAGCCTCTTGCTTCCAAGCCGGGAAGTATTCGGGGAGACTACTCGATTGACCTTGGGAGGAATATCTGCCACGGAAGCGACTGTCCCGAGGCCGCTGAACACGAGCTGAAGATGTGGTTCAAGGAGGGTGTGAGCGATTATGGCTTGAGTGTGAATGGATGGGTGTATGAGCCGCCTCGCAAATAAATAAAATTTAATAGAAATTGCCGAAAGATTGTGCAACCTACGTACAATCTAAAATTTAACCGCGGGAAGGAAGCACGCTAAGCTGCTTGTAGAAGCCAGCACCAGAACTCGAAACATTCTTTGTCCGCGCCCAGCTCTTCAAAAGTCGCTCAATCTCGACATCTGTAACCGGATCGGTTGGGTCGTCCGGGTCAAACAGGATTGTTCGGTACTTTCCGTAGTACAGTCGGAATGCTCGAGTGACATCAGTCTTGTGGGTGGAGCCTGAAAACTGCAGTTTTTCAGAAGCGAAAGTAGCAAACTCGTTTGCCAATGTCGTTTCTCGCTCGTCTTCGGAGCGTGTGAGTGCTTTCTCCTTCGTGGCAATTCTCCCGATCTCCAAAAATCCTCCCGCAATTATCATCAAAACCGCAAACTGCAAAGTGACAGCAGCATCCGCGGATGTCGCTAGAAGAACAATTTTATCGGTGAGGAGACCAATAACTGAGAACAGGGACAGGACAGCTGCTAGGAAGGGGAGCGGCGGGTCGCTGAACAGACCTTCGTTGCGGTCCTTCACCCAGTCGCCAGACCCGTCCGGTTCGTTTGGATCGTACAAAAGATTGGCAAAACCGGTCAAAAGAGGAGAAGATCGCGAACCTGCGAGGAGGTACAGGCCGAGGGTGAAGGCGAGGGAGCTGTAGATGTCTAAATTGGTCGTAAATTGGAAGGGGTGGGAACTGAGTCGGCCCATCACTTCCTGATTGACTTCCTGCTTCGATTTTCGGGAAGAGGGGCGTGGTTTGGTATCTGTCGACTGGAGGTCGACAGGAAAAGAGGATTGAAAAGCGTTTGTTGGTTGTTGAACCACTGTCCCCACTGCCATCACTGGAACGACAAAGAAGTCTCGACGATTAGTGAATCTAGGTCTGAGTGTTTCGCCGAATACAATCATGTTGATGAAGAGCACAAGCAACATTAATTAATTATCAATAGTGAATCGGCTGTGTTGGTTTGCTGTCTTAGAAAATGGTTTGATTTAAAAAAGGTAAAAAAGAACGCCACAATACAAGACGTAATGAATCCATACTCCACTGCCCAACCACCCACCCCCCCACAACCGAAGCACAAAATATTGTGTGTGGATGATGATAAAAAAGCCAAAATTTTGAACTTTTTATCTCACCCCTCCCTGGAGCAAACGTCCACCCACGCTATCAGCAAATTCTTAACGGAGGAGAAGAACATAGAACCCAGCCTCGTGGAGCAAGCAATCACCGAGCACAGAGAGAGCCAGCAGTTGAAAGAGAAGGAGAAGGAGAAGGATTTGGATGAGGAAAGCCAAATGCATTTGGATTTTGACAAATTGGCATTGGATGACTCCCCTTCTCCACCACCTCCACTTCCATTCCGCCTCCCTCCCCTCGTCCCCACCCTCCAAAAAGCCACAATAATAACCTTCGCAATTACCCTCTTCAACTGGATGAACGCCCGACCCAAATCTACCTCTCCTCCCCCAGCCGAATCTGCCGAGACGGCGGAGCTGTCCGGCGTGATGGCCGGGCTGAGGAGCGGCAACGAGCGGAGAACAGAAGAGAGGATTGACGGGTTAGAGCGGAAGGTGCAGGATTTGAGCTTGGCGCTGGCGGCTGCGGAGGCGAGGATTTGTGTTGACACTACCCATGGAAATGATTACGAAAACGATACAAAGAGGTCTACTCCCGTGTCGCCTTCACCGAATTCACCGCCTTCACCGAATTCACCGAATTCACAGCCTTCACCGAATTCACAAATAGAAATGAATATGGACTACTCGGCCCAACTCACAAAGCTCTCCAACGTAATCACCCTCCGCCCCCCATTTTACCTCTCTCCCACTTCCACTTCCGACCCCGACATCTCCTTCCACCATAAAAAGCACCTCCTCCTCGCCCTCCAGTCTCTGTACCTGTTCGTGTCCAACCTCGTCGGACACCCGAGGGTGAAGAGGTACAGGAGGGTGAAGATCGGCGGAGAGGGGTGGAAGGGTTTGGAGCAAGGTGAGCGAAGGTCGCGAAGCGGGCTGTAGAGCCGACGATGAAGACGAGAAATAATATATATATATATATATATATACGAGCCACTAGTAAACTAATATATATATTTATGTTATATAATTTATTATTTCAATCAATTTCAATTCGTTTTTATTATGGCACAATGCAGTGTTCGTGTATTTCAACGAAAACAATCTGGCTGAAATATTGGGGGAAGGGGCCGAGGAGCAGGAGGGGGACGTTCGAAACGGAAGAGAGGTTCTTGAAATTGTTGGCTTTGGGGAGGAGGAGAAGGAGAGCAATTCCGGGCAGGGTTTTTTGGTTTATAAAGGGAAGGGGGATTTGCTTGGGGAGGAAGAGACGGATTTTTTGAAGGAGGTCAGCAGCATAATCATGAGGAGAATACAAACAGTTAAGGGGGGGCAATGAGTTGATTTTTACATTAACTACTAATTTGGTTTTCATACGTATGCGCTGCGAAACGGCCCAACTCAATCGTTTGCCACTGGTCTCCATGGACCTCATCAAATATAAAACCGCAATGGCCACCGTTTGGGGGGTAGTTCGTTGACATGAGGTTAGAGCCGACGGAAGTGGCCTTTACGTAGCAGGCAGGATCGAAGAAAGGATCGTCGAGGGAGTTGATCACGTAGAAAGGGACGGTGATTGATGAGAGAGTTGGGCCACATGAAGTTTTTTTATAATAATCCCAACGATCGGCGAAGTTGTAAATTGGAGCAATGAATTCGTCGTCGAACTCGCCAATAGTCGTTGCCTTTTCGAGCCGCGCAAAATCCACAGAAGAGGGCAAAATATTGCGATCTCGCTGCTCCCTTGCCTTTTTCTTAAGAGTCATCAGAAAATTGTTGCTGCCGCCGAGCCAAACGAATTGGGTGGGTCAGCTTAGTTTTTTTGTGCAAGGGTGTTGTTCAGGGAAGGTCCAGATCAGGGTCATGTGCACGCCAATGTGAAAACACAAAAAAGGAAAAAAAAGGCGAATCACTGAATCGGGTTTAACTTCATCGTATGGAGGTTTTAGACGCCCATATTTGAACACGGCGGCGGGTTCGGCCAGGCGCATCTTTTTGTGCGAGGGTGTTGTTCAGGGACGGTCCAAAAAGGGGAAAAAATCAATCACCAGTAACAAAAGGCTCGCTCGGTTCGCTCGCTCACCTGTATATGATTTTGTTGAATCCGTCTGCATCAAGCTTGGGCTGGCACATCGCACTGTCAAACGGGACGCAAGTAACCGCCGCCCCGATTATATTTTTAATTGAGCCCGACACGTCGTTATTGTTCTGGCCGAGGAATTTAAGCACAGCGTTGGCCCCAAGCGAAAACCCCGAGAGAAATATCTTCGAATTGGGGTGTTCGTCGTTGATAATACTCAGGTAGAGCTCCAAATCCTTGAAGAAGCCCAAGTGGTAGGCCCCTGGCGTTTTGTTCGGAAGTCCGTCGCAACCGCGAAAATTCACGCAGTGGACCGAAGTTGCTTTCGAGACGGACAGAAATTGAGCACCCTGAAGCAAGCGCAAAACGAGCGAGTCAAAAGAACGCAAAAGAATACAAAATAATGAGGGGGTTAGTTTTGTAGTGGATTAGCCATTTCGCAGGATTTATCGCTCGAGTCTGCATCAAGGCTCACTTCGCTCACTCACCATGCTCTTCACTAGGGGGGAATCGGAGTTGCTCTCAAGGCCGTGGAGCATGACAACAATGAGGTCGTTGTGCGCGGGTGTGGGTGTGGGTGCATATGCAATGTCTACAGAGAAAGCATCGCCGTCCGGGGTGGGAACACAAATTCGGTCGTCCCAAGAAAAATTGGGAGGCGTTCGCCTAAAGAGCGCGCCCACAATCGTTTGGAGGTGGTTGTTGGTGAGAAGGGGCTTTGGCCGAAAGGTGGAGGGAATGAAGGGACCGACTGCACCCCCACCTCGTAACTCAGAATGCCCCAAATCCACTCTGGGGTCCAGCAAATCGCGCATCCGATTCTTCAACTCCTTCAACTCTGGAAATCCATCGTCTGCCTCACGATGCCAAACGACATCATCGTTGAGGGTGATGACGAACGTGCCGGAAATTGAGGAGGGGAGGAGAGTGCAAGAGTGAAGGAGGGCAGGGAGGTTCTTTCGAACGGGACGCTCGTTGAACGTGAGGAGAAGCTCAGTGGCGTACCACTGTGCTCGATGGAGCCAGCCGCAGCCCGGGCAGTAGGCTATTGATACGTTGTTGTAGATGATGTCGTTGTTGCCTCCGCCTCCACGAAGATTCGTAATCTTATCACTGAGGCCGCCGAACAAGGCGAAACCGGGTTTTATTGCCAGCAACTGGTCTATGTAGGATTGGCGGAGCTTGTTTTGGGATGCTCCGCTGATGATGACATTGAGGTAACTTTGGCTGGGGGGGGTGGATAGCAATTGTAAGGGGTTGAGGGGATTGGGAACGAGAGTTATTGCTTTGATGAGGGAAGAGGGATCGCCGTAGGGGCGAAGGAGAACTTCCTTTGTCACGTAAACAAGTGGAACACCCTCTGTGGCGAGGCACTTGGCATAATCGGGAAGTGTCAATGTATAGCAAACTCCATGGACAGAGTCACATGAAGAGGTACTAGGGGTTACTGAGGCATACGATGGGTCGAGGAGGGGGGGACCAGGGATGTTGAATTGGAGTTTGTAGTTGGTCAGGATAGCATTCGCCTTGCTGAGTGGGGTGATCGTTCGAAGCTTTGTGAGGACGTTGCTGTTCATGTTCGAGCCATATGCGAAGTAATTTATGGTTTTGGGTATTGCAATTCCTGTTTCTGGGGAAAACGGGTTGCAACTCGAGAGGAGTTGGAAGAGAACCACTATTAGCATTCTGTTTTATTCCAATGGTCACGTGTTGTTGAGCAAGTAATTTTGGGTGAATTTTAAATTGAGACATGTTCGCACAATCGTGATGTAATGTGTGTTTATGTTTCGTCTCACTGTCCATCAATTACACACGGCCAGGCTCATATCCATGGGCCTGGGCAATCACTTCCCATTTTTGTCCCCCTTTTGAATCAAACGCTAAGCATTTAACGTAATTGGACATTTGACATCCTCATGGTGATTACGACTTTGTGTTCCACGATGTCGATCAGCTCCGACACACCCGGCCACACGACTACGCCGTGCCGACCCGGCCGCTCCACCTGTGGGCAGGGAACCAAAATGAAAAGGCAATGAACTAGTCGTCGTCGAGGTGCCTTGCTATGAAGCGACGATGTTCTCAAGACATGGCGTGGCGCATCAAGCACCAAGTCGGGGGCTACGACTGACTCGACACGACTATGGGACGGTACAGGGCGCTGCCTCACCAGAAGGTATGGGGACTCGACGAGACGGAACGCGTTTTGAAAGAACGACGTGTTTTGAAAAAAACAATGAAAGGGGAACACGGTGGCGGACTTTCAACGATCCAGTTACATCCTTGGCAAACTATACTTTGCCGTTATGAGTGTACCGGTTCGATTCGAACACCAATGCGGTACACTGTTCAAGTGTGATTCTTTGTGTTGAGAGAAGTATAGAAAAATACAACGTTTATAGAATTTAATTATTTTTATTTTACCACCATGCAAACGTAAAGAGGCTCGACGCGACTTCCCACGCGATGGTTTTTACGCTCATTCGTGGAGCATCGTGAAGGACTGGGGGAGGATCGTTGCACACAAGATCGATCGTCAGCGTTGCAAGATCAAGTACGAAGCGCTTACCGGTGTCGTTGGATTTCTCGAGCTGGTCGTAGACGAAATTGATCTTGTCGCAGCCGACGACTTCAAGCTCTGGGACAATATTGTGCTCCGCGCACAAGTTCATAACGTCCTGGGTTGCCTGGGCCGTGATTTAATAGTTAAGTAGTGGCTCGCAATTCGTGTCGCTCACAGCTCGCTCGCCCGCCCGCTCGCTCACCTTTATTCCCCCAATGCCTGATCCCGTGATTCGGCTTCGTCCAAAAGTGAGCTTAGACAGAACAACACCGTTCACCAAACCCTCGTGCAGCCCAAGCAGTATTTGCTTTGAGATTCTGCTTTTCTTATCCAGCAGCTGTTGGTACTGAAAGTAATCATGATAGCTCGGCACAGTATTAATGAGGATGTCGAGCGAGTTTGCGTTCGCCTCCATGTCACCCTTTTCGCTAGACGCACAAAATGAATCCGCTCCGCATGATTTGGCGAAGTCTTCTTTCGCCTTGCTGCGGCTGATTACGGTGACCTTGCAACCGAGCGCCTTGGCAATCTGCACAGCCGTCGTCTGTTAGCCATTTCAATTCAAAGGATCAATCAATCGCTCGCTCGCTCGCTCGCTCACCTTCAGCCCCATGACGCCCAGCCCCCCAAGTCCAACAATTCCAACGCGGTCTCCAGCTTTTACACCGTGTTGTACCATTGGGTCGTACATCGTGATTCCAGCGCACATGACCGGCCCGGCAGCCTCCAATTTGTACCCCTCAGGAATAATGATCGCGAAGTTCTCGTCAACAACCATTTTCTCCGAGTATCCACCAATGGTTCGGGAGTTCTCCGGAACGGTGAAGTTCTCCCTGCAACATTTGTTCTTTCCCTGGTAGGTGCCAACATGCTTCTTACACTTCTGCTCCTGGTTCATCTTACAGCTCGAACAGGACTGGCAAGCATCGACCAAACACCCCACACCGACCTGGTCCCCCACCTTCACCTTCGTGACAGAGTCTCCAACCTGAATGCAGACACCAGCTAGCTCATGACCGGGAACGCAGGGATATTGGACGGCTCCAGTAACGCCTGCCATGTGTCCGGCTGCAACGTGAAGGTCTGAGTGGCAGATTCCGCAAAACTTGAGGTCGATGATGATGTCGTGTTTACCACAAGATCTTCGTTGCAGCAATGTTGGCTTGAAATCACACGTGGCATCGTTGCACGCCATGCAAAGGACATCAATAGGGGCCATAATGGGTGATTTTGTGTAAGATTTTTTTTTATAAAAATTAAGATATCTACTTTTGCACTCAGTCACCAGAAGAGTAAACTGATTACGCGCCTTGACACTGTAAGCAAGTGAAAGTTGCTATAGTTTGCATACAATCGATTCACGCGTCATGGATATCCTTTCGATGCTGGCCGAAGATTCCCCAGCTCTGAAAGAACAAATCCAGCAAAGTGAGATAGTTGAAACCACAAAAACAGCCACAGCAACAGCCACAACCTCCTCAAACACACACAATTCTCCCCCAACTCCCACTCCCACTCCCACTCCCACTCCACAGCCAGAAACTACCTCAACTTCAACCCGGCACAACCTTCGGCAACATCCAGCTCCGCACGTTTACCCCGACTTCACCTTCCACCCTGACCTGCTGCCCCCGACCAAGGCTGCACGCGAAAACAACAACACCATGACCGCCACCAACACTGCCGGATTGATCAGAACCAAGAACAAGGCCCAAAAGAACGTGGACGACTACGCAAAGGTGAGCGAGCGAAGCGAGCGAGCCTTGTGGAAAACGAGAAAACGAGCACAGAGCGGAGCGGAGCGCAACAAAGCGAAGCGGAGCGGAGCGCAGCAACAAGCGAAGCGGATCGCAAAGCCGCTGCCTAGAAGATGTGTCGCTTCGCTCACGGTCGTGGCACGCTTCGCTCATGGTTATGGCTCTCTTCGCGCTCTCACTAACCAACTCGGATTCATAAAAATGCGCCTTGCTTCGCTCGGCGCAGCTGAACATATTTGTGATGCAATCGTGGCTGTCCCAGACCTTGCTGTACACTGAGAAGTTCTATTTTTTCCTTTGCAGGGACAAGCCGTTCAAGGAGCGGTTCAAGGAGAAGTACGGAAAGCTCAACACGAGCTTGACTACCGAGGACTGCGCTGCTTTAAAAATCCACCCGAGGCAGGCCCCCAACTTATGCTTCTCGACTCTCAATTTGAAGACATTCTCGAGGTGAGTAAGCGAAGCGAGCGAGCCTTGAGGAAGACGAGCATGCTCACGATGAATCCCTCGAAATGGCTACAGACATAAAGGCTTCATCTACTACTAAACTAACTCACCCAATTTTGTTTGGCTCCCTCGTTTCGCTCGTCCTTCATTAAAAATGCGCACAATCTCGCTTCGCTCGGCGCAGCAAGATTGAGTGCATTTGCAAAAACATCACAATGCTCATCAATACACTATCCTGGGGAAGCGTATTGCAGTCAAAGGTGAACAACCTGCACAAGGTCTTGCGTAAATGCGAGATCAGGTGAGCGAGCGACCCTCGAGGAGGACATATGAAGAATAATATACGACTTTTGCCAGCCCATACAAACAAAACACATCACGTTTTTTTTGGCTCGCTCAGGTGCGACGTCCAACTCCTAGTTGAAGGCGTCTGCTTGTTTCCATACATTCTCAAACCGGGATTTCGCTGCAAAACCTTTGGCGACGAAGACGAAGTGAATCTCATAACCGCGAACCTGATGGCGCAGAGCCAGCACACCAAGTCAGCCCTCGGCTCTTCTCTCCCGAGGTCCTGCGTCTGCTGCAACATTCTCATGAAGAAGAGCGAAGCGGTTAGGTTCGAGAAGTTGAAGGACGAGGACAGGGCACTGTTGGAGGAGGTGAGCGAGCGAAGCGAACGAGCTTTGAGGAAGACGAGACTAAACTAACATTATTCAATTCTTTTGCTCGCTCGCCTCCAAACCTGCTTCGCTAAAAATGCGCCTCGCTTCGCTCGGCGCAGGAGCGCAAGCTGAAGAGCAATCTGACCTTCTACGGCAAAAAAAGCAGCTCCAAGTCGAGCGTGACAGATCACGCCGCCAGCAGCGGCTGCGGCGGCGGCGAAGATGAAGCTGAAGAGGAGAGCGAGAGTTCTCCAAAACTTAAAAGACGGAGCGCAAAGTCGAAGGTCATTATTACACACACAGACCCGCCCCGAAAGATTTTTGGCCAAAAACGAAAAGAAAGGAAGGTGAGCGAGCGCAGCGAACGAGCCTTGATGAAGACTCGACAAACTCAATTCTTTTGACTCACTCGTTTTGCTCTTGCTTCATTAAAAATGTGCCTCGCTTCGCTCGGCGCAGATTTTGAAGGTCGGAGGAGAAGGAATGGACGACGAGCTTGGAGAATTCTCCTCCGAGGAAGAGGCAGAGCACCAAACGATGTCGAAGCAACAACGGCTTGACGCAGACAACGAGAGAAAGAAGGGCAAATTGGAGAAAAAACGGGGCAAAAACGTGCTGCGAAACAGGCAGATGATCAAGGATCTCATGGGACATTTCGAGATTGTGCCGCCGCCGGTCGACAGCGAAGAAATGATTCCTCGCAAAGGCCATAAGCAGCGCAATAAAAAAAGCGGTCCCAAGCCAATCTACGCCACTCCAACGCCGAGGAAGCGGAGAAAGAAAGTTATAGACCCCACGAAGAGAAAGATGTGCGGGGAGTCGAGCAGTAACGAGGAGGAAGAGGTGGTCGATTTCGTTGAAGCGAAGAACGACAATGACAGCGAGTTCGCGGATGATTTCCCCATGGAGGTTAACGTGGTTAATCGCGTGGTGAGCGAGCCTTGTGACGCTCCGGACGAGATTGCTAGACAATACATGGATTTCTACATCCACTACAAAACTAACCTACTCAACCATTTTTGTTCGCTCGCTGCTCTCGTGCTTCGTTGAAAACGCGCTTCGCTTCGCTTCGCTTCGCTTCGCTCGGCGCAGGTGAAGCTTGTTTGCGACAATTCCCCCATAAGCGTTGTGGATCCGTGGCCGATCGTCATGGACAAGTTCGTGGCTGTGGGGTTTGAGTACGAGGAGGTCAAAATTGACGGTGGCTTGAAAAAGAGCTGCTGGGTTTTTCCTGGAGGCAAGCACTGCTCCAAGGGTGGAGTTCTCAACGTGGACTTTTTAGAGTCACATGACGAATTCAAACGGTGAGCAGCAAGCGAAGCGAGGGAAAATTATGGAAAACAAGAACACTAGAAATTTCAAAACTTTCTAAACCCGAATTCGAAGATTTGCCAGGCGCTACTTTGACTGGGGTCAGGCCGACTTGGTTGAGCAAGAGCGAGAGAGGGAGGAGGCGCAGCGAAAGATGAAGCGTTTGAGGGGGAAGACGCCGGAGAACTTCGTCGAGCCTGCCAATCTAAGCGGGTTGGCCGACTCGACATTTGAGGAAAGTTTCGAGGACGGCAAAAAATCAACAATCAACCCATTGAAAGTTTTGCCGAGGTGAGCGAGCGAAGCGAAGCGAACCGAGCCTTGTGACAGACAGAAGAGTGCGAATCAAACTCCTAACCCACTCGCTTCTTGTTGCTAGCTTCGTACATCACCCGCTATTTAATGCGCATTTATGTGCTCCATGCGGTGTGAACTACCAGAAAAAGTGGACGGAGTTTGAAGGCGAGCGAGCGAAGCGAGCGAGCCTTGAGGCAGAAGAGTGCGAAGCTTCGTGCAAAATTACTAACCTACTCAACAATTTTTGCTTGCTCGCTGTGCGCTGTCTCGTGCTTTGTTAAAAATGCGCCTCGTTTCACGTTTCACTTCGCTCGGCGCAGAAAAAAAACTCTCAAGGAAGAAAATCCAAAAGGAGGACGAGATTTGCGTCGCGTGCTCCAACCACACGGCCTCTGTCGACATTGCAGACGAAAATCTTCACCACAGTGCAGCGGTGAATTCAAAATGTAGGGGAAATAAATGTGACTTCTCTTACTGCCGAAAATGCATCTTGTTCATGGGCGGCGGACACGAATTGCTGTGCGCGCAACAACCAGGCTGGGTCTGCTTCATCTGTCGCTTTTTGAACAAAGCAGCGACAAGCGTGGCAGCGACAACTGCAAGCCAGTACTTCATGAGAACGAGGGAGGGCCATGTACAGCAATTATTGTCAAATTTTGTTAACCGGCACATCACCAGCACAAACAACGCTCACAAATTAATTGGCGATTTTTGCAAGACCAAGGTCTTGGACGATGCGTTTTACGCCGACGCGAGTGAGCAAAACGAGGATGACCAAGGACTATCAAAGAAGAGCAGAAAGAATGGAAGCAACATTGGCGGCGGAGACTTTTTGGGAAGCATGTATGCCCACAAAATAAAGGATGTCGAAACGCAGAATTACCACATCAAGGTGAGCGAGCGAAGAACTACTACAGATGGTTACATCAACCACTAAACTAACCCACTCGTGCTTCATTTGAAAATGCGCCTCGCTTCGCTCGGCGCAGGTTGTGAACGAGGCCAACGAGCGAGTTGCAATGAGCCTTGAAGAAATGAATTTTTTCGACTCGAGTGGTGTAAGCGTCTTGAGCCTGTTCAGCGGGATTGAAGTAGCCCTCGCATCGGTGAAACAGCTAGGGATCAAGGTACAAAGGTGGGTAACGGTTGAGTGTGACCAGGACGCTGTGGAGGTGATTAAGAGTCAACACAACGATTTGATTGCGGATGGGAGGCTGGAAATTTTGCCGGATGTCATGAAAATTACAAGTCAGATGGTGAGCGAGTGGGGCGCTTTCAATTTGATGATCGGAGGGAGTCCATGCCAGGACTTCTCGTTCCAGGGAAATTTGAACGGGGGAGATAGGGCGGGGCTAGATGGCGGGCGGGGAAAATTAGCTTTCCAGTTTTTTCGCATTCTGAGGCTGGTGGAAAGGGAGAACGCGAGGAGGAGGAGGTGCGTAAGTGAGCCGCAAGCGAAGCGGCGTGTATGGGAGCTGCTAACAAAAACTCGAAATTCTTCCTCCCCCCAACGCAGGATTCCACCTGTATTCGTCTTCGAAAACGTGAACGGAATGAGTACCGAAGTAAAGATGGAGATTGTTGATTGGCTGGAGACTCAGCCGTGCTGCTTTCAGGCAGAGCTCCTGTCGCCTGCAGCACGCCCCCGAGACTTTTACACTAATTTGAAGCTCAATCCACTCCCCGAAGCAGCCTACGCCCCAAATCTCCAACAAATCCTCGTCTCCCCCGCCGAGGCCCTTAGGGAAAAGGCGAAGTGCATCTTAACTAGCAACGGAGTGGAGGTGTTCAAGACGAACAGAGACAACAGCTTTTACGACGACGAGAAGAGGTGGATCGAACCGTTCAATCGCGTCTACAGGAGCAAGCACGACCACTCGTTAGGTTTCCGAAACTTGAGCCTCAACGAATGCGAGAGAGTCTTTGGGTTGCATGACGGATACTGTTCAATTTTGGGTGATTCTAAGAGCAACGATATCCAGCGGCAGTGGCGGCTGTTAGGTAACGCGTTCAGCTTGCCGGTCATTGTCAGCTTGCTGAGCCCCCTGCAGAAGAACTTCCCAAGCTGCAAGTACGACAGGTACCCGATCGAGATTCGAATTCTTGGAGGAAAGGAGGAGGGGGAGGAACCCACAGGATTGGTTGTTGAGAAGTTGGAGAAGGCGAGAGAAACGAAGAAGAGGAAGGAGAAGGAGAACGACAAGGAGATGGAGATTGATTTGTGGGATAACGAAGACGTGCTATTAAAAACGAAGGCCAAAGCCCCCACCAAGATGGCCAAGGACCCCAATGCTCCCATGAGAGCCTACCTGTTCTACTCTGCCGAGATGCGCCCCGTCATCAAGGAAGCCAACCCTGAATTGAATTTTGCCGAAATCACAAAAAAAATGGGAGCGAACTGGAAGACGCTCGAGGAAAAGAGAAAGTACCACGAGCTGGCCAAGGCGGATAAGGTTAGGTTCGTGACTGAGACGGCGGAGTACGAGAAGACGAAGGGTGAGGCGATGGCCATGAGCGATAGCGACGATAGTGAGGAGAAGAAGGAGACGGAGAAGGAGAAGCTGCCTGAAAGTGAAACTGGAAATGGAAGTGAGAGCGACGAGCAGGACGAAGAAGAAGAAAAAGAGGAGGAGTTGCTATGGAAGCCAGGGCTCGATAGCATTCAGGTTAACTGGATTCAGTGCGATGGGTGCGAGAAATGGAGGATTATCCCGAGCAACATTGATGAATTCGAAAAAGGCTTCGTTTGCAAGAAGAATCGTTGGGCGCGTCATAAAAGTGAGAAGATTTGCAAATAATATATGTCTAATTCTAGCTACCCCTTTAAATGAATTTGCTTCTCCCGCACCTCTCTCAACACGTGGCTGAGTTCCTCCCGCCCCTGCTTTGATGTGATGTCGATTGCCTCGTCCAAACTAACCACCTTTCTTGCTCGACCGTCCTCTGGCCACGCTTCAAAAACCTCCTCAACGTACAGCACGTAGGGGTGCAGCTCGCACATCGTACCAGGGTTTCCCCCCTTCTTCTTCGACTCGAAGGAGACAGGAGTGAGAGGGTCGGACAGACGCCCTGCAACTCCACACTCCTCATACGATTCGCGAAGAGCCGCTTCCTGCGCCGAGCGAAGCGAAGCGAAGAAGGTGCGAAGGGGGGTTAGTAGTGACTCGTATTATCGCCTGTACACGTACACTAGTTGTGACTAGAAAGCGAAGCGAGCAGCAAGCGAGCTGCACGTTGGCTCGTATTCTCGTCTTCATCAAGGCTCGCATCGCTTCGCTTCACTTCGCTTCGCTTCGCTTCGCTTCACATCAATTCACTCACCTCCATCGTTTCGTCAGTTTCCCACCCTCCCTTTGGGATGATCCACTCGCTCTTTCGGTACGAACTGCACATTAAAATTTCGCCATTCCGGGTCACTGGGATAGTGCCACAGGTTAGTCGAGCTGTGCCGAACGAAGAAGGTGCGAAGTAAATTGAGTGGAATAATATATTGTTAGTTTAGTAGTGCTCGTAAATATTGCTTTCTTTCTTAAAGCTCACCTCCGGACGAAGTATATCGCTGAAACTCACGTCCCTGCCGGGAGGTGTTGGTTTTGGGTGGGGGGGAAGGTTTGGGAGTTGGGTGGCAGTGCTTCTGGAGGATTGAAGCTGCCATGGAGCTTCCGTCCTGGAGGAGGGGGGACGGAAGGTTAAATTTGGCTATTTTTGGCTGGGACATTTAAGATTTCAGAGAGGCGGGAGGTGATTGGAGCTATTTGAGCATGATTTGAGGAGGCTGTATGTTTTGTGGTGCTCCCAGTTCCGTGTCAGTTTAAGTAGAGGAAGAAGGGGGAGTTTATCCCTCGAACCCAGATCCCAAGAACTCGTCTCGATTTTTCGATCTAACATTCCCCTCATTGTGTCATTATCTCACCAATCCATGTCGCAGTTCGTGCCGTCGGTCCTTCTTGAGGTTACGACGAAGGGCCTCGATCAGCCTCATCCACTCAATCCACAATCGAAGACATTTATAATCAGCAATGAGGGCCACACACTTGGAAACGCAATTCGGCATACCCTGCTTCAAAACCCCAGCGTCGACTTCGCAGGGTACAGTGTGCCACATCCCTCCGAGCCAAAAATGCACATTAGGGTGCAAACGAAGAAAACTAAAAATGGTGATGAGCTGTCTGCAGATCAGGCTATCATCGAGGCTTGCACGAGCATGAATCAGATGCTGGATATAGTGCGGGGCAAAGTATTGGAAAGTACGCAGTACTGTCCTGAACAAGCTAAGGAAATGCGAGAACAGCAGAATCCGCAGAATCCGGGGTTGGAGGAGGAGGATGAAGAAGAGGAGGAGGAGGAGGATGGAGATTCAGATAAAATGGATGATAAATTCTTAGTTTAGAAAAGTGGAAATTGTACTAATTTATTCTCATATCACCAGCTCCTGGTCTTCCGCCTCCGCCTCAGTTCGCAAATAACGATCTGTTGCTGCCAAATCTAAAATGCTCGAAGAGTTCATTCTCGGGCTCATGGGCATTTTGTTTCGCGGAGAATTATTGGTGGAGTTACTGTCGCTTTTGGGGTGAGGGAGGGACATGGGGGTTGGGGTGTTGTTGTTTTTGGTGTCGTTGCTGTTTTTGGTTTCGTTGCTGTTTTTGGTGTCGTTGCTGATGCTGTTTCTGTTGCTGTTTCTGTTGCTGTTTCTGTTGCTGTTGCTGTTGCCGTTGCTGTTGTTTTTGCTGCTCTCCCCGCCCCCCACCACTCCCAACCCCCCCCCAGCCCCCATCATCACC
>Ga0302116_1000353_pt1 | contig 27294 bp, 39 predicted proteins | sample AG5_SCM_MG_FD_203124 | JGI IMG/M metagenome (GOLD analysis project Ga0302116, IMG submission 203124) | Marine microbial communities from Western Arctic Ocean, Canada - AG5_SCM | ecosystem: Environmental > Aquatic > Marine > Oceanic | place: Canada: Western Arctic Ocean | collected 2017-10-01 | reverse complement strand
AGAACCCCACGTATCAACAAGTTAGTGGTGAAAAAAGTGGGCATCAAGAAGTGGTACGAGTGCGATTTGATTCCAATAAAATCAGTTATGCCAACCTTTTGCAGCATTATTGGCGCAATATTGACCCTCTTGATGGTCAAGGCCAGTTTTGTGACCGAGGTGACTCGTATCGTCCAGTGATTTTTACCGTTGGTGAACAGCAGGCAACCGCAGCTGAAGCAAGTGCTGCCTCTGCTGCAAGTGAATTAGGAGTCTCAAAATCTAAGATTAAAGTGCAGATTCGTGATGCAGTTCAGTTCTGGCCTGCAGAGTATTACCACCAAGATTATGCGAATAACAATGAGCTCCGTTATCGTTATTATCGTTTCAGTTGTGGGCGAGATCGCCGCCTCGATGCTGTCTGGGGCGAGCGCGCAAGATCGGGGACAGCCTGGGTCACTCCAGTAGCGCCGTAACACCTTCGCAAAAGCTAAAGAAAACCTGTAATTAGAGATTTGGTTCCATTCAGGCGTTTCTCAGTGAAGATGCGGGTATTCCCCTCTCGACGCTCTAGGACTTTGTCCTTACCATTGGTTCATGGTTTGTGGAGTGGCTGTATGTATCTGCTGACGATCAAGGATGGTCTAGTGACGCGTCACGTTGGTCCTTATCCGTCGACGAAGCAGGCTTCAGATGATTTAGATCGTGTGTTGTCAACTTGTTCAGATAGGGCGCGCTGGCAAATTCATGCCCTTGAGTGCCCACGTGCGATGACTGCGGTTGCGTCCTAATCGGTTCGACGGCCTGGATAACCGCTGAGAAGACCGCTTTCGATCATTAAGCCGATCCCTGCGTTGATGCAGATCAGGCTCAGCGTTCCATACCAGAACCATGGACCACGGTCTTGTCCGAGTAGCTGAATAATTCTTCGACTGATGGCTTCCCCAAAGAGGCAGAGTCCTGCAGGTAAAAGCAGGACTCCAAGTTGAGCTCGCACATACCAGCGCAAGGGTCTGGAAGCCATCTGTTTGGGGTGGTTCACAGTCTTGAAAACCCTAGGTCTCGGCCTGCTGCGATTGCCTACAAATCCAATGCACCAAGGTGCGGACTCCGTAGCCCGTGGCTCCAGCCGGATCCATTCCTCTCCCTTTGTCGCTCCACACCGTTCCGGCGATATCGATGTGGGCCCATGGGATGGAGGTTTTGACAAATTCCTTGAGGAACAAAGCGGCTGTGATGGAGCCTCCTGGACGGGGACCTGTGTTTTTCAAGTCCGCAAGGAGTGACTTGAGGCCCTTGCGATAAGCCTGGTGCATTGGCATGCGCCAGAGCCCCTCACCTGCATCCTTTGCTGCGCCCTCTAAGGACCTGGCAAGCGAGTCGTCTCCAGTCCACAGCCCAGCAATTTCGTCGCCAAGAGCAACCACGCAGGCACCGGTCAATGTGGCCAAGTCAACGATGGCGTCGGGTTCGAGCTCCGATGCATAAACCAAGGCATCAGCAAGGGTGAGACGGCCTTCCGCATCTGTGTTGTTGATTTCAATCGTGGTGCCATTGGACGCGGTGACGATGTCACCTGGGTGCACGGCAGAACCGTTGATCATGTTTTCGCATGACGCCACCAGCATGTGAACTTCCACTCCCTTTGGGCGGAGCTCAGCGATCGAGCGCATCGCGCCAAGCACCGCTGCACTGCCTCCCATATCGAATTTCATCATGTCGATTTGGGCAGCACCAACTTTTAGGTTGTACCCACCGGAATCAAAGGTGAGGCCCTTGCCAACCAAGACCACCCGTCTTGTGGCAGGCCCGGAGGGGCGATAGGTGAGATGGATGAACTTGGGATCCATATCCGAGCCTTGACAGACCGAAAGGAACGACCCCATACCCCTGGCTTCACAGTCGCTGCGCTCGAGCACCTTCAAGTCCAAGCCATGCTCATGCGCCATCTGAGCGGCGCTGTCGGCAAGGGCGGTTGGGGTGACACTGTTCGGAGGCGCCGCAACGAGCTCTCTTGCCAGTTCGACCCCCGCGCAAATGGGATGCACCGCTTCGAGGGCGCTGCTCAGGCTGTTGGGGAGGGGGCCAAGCAGTTCAAGCCGCTCGGGGTGGATGCTTGGCTCCGGTTTGCTGCGAAAACGTTGATCGCTGTAGAGCGCAAGCCTGACCGCTTGCGCTGCAACGGTCACCGCGTCTGCAGGATCAACTGCGTTCCATGGCAGCAACAATCCGAGGCTGCCTGTTTGGTCTTTGCTCGCTCGGGCCACAGCAGCGCCCGCCTGCCGAAAGCTATTCACATCCAATGATTCAAGAGGTCCCATGCCTACGAGCACGAGGGATGCGCAGTCGGGGTTGAGGAGTTGAAGGGTCGCGCTCTCTCCGTTTTTCCCTTGGAACTTGCGTTGTTCCAACCAGTCGCTAAGGGGAATGGAAAAGCGTTCTTCCATCGCTGGTATCAAGCGATTTGGATCTCCCTCTGCAATGCCTAGGGCCAAAACGGTTCCCGACCAGGCCGTTGGCTGGGCTGACGAGAGGGAGATCTGCATAGAGACTGGGCGCTTTAGCCGATGCTACGGGGCACCGTTAATTGGCATGGAACGGCGTGGACCATCGCTCACGGGTTTCCTTATTGAAGGGCGGTTGCCAGAGGCGAATCAAGGTTTGTTCCAGACGTCGTCGAGGACGGGTGTCCTGCGGGACATCAGCCCAGAAACGGATGCTTGTGCTGCAGCGCAAGCCTGTGCTCATGCAGGCCTCTTGGTAACTCGCCAAGTAGGCCTTGCAATCGTGCTCGCCTTTCCAGCGCCGATCAGCCGCCTTGGTTTCTCCGATGTAGAGAAGGATGGGTTGGTCGAGCTCTTTCGGGCGATCCATCACGAGATAGATGGCAGCCCCTTGATGGGGACTTTTGGGCCAACGCCAGAAACTCAACGGTAAGGGCCTGAGCTGTAAGGGCTGGAAGCCGCTCAGCGGATTGGTGTTGTCGCTGGCAAACAGGCGCTGTTGTTCTGATGGTTCATTGCGATGCCCGAACTGAGACGTCAATCGAGGCGCGAACAGAGGTTCCTGGAACTGATGGATACGCTCTTGCCAGCCCCGTAAAAGCTCTGCGCTCAGAGGCAGGGATCGCTCGATCAACCCACTGGAATCGGCCAATGGCTGCTCGAAAAGGTTGCCCTGCCCGGGGGGAGTGGCCATGGACTTAGCTCCTTGGCGGCAGGCTTGGGCCGGATGGCCGTGTCCCAAAACTCACGCGGCCAATCAGCTGCTCCACAGCATCAGGGGGTAAACACACGCGTTCTTGGAGATCGGCGAGATGTTCGAACGGCTTTAGCCGCCGCTCTTGAATGAGACGTTGGAGTCGGGGTTTTGGCCAGTTGAGGGTCTGCTCTAACAAGGTGGGTGCTGCGGCATTGAGGTCGAGTGGAGGCTGCCCAGGCAGCACTGGTGCATCCCCATGCCAGCGAAACACCAGGTGGGGTCTCCAGAGCTTCGCAAGATCAGAAGGAATGTTCAGCAAGAGAGCGAGATCGTCCAGCTGGCTGAATTGCACCCCACCTCGTTGGAGTCGCATCAGCACATCCACCATCGCTTCACTGCAGCCGGGCAGTTTTTTCCATTGCTCAGGCGTCGCCCTGTTGACATCCAGGCTCCACGTTTCTGCTGGGGTAGGGGTAGCCCTCGGCTGCTGTTTTATTTGGACAGGATCTGGGGGTAGATCGCCGGTGGCCTGCAGGAGCTTGCGAGCCAGGGGGTCAAGCCAGTGCTGGCGCGCCATTGGTTTAGGAACTTGCTTCTTGGCCAGGACCATACCGAGCCCAAGCCTTAATTGTTAGGGGTTCCAGCGCGGAGGCAGGGTTGGGATTTCAATCAGTCCCTGTTGAAAGGCAACCACCACGGCGTGGGTGCGGTTGTTGGCTTGCAGTTTGCGCAGCAGGCTGCCGATGTGGGATTTGACCGTGTCGATTGAGACGACAAGGATGTCTGCGATCTCCTGATTGCTCATTCCTTTGCAAAGTCCACGTAGAACGTCCTCTTCCTTCAGGCTCAGTTCGGGCGGAATGGAACCGGAGGCTGTTCGTCCCAGTCGGCCGTGCCGGAGGATGTTGGCAATCACTGAGTCGTGGTACATCCCATCGGATTCCATCGCGGTCAGCGCTGCAGAGACCCCTCCCATTCCGACATTTTGATGGGAGCACAATCCATCACAGGGCGCGTCGATCGCCTGAAGAATGGTTCGCAGAATTGGACGTTGAACGATCAGCAACGCTTTCAAGGAGGGATTTTCTTGTTTGGCGTGCCGAACGAGGCTTGGGCCGTTCCCCCCCTCTAGTTGATCTGTGCAGATCAAGAGGTTCACATCATCCTTTTGCAACCTCTGAAGACATTCCTCTTCTGTTGTGGCGGCAGCAACGAGGTGTCCAAGGTCATGGAACCAGCCCATCCAACTGGCTAACAACATGCGATCGCCACTGGCAATCGCAGTGCGACTACTGCGCAGAAGATTGTGACCCTGCTTTCTGCGGGTCTGAATTCTGGGGATCTGGGAGGTGAGATCCACGCGATTTTAAAACTCTCCACATTTTGGCTTTGTGAGGGGGCGTGGATCCGCACTGTGAGGGATTCCGCGAATTGTTCAATATGTGTTCGATTGTTTTTCAAGACCATGGCCTTCTTCGATTCCGAAATCGTGCAGGAGGAGGCCAAGCATCTTTTTGGCGACTATCAACAGTTGATGCAACTGGGGTCGGATTACGGAAAGTTCGACAGAGAAGGGAAGAAAAAGTTTATCGACACGATGGAAAACCTAATGGAGCGTTACCGCGTTTTTATGAAACGCTTTGAGCTCTCAGAAGACTTCCAAGCCAAGCTCACTGTCGAACAGTTGCGGACGCAGCTTGGGCAGTTTGGGATCACCCCTGAGCAAATGTTTGAACAGATGAATCAAACCTTGGAGCGGATGAAGAGTCAGCTCGAGCAATCGGAAGGTCAGTGAGCCTTACGATCCGTCGCACAGCAAAGTCTTTTCGTAATGACAGTCAACCCCAATTCACTGCCGAACTGGTTGGCGCGGGGGATGGCCGATTTATTTCCGGACGGAAATCCTGAGGACGCTGATCAGGCTTTGGCTGCACGCTTGGCCGCGGCTGAGTTGGAAGGCCGGCCTTTGCGTGTGAAGTTGGGCATTGACCCAACGGGAAGTGATATTCACCTCGGCCACAGCATTTTGTTTCGCAAACTGCGCGCTTTTCAGGATGCAGGCCACATAGCCGTGCTGATTATTGGAGATTTCACGGCCAGGATTGGTGATCCAACAGGCAAGAGCGCCACGCGCGTGCAGCTCACAACCGAACAGGTTGAGACCAATGCAACCACGTATCTACGCCAGCTAGGCCAAGGACAGCCCAAGGAACAGGCGCTTCTTGATTTTGAGACTCCCGGACGGCTGGAGGTGCGACGTAACAGTGAATGGCTTGAAGGCCTCGACCTGCCCCAGGTGATTGGCTTGCTGGGAACGGCCACGGTGGGCCAAATGCTGGCCAAGGATGACTTCGCTAAGCGTTATGGGAGCGGCACTCCAATCGCTCTGCATGAGTTCCTTTATCCCTTGCTTCAGGGGTACGACTCTGTGGCTGTAGATGCTGATGTGGAGTTGGGGGGGACGGATCAGAAATTCAATGTGGCGATGGGACGTGACTTACAGCGGCACTTCAGCCAAACAACTCAGTTCGGCTTGCTCTTGCCAATCCTCGTTGGTCTTGATGGGGTTCAAAAGATGAGTAAGAGCCTGGCTAACACGGTGGGTCTGGAAGAAGATCCGTTGTCGATGTACTCCAAGCTCGAGAAAGTTGGTGATGCGGCCATCAACGACTACCTGATGTTGCTGACCGATTTGGCGAATGAATCGTTGCCGGACAATCCCCGTGAAAAGCAAAAAGCAATGGCTCTGGCGGTGACGGCAAGCCGCTATGGAATGGAAGTGGCCCAAAAAGCTCAGGCGGATGCTGCCACGTTGGTGGGTGGATCGAGTGCAGCCGCCGCAGATGTGCCAGAGGCATCCCTTTCTGCAGTGAATTTTCCAGCGAAGGCGTTCTATCTGCTCAGTGCGGTGGGTATTTGCACAAGTAGTAGTGAGGCGCGCCGGCAGATCAAAGGGGGAGCAGCACGTCTTGAGGGAGAGAAAATCACCGATCCCAATCAGGAATTTGGTTCGGTATCCGAATTGGAAGGGAAAGTACTTCAGCTCGGCAAAAAGACATTTAGGCGATTGGTTTCTTGATCTGCTGCTTTGACTGCCACAGCTGGAAATCCAGGGGGAACATGCTTGATATGAAATCTTCTCTCTCAATCTTGGGAACGGTCCTCAGCTTTTTAGTTGGCGTGGGAATGGCGACCCCGGCCAACGCTGGGATTAAGGATGAGTACGAGCGAGCTCAGGAGTGTGACTACAGCAAGGCTGATTATGGAAGTGATATTGGTGTGTTTTGATGAGATCAAAGTGCGATTTTGCATCAGTGAAGATCGTCGTTTTCTCGTGTATGTGATGCGAAGCGGTAAATCATGGGCCTTGCCATTTGACCGTGACTATCGCCAGGCTGGAGTCTTGAGCTTGAATACGATTGAAAATGAGAAATTGATCCACTACACCAAGAAAAAAGGTGTTGTAAAACGCGTGATTTTGGGGAATAAACGTGTAGAAAGCCCAGTTTTGTATTGATGAAGGCTTCCTCCTTGAGCTGTGAATTGAATTGTTGACGTCTCGTTGTGTGTTGCCTGTTGCGGCAGGGTTGGCAGAGGGGCCCTGCTGGTGGACTGAGCGGCAAGTTCTTCTTTGGGTGGATATTGAGGCTTCAAGAATTGGTCTGTTTGATCCTGCAACAGGAAACAATGATTTTTTGCATCTTCCGGCCCATGTGGGTGCGGTTGTTCCCACATCGGTTGGAGATTTGCTCATTGCAACCGCGGCGGGGTTTATGAGGATGGATCCGAGCACCGGGGCTGTCACCTTGTTGTGTGATCCAGAGCTCGATCGTCCTGGAAATCGGTTCAACGACGGCAAATGTGATCCTTGGGGGCGCTTTTGGGCAGGCACCATGGCTTACGACTTCGAGCCTCTGGCTGGAGCTCTATGGCGGCTGGATGGAGATGGAGTCATCACGCGCCAACTGAGCCAGCTCACGATTTCGAACGGACTGGCTTGGAGCCGAGACCGTGGGATGCTTTATTTCATTGATTCGCCAACGCTGAGGGTGATGGCCTTCCCGCTCACCAGCGCAGGTGAAATCGCTGGAGAACCCAGCATCTGTCTCTATCTTCCAAAAGATTGGGATGCCGTTCCGGATGGTATGTGCATCGATGCGGAGGGAATGCTTTGGATCGCTCTTTTTGGCGGTGGTTGTGTGACGCGCTGGGATCCGTTGCATGGCTGCTTGCTCGACCGCTTGGCGCTGCCTTGTCGTCAGGTCACCTCCTGTTGTTTTGGCGGCCCCAACTTGGATCAGCTGTTTGTGACGACCGCGAGAAGGGAGATGGATGCTGCTGCACTCAAGACAGAGCCATTGGCTGGAGGCTTGTTTCAAGCCGATGTGGGTGTGAAAGGTTTGCCTGCGGATTGTTTTCAAGTCGCGGCTTGATCCAAGGTGTTGCTCATGACCCATCACGATGAGGTTCGTGCAAAGACGGTGTGTGGCTTCCTCTTTCTCGGCTGAATCAGCGGAGCGGATCATCGTCGCCCTCGACGGCATGGCGCCGGATCAGGCTTTGGCCTTCAGCGCTCAAGTGGAAGGGCTGCGCTGGGTGAAGGTGGGCCTGGAGCTATTTGTCCAGGCGGGGCCTGATGTGGTGGATAAGTTGCGGGACCAGGGCTTGCGGGTGTTTTTGGATCTCAAATTTCACGACATTCCGGCCACGATGGCCGGGGCCTGCCGGCGGGCAGCAGCGCTGGGGGCTGAGCTAATCACCGTGCATGCATGTGCGGGCAGCGAAGCTCTCAAGGCTGCGCAGGCTGGTGCGGATGCTGGCGCGGCCTTGATCGGGACAGCAGCGCCAAAGCTTCTTGCGGTCACGGTGCTCACCAGCTGGGAAGAGCAACGGCTGCAGCGGGAATTGGCGATCGAGCAAGGTATCACCGATCGGGTCCTACAGCTGGCTCGTCTGGCTGCAACAGCGGGTGTTGGTGGCTGCGTGTGTTCACCGTTGGAAGTTGCTTCTTTAAGAGCTCAGCACCCCAAGCCATTCGCACTGGTGACGCCGGGTATTCGCCCTCACGGCAGTGGGGTGGGAGATCAGGTGCGAGTGATGAATCCCCCAGCCGCGATCGCAGCTGGGGCCTCTCAGCTCGTGATCGGCCGGCCGATCACGCAGGCTGAGGATCCAAGTGGTGCGTTTGCGCAAAGCTGCGCTGCCTTAACGCTGTGATCTATGGATTTGTGCACACCTCTCTTTAGCCAGCTCCTTTTCAATCCTTTTGGCCGACTTTGGGCTCGCTGCCTTCGAGGATCCTGGAAAGGTTGCTGCGGTGTCGCCAGAGCACTAAACCCATGGCCACCAGCGCTATCAGGATGTAGGAACCGATACCTGAGAAGCGGATCATCAACAGGGGCAAGCTGACTGCGGCCAACACACTGGAAAGCGACACCATGCGGAAGAGCCAAAGAGTCAGCCAAAACACGCCAAAACCGGCCAGCCCCACGGGCCAGGCCAGGCCGAGGAACATCCCTAAGCCGGTAGCGACGGCTTTGCCGCCCTTGAAGCCCAGCCATACAGGCCAAATATGACCAGCGAGAGCCGTCAGACCTGCTAGCACTTGAATCCAATCACCTTGACCAAGAGCGCGGGCGATCAAGACAGCGGCGGCTCCTTTCCCAACATCGATCAAAAAGACAACCAACGCGGGACCTTTACCCACTTGCCGGAGCACATTGGTGGCTCCCGTGGAGCCCGAGCCGATCTCGCGCAAATCAATGTCTTTAAGCCAGCGTCCTGCGATCCAGCCACTGGGGATCGATCCGAGTAGATAGCCGAGAATTAGAGAAAAGAAACCCATCAGAGCAGTTCGTTGTCGTCGTCGTCGATCTCACCGGGTCCAGCAGCAAAGGCCATCCACAGCGGGAACTGAAGCACGGGGATGTCCACGACGCGTTCGGCGGCATCGATCAAGATCAGCGGCAATTCTCCGCGTTCCTCGAGCCGGTCAGCCCGCTCAACTAAGGCATCACCACGTTCAAACAGCACGATGCCGCTGTTGGGACCAAAATCTTCTCGTCCTAATCCAAGGGCATCTTGCAAGCCGCGCCGCCATTCGCCAAGTCGCTCTGGTTGCCCTGCCAGAACAAGGGTTTGGAACTGATCGCCATAGAGATCGCTGAGAATGCCGATCAGGGCACTGCCTACCAAAACGTTGCGCGGGCGATTCCCACGACTGGACTGGGCTCCCCGTCCGCCCTGGTTGAAGAACCAGTCATCAAGTAGGGCTATATCGCTGTGGTCGAGGCTGCGGCGCAGCTTCCAAGGATCGGCATAGAAATCTGGTTGCTCGGCGAAACGCTCGAGGTTGGAGCGAATCAGCGCTTCATCGGGCCGGAAGGTGTCGGCGACCGCTGGAGTTGGCTCTGCAGTGTTGCCCCCTTCCTGAGTGCTAGCAGCTTGTTGATCAAGTGGAGAAGGTTGCACCACCACTGGTTGGGACACCAGCTCCAGCTGCTCGACCGACTGAGCCATGCCCTGAAGCGCACCGCTCAGATACTCCTGGAATCCTTTTACGCGCCGAGCAATGGCATCGGATTGGCCGACGAAGCTTCCTGCAATCTCCTGTTCAAGTTGCAGTTTGCGTTGGTTGAGGCTCTCGATGTCTTGCTGCAAGGCATCACGCCTTTGCTGCAGCTCGGTCAGGGCGAGGTTGATTAAGGCATCGCTAGCTGGGTCTGCAGCGGAGTCGTGGCTCTGCGGTGCTTCGGGTTCAGGAGACGACGCTTCTGCCGTCTCGCCGGAATGTTCCTGGGGCGTCAGATCGGTGTCGTCAGGCATGGTCCGCTCGTCCTTGGGTTATTTCAGCTGATTGCGCGACGCAAGTCGAATCTTCTGTCCAAACGTGTGGAAATTATTTCGTTTTCGTTACGCCAGCGCGTGAGAATAGAGGTCATCCAATCTTGCTCAGGGCTTGGCTTGTTGTAAGTGCCCCACGCGCAGTTCCAGTTGCTCTTGAAGTTCCGTTGGATTGAAAAGGATGGGAAGGAAATGAATGCTTTTGGTTTCACGGAAGTAAAAGAGTCCGGGCAGCCAAGGAGCGAAGAGGCGCCAAGACATCCACTCACTAAATGGGAAACGGCGTAACTCCTCTTGCCCACGCCAAACCACCAAATCGTCTTCACTGAATTCAATCTTCAGGATGTAGGTCTGCACCAGAAGGAAAAGACTGAACAGCCCCACTACAAGGGTCGGCCAGGGGCTGAGGGGTAACGGCCAAAGGCTTGCGCTCAGTAAAAAAATCACGAATGGCAGCCTGGGGCTTGGACGAATGATCATGTTGTTGGTCTGTGGGGAGGGTGTCATGGGATTGGGAAATCAGCCGAATAAGACCTTGGTGAGCAGGACATCCATCAGAGCCACGGTGACAAGAATCATGACCACAGCTCCGGTGGTAGTGGTGCCAACTTCTTTGGCACCGCCTTTGGTGGTCATGCCCCATCCACAGGCAATGACACCAATTTGAAGACCAAAGACCAGAGCTTTGATCAGCATGAAGGGCAAGTCATCAGGTTGTAGCCATGTCCTAACGGCTGTCCAAAACACGGCTGGAGGAATGCTGTAGAGGTTCGTGCTGCTGATTTGAGCGCTCCAAATCGCAACCCCAAAAAACAACAGGCATTGCACCGGTGCCATCACCACCATGGCGATGAGGCGCGGCACCACTAAGTACTCCACAGGATCGGTACGCAGCATCGTGATCGCATCAATCTGCTCGGTGACCTTCATCGTTCCCAATTGGGCGGCATAGGCAGTGGCAACCTTTCCAGCCAGCAGCGTGGCAGTGAGCAGGGGAGCAATCTCCCTGGCCAGGCCAATGGCGAGAACACCCCCCACGGCGGATCCGGCGCCCATTCTGTTGAGCTCCGCTGTGATTTGAATGTTGAACACGGTGCCTGCCGCCAAGGCCGTGATGATCACGATCAAAAAGCTTCCAGGTCCTGCTTCCTGGAGCTGATCAAGCAAATCAATGGTGTTGATGCGGCCTTTGATTGTGGCTGAGACAGCTTGTCCGCCGATCAGCAGGCTGCTGCCAAGTCGGTTCAGCCAGCGAGGGGACTTCATTAAGAGGAGATCAGAGAAAAGACTTAAGCGCTGTGCAGATGAGCGCCGCGATCAGGCCAGCGTCGCATTAACAGAAGCCCGAGCACCACCAACACAGCTGGAATTAAACCCATGCAGAGACGAATGGCAATCAGTGCTGTTTCAGGTTGTTGGACAGAACTCAAGGCACCATCGGATGCCTTCGTGGAGATGTATCCAGTGAGTGAGAGCAAGGTTCCGAAAACGCTCATGCTCAGGCCAATGATGAGTTTTTGTCCGAACACCATCCAAGCGGTGTAGAGGCCTGCTGGGCGGGTGGGATCCGCATCGATCGCATCAGGGAGAAGCGACCATGGGATGAGGTAAGCCGTTGAGGCCCCCAATCCCACCAGCATGATCAGGCCGGTTACCGGGATCAGGGCAACCATGTTGCTCTCCGTTATTGGTGAAAGGGTCATTGAGAGGAGGCAGGCAGCAATCCAGATGCTCGAGCCCCAGCAAAGTGCCTTGATTCGACCGTGCCGGTTGGACAACACGCTCCAAAGCTGGAGTCCTACTAATGCAGCGACATTGAAAGCAAGCAGCAGCAATGTTGCAATTCCAGCTGGAACGTGGATGACTTGAACGAGCCAAATCAGGGCAACCACTTGCATCAGTTGCAGGCCAAACCACAGCAGCAAATACAGCCCTAGCACCATCAAAAATCGTGAATTCGAGCGAATGCGCCTCAGTTGTTGCAGCAGGGGCTCTTCGTTGCCACTGGGGCGTTGAGCCTTTTTTGCATACGGGGCAAGCCCCCAGCAGCACAACAGTGTTGCGACCGCTGCGATCGTCCCCGTGATTTGTCCCATCAACAAGTAGCCATCACTGCCCTCTCGCAAGACGAAAACCGCGATGAGCAACCCGATGGTTCCCGCCAAAATCGATCCGGTAAATCGAGCTGCATTCAGCCGCGTGCGAATCGCCGTATCCGGTGTGAGTTCTGTGGAGAGCGCTGCATAGGGCAGATTCACGCTTGTGTAAGCAGTCATCAGCAGGATGGCCATCAGCACGTAATAAGCCGTGCGCTGCAGGGTGCTCCCCTCTGGAACCCACCACATCGCTGCCAGGCTGATCCCCAACGGCAGTGCGGCTGCAAACATCCAGGGAAGTCTTGGACCCCATCGACTACTGGTGTGATCGCTCATCCAGCCGATCAAGGGATCGTTGATGGCATCCCAAAGCTTGATCACGGTGAGTAGGGAGCCGGCAATGAAAGCTGGCAACCCTGCTGCAGAGGTGAAAAACGGAAACAGGTAAAAGCCCAGCGTCGTAGCAGCTAGTCCGGTTCCAGCATCCCCCAGCCCGTAAGCGAGCATGAGACGGTGACGGGAGCCCTTGGGGCGAGCTGTTGAAGAGGTCAATCCGGAACAGGGGGCGCGCGGACCGTCATAATGATTGGGCACGTGACTCAACAGCAGCCTCTCTTGGCAAGCAGTTCAGACGTTCTAGTGCGGGCGTAGTTTAGTGGTAAAACCTCAGCCTTCCAAGCTGATGATGCGGGTTCGATTCCCGCCGCCCGCTTGATTCAAAAACTCAGTCGGTCTGCGTACTCCTGAGCCACCATCACCACAAGGCTTCGCGCCTCCAAGGGAACTCCCGATGGGGTCCAACGTTCGATGCACGTTGGGAGATCTTCCCCAGCAGGCAATCCTGTGTCGATCAATCGACACCATGGTGAGGCCGCTTCCGGTAGGTCGAAGTGCATGGATTTGAAATAGGCGTTGAAGCCCATCCACAACACGCCACCTTGATGTCCTCGCTGCAGGCTCATCGCTAAACAGTGGGACCAGTTAGCCCAGTCAGGTTTGCTGAGCTCTACTCCGTGCCACTGACGCCATAACTCTTCTGAATCGCTTGATCGGAGTGGTTTCTTTTCGTTGTGAGCTCGGATCGGATTGAACAACACCGCAAGTTGTTGGCGCACATCGAGCAGGCGACTCACATAGGTCTGCAATTCGTGATCGCAGTGATCGTCTCCCCAGATCATCCAGCTGAGAGGGCTGTCCTGGCACCAGGTGTTGTTATTCCCTCCCTGACTGCGCCCCACTTCATCGCCCATCAGCAGCATCGGGACACCACGACTTAGCAACAAGGTGCTGAGCAGATTGCGTTGTTGGCGCCGTCGCAGTGCATCGATGGCGCGATCGCTGCTCGGACCTTCTACGCCGTGATTCCAGCTGTTGTTGTGGTTCTCACCATCTCTGTTGTTTTCACCGTTAGCCAAGTTGTGTTTGTTGTTGAAGCTCACCAGGTCCAAGAGGCTGAAGCCGTCATGGGCTGTGATCAGGTTCACGGAGCTGCCAAGGCTGGCCGCTTTCCCGTTGTACAAATCGGGGCTGCCTCGGAAGCGTTGTCCGAGAGGCCAGGTGCTGCCCTCATCTCCTTTCCAGAAACTGCGCAATGCATCCCGGAAGTGTCCGTTCCAGGTGCCAATCCGTTTTGCAGGAAAATCACTCAGCCGGTACAGGCCTCCACAATCCCAGGGCTCGCTCACCAGTTTGAGGTCACTCAGCTGCGGATCAGCCTCCATCGCTTCAAAAAGCGGAGGGTGTTCTAGGGGCTTCAGCTTCTCCCCGCGGCTGAGAGCAATCCCTAAATCGAAACGGAACCCGTCGATGCCAAGTTCAGTGGCCCAGCAGCGGAGTGATTCAAGGATGAGTTGTCTGGAGAGTGGGTCATTTGCAGCAATACTGTTGCCACAACCGCTCACATCCATGTATTCACCTGCATCGCTCTGGTGGTAGTAATTGCGATCGGCAAACCCCCTCCAGCTCAAGGTGGGACCGTTGCGGTTTCCTTCAGTGGTGTGGTTGTAAACAACATCCAAAAGGACCTCAATGCCGGCGTCATGGCAAGCCGCCACTAGGTCACGGACCTGGTCTCGAGCCGAATGGGGATCCGCGCCCACTGCGTATTCGTGATGCGGTGCAAACCAACTGAGCGGGCTATAGCCCCAAACGTTGTCCCGACCAGCGGGGGCGTCGCTGGGATCGAAGGCTTGGATCGGCAGCAGTTCGATCGTGGTGACCCCGAGCGTCTTCAGGTAAGGGATCTTTTCGATCACACCCAAATAGGTTCCGCGTCGATCTGGGCTGACACCGCTGTCGGGGCGTTTGGTAAACCCACCGATGTGGAGTTCGTAGATCACGGTCTCTTGCCAGCTATGGCGAGGCCGCGGGTGGGCTTGGAAATCGAACGAATCTCGCTCGCAAACTACCGATTTCAAGCATTTATCGGAGTTGGGTGATGCCCCGGTCGCCGCTGCGCGTTGATAGACGTACCAGCCATCAATGGCGCGGGCGCAGGGGTCAACAAGCATCTTGGCGGGCTGAAAGCCGTGTCCACCAGGCTCAATGGGGCCAAACACCCGATAGCAATAGCAACATCCAGCAGCAAGACCTTCGACCTCTACATGCCAATAATTTGCTGAGTGATGCAGCTCCGACAGCTCAATCACCTGCTCAGGTGATGTTGCTTCTGCATGAGAGAAGATCAGCAATTCGAGCCGATTGGCCGTTGGTGCCGCAACAGAAAAATTCACACCTCTGTGTGTGATCGTGCTGCCTAGTGGCCAGGGACTGCCGCGATGGATCGTGCTCAAAGATCCGCCCGCAGATCGCAGGACGTACTTCCCTCAAAGTAGAGGGTGTGATGGAACTCCACCTAAATGACGATGACCTCGGCTTTGGAGTCAGGCCGACCACCTCAGCAAATCTTGGACAACCTTTGGTTGTTTCCACCCAATCGAGACTGTCGCGGTGGGTCGTCTTGGTGGCTCGATGTGGTGCCAGAACCCGTTCTGATCGATTGCCCGCCGCTGACCGAGGGCACCCTTCAAGCCCTGCATGATCTGGCTTCTGATCGTCCAGCTCGGATTCTTCTGACAAGTCGAGAGGGGCATGGACGCCTTCGTCGTTTGCAAGAAAGATTGGGATGGCCTGTGTTGGTTCAGGAGCAAGAGGCTTACTTGTTGCCAGGCGTTCACCCCCTTGAGACTTTTGTTGATTCCCACATCACAGCCTCAGGCTTAAGGCTGCTTTGGACGCCAGGACCCACACCAGGAAGCTGTGTTGTGCACGCTCCAGCCCCTTTGGATGTGCTGTTTTGCGGACGATTGTTAATTCCGGTTCAGGAAAGTCAGCTGGCTCCTCTGCGTCATCGACGCACGTTTCATTGGCCGAGGCAGCAGCTCAGTCTTCAGCGACTGCGCGATTGGATTCCTCCAGAATGTAGTCCAGCACTGGCTTCTGGAGCAGGGCTTGGGGCTCTGCGAGGTACGCGTCTAGCTCCTTTTGACAGTTGGAGTCCTGTGCAATCAGACCTGCTTTCTCAAGACTGATTCTGTGAATGCATTGCGGCACAGCGTTTTTCGGTTGCCTCTAGGCGCTGACCTCCATACGATTAGCTCGCTCAGGGAAGCCGTGCGGATGTTGATCTCCGCAACGTCAACCAGCGCGCTCTCGCTCCAAACCACTCCTTCCATGAACAAAGCTGACCTCGTCAACCTCGTTGCTGCTCGCACCGAACTCACCAAAACGGACGTTTCCCTCGTCGTTGACGCCGCTATCGACACCATCATTGATTCCGTTGTCGAAGGGAAAAAAGTTTCAATCCTTGGTTTTGGTTCCTTTGAACCACGCGATCGTTCTGCTCGTCAGGGCCTGAACCCTAAAACCGGTGAAAAGATCAAAATCCCTGCCAAGCGTGTTCCCGCATTTACTGCTGGCAAAATGTTCAAGGACCGCGTTCAGGGCTAGGTCACAGACCCTTTAATGATGATGGGGTGGTCGTTGGATCACCCTTTTTTGTTGATCTGAACGATCAGCACTATCGATGGCTATTCAGCTTCCCGATCACTTAAGTGAAGTCCTTCAAAACGGAGAGGAACTACGCCGACAGGGCTATAGGGGCCGCTTTGCTCCCACTCCATCTGGGCCACTGCATCTCGGCAATGTGAGGACGGCCCTTCTGTCTTGGTTGCGGGCCCGACTCAGCAACGGGCAATGGCTATTGCGGGTTGATGACCTCGATACCCCAAGGATTCGTTCTGGCGCCATTGAGTCTGTGCTGCAAGATCTTCGCTGGCTAGGACTCAACTGGGATGGCCCCCTCGTTCTGCAGAGCAAACGACGCGGACTGTATGGATCCTTCCTCTCAACCTTTCGGCGGCAGGGTTATCTCTATCCCTGTCGCTGCAGTCGCCGTCAGCTTGATGGTGCACCGATTTATCCTGGAACTTGCAGGCGGCTCCCTCAATACTGGGGCTTGTGGGATGCGCGATTACCGGCCTGGAGATTGCGCGTTAATGAGCCCTTTGCCACAGAGGTAGGAGATGTCGTTCTCCGTCGCGCTGATGGAGTCATCGCTTATCACCTGGCAACGTCGATAGACGAATTGGCGTTGGGCATCAACGAGGTGGTGCGAGGGCAAGATCTGGAGTCAGTCTGCGCTGCCCAAAGTGCTGTTATTGCGTCGTTGGGGATGGACTCTCCGCGCTATGGGCATGTGCCGTTGCTCTGTGGTTCATCAGGCCAAAAACTTTCAAAACGCGATCATGCGAATGGCCTGAGCTCGCTGCGTGATCGTGGAGAAGCGGCCGCACAAGTGATTGGCCAATTGGCAGTACCTCTTGGTTTGGTGTCTCCCACGAATGCAATTTCGGCTGAAGAATTGCTGGAGGAGCTGAGAGTGCGTGAGGACAAGCTCACGTCATTGATGGTTGGGGCTGATTCTTCAGGAAAAGTTCGGGATTACAGCTGAAAAAAGGCCTCAAACTAAAAGTCTTGAAATGGCAACAGGAACGATGACCTGCAGAAGCTGCGGCGGTAGTGGAATTCAGCGGATCAATGACAAGCGTTTTCGCACCTGTCTCGATTGTTTGGGTCAAGGCGAGCCCGTCAAGAGTCGAAATCAAGAGCTAGGCAAGCCACTGCCAGTACTTGGACTTCAGCTCTCAACGGCCCGTTCTGAGCCCGTTAACGCAGTTGTTTCTTCCTCTGTTGCCAAATAAAGAAGGCGGCGGTCACCACGACAGCCAGCAAGGGCACAGTGGTGAACAGCAGAAGGGCGACAGCAGTCCAGTCGGTGTACATCCGATCCGAGAAATAGCTGCCGCATCCTCTCAGGAGATTGCGATTTCTGGGGCAATTCTGTTGGTCGTTGGTGGGGCCTTGATGGGCTCCGCCTCCGCTGCCTCGCTGAAGAGAGTGAATCCTGTGGCGTTGGACTGTTTCCGATTCGAGCGAATCGTCAGCTGTCAGCAAGCCCTGATTCGTGCTGAACAGCTGCAGCGCAGTGCATCAGCACGAGATCGTTATCCGTGTCAAACCATGCTTTTGGGCCTTCAATCCGATCTCGTCATGGTGCAGCTTCGTGCTGGACGCGGGAAAGACGCTGTCAAGTTTTTGACGGCTGTCAATGTTCAGTGTCAGGGCTTCTGATAGTCGATGCCGTCAAACTGGCTTCAGTTGTCCATCAGCTCATGCCGATCTATCGACGTTTTGATGCGCGTTTCAAGGCAGTGGTTCCTCTTGTTTTCGGCTTCGCTTCACTTGTTGGCGTCACAGTGCAGGGACAGGTTCGATTCAATAACTGCCAGCCTGTTGCTGGGGGAGGCGTGACCTGCAACACCGTTCCTTACGGGAATACAAGGACACAGATGATTGATGGCCAATACGGACTTTTGGATCAAGCCAATCCTGGATGGGCTGAATATGACCCCTATGAAGGGTATGAAGATATGTTTGGTGGCAACCAAACCTGATTCGATCGATCGTCAAGACGACGTGGATCTCTAGGTGAAAGCCTTTTGCTTATTTCTGCCAATTTATTGGCAATTCGTAGACGATCTAGAACTGCATGGTGGGCAAGGATCAACTTTAAGTTTGGGCGGAAATTCGAAGATCTCATCGTTTTTCATGATTTTCCACAACTTTTCCACAGATGCTGATGGTGGCTGCTGTGGAGTACGCGCCCAGCTTTCAGGGCTTGGATCGAGAACCTTTTGATTGCGTCCAACCTGATTTATTTTGTAGTTCCTTTTTGATGTATTCAAGCTTATTTGGTTCACAATCCAGTCGTAGAGAGGGTTTGATGCGAGTAATAGATGTCTCCTTTTTGTAATTCTAAAGTTGCGAGATTTCATGACTGATCTTGCTTTCATTGCAGGATGAATTTTGGGAGGAGGGATTTCTCGAGGAAAGGTCTGTCTCGATTTGAAATCGTGTGGAAAAACAAATGCGGAGTGAGGGGCTTGGCGAATCAGGAAGCATGACGATGCAAGCGCTTGGCCGAGTCTTGAACGTTTCGATGCTTCTGCCATGGCATGGGGCGAGGCTCAACGCCTTGGGACTAGGTCGTTGAAGACCATTGACTTTCCTGAGTGGCTTGTTCCTCTCTTTTGCTGTTCGCGATATGGGTATGACTCAGCCCAATGTTTTTTCCATCTGGAAATGCACGAAAGGCACACCAGCGATCGTGAATGGCTGAGGAGCGATCATCATCCAGCCCCTTTGTTCCAGCATGGGCCTACTGAGGAGACTGGCCTCTGTCTGCAACTGTTTGATTCCCATGCGTTGGGCATCGCATTCAATGGCCTGTAGAAGAGCTGAGCCATGCCCCTGGCGAGAAGACCGACCTCGGCAGTACAGCATTGACAGTCGGTTGGCGGGATAGCGAAGCGCGAATGCAGCATCGACCCCACTGATCCAGCCTTGGCCTTCTTCAAAGGTGCGATCTAAAAGTCCTGGTAGCCAAGCGAGGTTCGCCCAAGCTTGTATTTGCTCAGGGCTGTAGGCCTGAGAATCCTGCGTTTGAATGGCATCCACGTAAATCGCGCGCAACAAAAGGGAGTCAGTGGGTTGAATTGGGCGCATAGCACTGCTTCGAACAACATTGCAAAGCAGGTAATATATGTAAACTTTTATAGAGCTGATGAATCCTTCTTCCCAGTCCCAAGCCGATTGGCTCCAGGTGGACGCTTCAGAGAACAATGACTCTGGCTATTTTGTTGCTGCTGAGCTTCTCAACGGCCGCTTAGCCATGCTCGGATTTCTAATCGGTCTCCTCACTGAAGCCTTGACAGGTCATGGCATTCTGAGTCAGTTGACTTTTGTCATTTTAGGAATTAACTGATGACTGATTATTCTGTTTGGATTTATGCAATGCTGGCTGTAGGTGCATTAATCACAGCAGCTGTTATTTATACCCTCTCTCAGCCAAGTGACCTGCCATATTTGAAGAAAAAATAAATCCCCCCATTAGTTTTAATAACCGGAGGTTTGCTTCAGTTTTTTATTAAATTTTTAGTAAGGTCTGTTTGTACTTTATGGAGATGGCTCATTTGTCTTTGGTTGTGGTAGATAGCATAAAGCTGTCGCGACGAAGTAGCTGAAACGTGCAAGTGACTTACCTTTTAAAACATTTCGCCTGAGTACTATGACAGATTAATCGCTCATAAATAATTGATTAGCACCTGCATTGTTGGCCTTTAAGCAAGCTGAATCAGGATTTTCCTTGATAACTAGTTGATCAGAATTTAAGACAGTGGCGGATTCCTCATTAAGAGTCAAGATAGATTTAAGCTATAGCCATCAATAAATGTTTTACTTAAGTCTGCTTTTGAGAAAATGTGTAATATGCGTGCCGAGAACTGTCATGCTGCAAAATTATTTATGCCTTGCTGGTAGGCGCTTGTGGCTCAAAAATTGTTTTGATAAAATATAAAGAGATAGTTTTAAGATTAATAGTCTAAAATAGTAAAATTGATTGGATCAAGTTTTGATCCAATCAATTCCAGATCGAGGCAACAAAAAAATATTACCGCAACATTAAATAGAAACTACAAAATATTTTGACTTCCTATGGTTCGCTTAAGCGTTCTCAGCGGCTCCGAGATGAATTTTGCTCATCGTGTCAGTGAGATCGCCGATGTCAAGGAGTCCTTCGGCACTAAACCAGGGGGCGTTGGCCCAGCTAAATCCTTCACCAAAAGTGTTGTCAGGTGCAACGACATACCAATGGCATGCAGTATCAGGAACGTCTACGGCACATTTCGACCAATCGTTTGACCACTGTGGGACCTGGACCCACATCACTGCAGCGAAGAGCAGCGAAACAATCGAACGAAGCATCTCATTCCAACATGGCCCAACAGCGTAATCGGATTTTACGGATTTGAAACATTTGAACTATGCCAAATGGAATCCAAGTGTCGGAAAATCCAGCTGCAGCAGCGTTTAAGGCCTGCGTTTGATCTCCTCTTAGGGCAACAGATCGCCTGTCGAAACGGATCAGATGAGTTGAGCTAGGTCTGTAATCGAGGTGTGATCGATGAAGAGCGCTGGCTTGATGCTTTGGTGATCATGGACTAGTGAATCAATAACAACCTTCAAAAAATTGATTGTAACAAAAAAATATTGCATCCTCCTCTATGTAGGGTAATAATAATTCTCAAAGAATATTCAATAACTTTTAACTGTGTAAGACATATTTAATTGCTGAATTGATTTCATATTCATTGCTTTTGAATTAAGAGAACGATCTTTATCTTATGAGTACTCCAAAAGAAGCTGTTTTTTGATAATTAGGAGTAGTTGAGAGGCGTCTCAGCTTCCTTTCCTGGCATGCTTTTCGCGGGCCTGGCGTCGCTTCATGGCGTGCAAAAACCCCTTTTCTAGGGAGGTGAGTTTTGGGTTGGATTCATCAATTGCATCGTGGGCGCGTTGCTTCGCGTCATCGATAAACTTATCTCCCTTGTCGAAGCCCATTTGGATCTCTTGTTTGGTGCAATTTAAACATGTTCTTTCGGCTTGACATCATTGTCAGCTAATCCTGAGAATTGGTTGGGACCAGTGACGGGCATTGTCAGTAAAGGGGTTCAGGGCAATACCGAATGAATAGACAGCTGGTAATTCCAAAGAATGAAAACAGATTTCGTTTGCTTGGAACGCACCTTTTGGTTTGGGGCAGTATCGCTGCTCTGATTGGCTGGGGTGTCATGAGTGAATATCCTGCATTTGATATTGCTCTCGGGCACTGATTCTTCGATGACGTGCTTCAGCGGGCACTGGGTTCCCCTGAGTTGGGTTGCTTTCAGGTTGCGAAGTGTGGCAGTTGACTACTTAGCTGTGTTGATCTCAATGCGCTTAAGTGTCTTCAGGGATGTCTGATCCTTCGTGCGTTGTCGCTTTTAGACCCAATTTTTATGGCAGAAGACATTCAGCAAACCCATCCACTCTATGCGTCGGATCGGGATATTTTGGATTCCTTGCTTGGTTTTGAGGGTGCTCCAGGGCCCTACCAGCTCACCTCTGCAGCAAGACTTGCAACGCGTTATGGAGAGTTCCCTGGGGCTGATGACATCAAGACAGATTTAGGGAAAGTTGTTGCTGGCTGGGGCTTAACTCGGGACACCCTTAATGCTCAATGCAGGGAGATCTGGGAAAGCGGTTGGCGTCCAGGTCAAAGCCTCAGTGATGAGGTTGGCTCTGGCTCCGATGTGAGCGATTCGGAAGCCCCCTAGCGATTGAAAACACGACTTGACGGCAAAATGTTAGCTGTTTTTGTTTAACAAGTAAAAGTATTTCATGGAAGTGATGGCGCCAATTGATGAATGTATCTGGCAATCCTTGAAGGCTTTGGTATTGATCTAATGCTGTTATAGTTGGTTTGGCGCTCTTTTGGATAATCAATTATATCTGAGGTTTGATGATTGGCCTGGCTATTTTAATTTGAAAGTTTCTCGAAGCCTCATGTCCCGACTCGTCTAGCGTTAAAGTCTGTATCATATTTGGGTGTTGATTTTAGCTCTGGCTGGGCCATTATGTCGAACCATTGATGGCTGGCCAGTCTCTTGTGCCCTCCTCTCGCAGGAATGAGAAGACTTGGGTGGTGGAACGAGATCACAATCAGGAAGATTGCTGTCTAGAAAGGATTTGCTTTTGGCGTGCCCATGGATTTAATCGCGTTGTTCACAGCTGCACCAGCAGCTCCCTACGCCTGGTCTCTTGTGATGGCTGGCGCGGTTGTGATTGCCAGCATTGTTCCGCTGGGTGCGGCGCGCTCTCAGGCTGACTTCACCATGGCTGACATGGATGCGCCAAGGGCAATGTTTGATCGTCTGCCCGCCTGGGGCAAGAGGGCCAGCTGGGCCCATCAGAACAGCTTTGAATCGTTTGGCCTGCATGCTCCCGCTGCTTTGTTGGCTTTAATCGCTGCTCTTCAAACAGGACCTTTGCCAGGTATTGCAGCTGTTGTTGCGCTTATTCAACCGATCTTGCGTCTTGTTTATATCGGTGCATATGTGGGCAACATTGCATCCTTAAGAGGCTTGTGCTGGGCATCGGCACTCTTCTGTACTGGCATTTTATATTTAGAAGGCCTTAAGGCTCTTCTTCAATCGGCTTGACCGGCTAAACGAAAACGATCAATCCTTGGCTATTACTGCGTTCATTGTGAAGGTGGCGCTGGGAAGTTCCCCCTCCTATCAATGTGCTGTTCTTGTTTGAACATTGCCTTTGTCAAACTCATACTTGATCTTGAACAACGGCTTCCGCATGATTAGATTGGAAGACGCTTGACCGGAAATGCTCCACTGATTGGATCGAAATAATCAGTCGAAAAACAGAAGACTGACCACTTTCCCCATGTCTTCTGCGCTTCTACAACTGGCTAAAAGTGTTTCGCTGTCATGAAACGCCAAACAGATCAATTGATCACAACGGTTGATAATTTCTTGGTTGCAGAGACTGCTGGCAATAGGCAATGGCAAATCATCTTGATCCGGTTTTTCGATCAGATGGAGAACTTGATCAAGCTGGTCACGAATTTCCGGGACTTGTCGATCGAGGCTCTGCGGGAGCAGCACGGTGAGTCGCTCTCGATCAACGGCTAAAACACCTCGAATCACGGCTGCGTTAACACCCTGAGAGCCAGAGGTCAACAACGTATGCCCCTCTTGTGCCAAGGACCGAGCGATTAGTTCCACTAAGTGAATCGCGACGACCGGCACGTGGCGGCTACCAAGAATGGCGATTCTCCGCTTCCCCTTGTCCTGAAGAAGGGCAAGTTCTTGGGCAAGCGTGTCAACCCTGTCGAGTGCAGGAAGATCAAGAGAGCGGCTCAATGACATTCCACTGGCGATCACAAACGTTAGCAGCGCCCCTCGAGAGAGGTGTGCTCCTCTGAACATTGCGGAAATGCTCAGCTAATGGCACGAAATAATTCACTTAGGTTGCAATGCTCTTCAACGAGTCGGAAGGCATAGCTGGCCTTCACTGTTTCGTGGAGACGTACATGTCCAAAGGCCTGTTCGATCACTTCAACGGTGGCCAGGGTGTCGTGCTCAACCTTCAGAATTGGGACCTCTAATTCATCGGCACGATTGACCAGTTGGGGGAGAGGCTCTCCTGCGCCTGTAAGGATCAGGCACTGCGTTGAGGCCTCCAGTGCTGCGAGTTGAATGTCGGTGCGATCGGCTCCGGTCACCACTGCCATGTTGCGCCGCCGCCTGAAGAATTCCATCGCTGAATTCACATTCATGGCTCCGATACTCAGGGTCTCAACCAGGAGTTCGAGGCGTTCTTCACAGCAAATCACTCGGGCACCAAGACGTCTCACCAGCTCTCCAACGGTGACGCTGCGCAGAAGTGGAGATCGGGGCATGACCCCGAAAACCTTCAATCCCAGTGCCTGTAGAGCCGGCACAACGTGTTGGTTCAACTCCTCGACTTCATCGGGTGTCACCGCATTTAAAACAACACCGGCTAGTCGATCGCCGAGCTGATTCTGCGCTGCAAGTAGGGCATCAACACTGCGGCTGTCTTGCCAAAGATGCACCAGGATCACAGGAGCATTGAGTCCCTGAGCGAGTTGTACGAGGCTGAGGCCATACATCAGACCTTCGTGCAGGCTTCCCGCCGCCTCGAGCATTGTGAAGCTTTTTTGATCGTTTTGAAGATCCTTCAGCAACATCTCGAGCCCCGTTCCCGCATCCAAATTCCCCTGCCGCAAGCGGGTGTCGGCGGTTTCTGGAGAGAGCAGATGAAGAGAAGGAATCAAGCGGGTCTCATCGATGCCAAGGGTTGTGCCAACGAAACGCACGTCGTCATCAATCAGCGGATCAGGCAGAGGAGAACCTTTGGCCGTCCACTCAAGACTCGTGGCCAGTGGTTTGCCAAAGCGAACACTTTGGCCTTCAGACAAAAGATGGCGGGCTAATCCGAGTACGAGAGCGGATTTGCCGCTGAACGGCTCACAGGATCCGATCAGCAGTGTGTTGCCCATGCAGGAGGTCCCGGCGTGTTTAGCAACTTAGAGGTCAAGCCCCGTTGTGCTGTCATCGTTGAGGCGGTGAAGCGCTGAATGATTTCGGCCAGGTTGCTTCCCCCCGATTCAAAATCCCTTTCATGGCCAATCAGGTACCTCCCTCCTCCGCTCCACCCCTGTCAGGGCGTTGGGCAGGCAGAACGGTGGGAATCACTGGAGCAAGCGGGGCGTTGGGACTGGCTTTAACCAAGGCTCTGCTCGGAGAGGGTGCTTGGGTGATTGCTCTGAGCCACAGTCCGCCTCCACAGGCCCAAGCGTCGATTGATCAGGCTCAAGAGTGGGTTCGTTGGTCTTGCGGAGACGAGTGTCAGCTGGAGCCAATTCTTAAAAATGTTGATGTGCTGGTTTTGAACCACGGCATCAACCCAGGCGGTGATCAGTGTCCAGAGACTCTCTCCAAAACCCTTGAGGTGAATGCACTCAGCCACTGGCGTTTGATGCAGCAATTCGAGACCATTGCTGATCAAGACCCAAACCGCGAGAAGCAAAGGGAGCTCTGGGTCAATACCTCAGAGGCTGAGATCCAACCGGCCTTAAGCCCTGGCTATGAGTTGAGCAAGCGATTGATCGGTGAGTTGGTCAGCTTGCGTTGGAACAATCGCACCACAATGCAATGCCAGGCCTTGCGGTTACGCAAACTCATCCTTGGGCCGTTTCGTTCCAACCTCAATCCGATTGGACTGTTGACATCTGGATTTGTCGCCAAACAGGTGATTTGGCAAGCGAGCCTCGGGGTGAACTTGATCATCGTCACCCCCAACCCACTCACTTATTTTCTAATGCCTTTCGTCGAAATGGTTCGAAGGGTTTATTGCCGCGGTTTGAGGGTCAATCCCCCCGATCGGTGAGAATTTCGCATCCATCAGACGTCACCACGATGGTGTGTTCCCACTGAGCGGAAAGACTGCCGTCCTTGGTGACGACGGTCCAGCGGTCTTTGAGGGTGCGACAAGCATTGCTTCCTGCGTTGAGGATGGGCTCCACGGCAAGCGTCATGCCTGGACGTAATTTGACGTTAGGAAGATCGTTCGTGCGGAAGTTAAACACCGATGGCTCTTCGTGGAGATTCCGTCCCACTCCATGGCCGGTGTAATCCTCCACCACACTGAATTGGTTGGCTTTGACGTGATCTTCGACTGCTCCAGCGATATCTAGAAGTGTGTTCCCGGCACGGATCTGGGAGAGTCCAGCCAAGAGTGACTCCTGGGCGACCCGACTGAGCTTGCGGGCATCTTCAGAGACGTCACCGACGCAAACGGTGATGCAGCTGTCTCCGTGATAACCGTCGAAATAGGCCCCCGTATCCACTTTGAGTAGATCTCCAGCATGGATGACCCTTTTGTTGCTAGGGATGCCATGCACCACTTCGTTGTTGATGCTGGCGCAGATGCTTGCTGGGAAGCCGTGATACCCCATAAAGCTTGGGGTTGCTCCCATCTCCCGGATGCGTCGCTCAGCATGGGCATCAAGGTCACCTGTGGTTTGGCCAGGCTCCACCAGCTCCATAATTTCGCGGAGGACGGTAGCGACGATGGAACTGGCTTTCGCCATGATTTTCAGCTCGCGAGCTGATTTGATTTCCACGCCACGTCGCTGCTGGATACGGGGGCCGGTGGCTGTGACAGTGGAGCCCTTTGTGGAGGCAAGGAGGTCAGCGAACAGATTCATTGTGTTTCGGCGTTTCTTGTTTCAGGCCGTTAGAGCAAGCCGCATCAGCGGAAGCGCTACAGACAGTCTTCCTGTCACGCTATCAATTGCATCGAGGGATCGACGGTGACCCGCTTATTGGTTCGCGTACGCCAATGGCATCGCTGGATGGCGCCTATTGTTGTTCTCCCTCTCCTGGTAACTGTTAGTACCGGCGTGACCTATCGGTTGGCTAAGGACTGGGGGGGATTGAGTCGAGAGCAGGTCCACTGGTTGATGACCATCCACGAGGGTGAGTGGCTTGGGCCTGTACTCGAGCCCATTGTTGTCCTTCTCAACGCGGTCGGCCTGTTGTGGATGCTTGCGACTGGTGCCTGGCTCCTCTTACAAAGCTTCCGAAGGCAGTGGATTGCGTCACGGAAGGAGGCTGGGGGGTAGGGTAGTTTTTTGGTGCGTTACTAGGAGCTGGGATGGCAGTGGACCCGATAGAGACGTCTGTAGACGAACCCACTGAGGCGACGAGCGGTGCAACTGCTGTTGCTGAAAAATCAATGTCGAAAAATTCGAAGAAGTTGAGTGCCTCTGCACTTATTCAAGAATTTGAAGGCGCTCAACTGAAGAGTGATCTGCCTGAGATCTACGTAGGCGACACTGTGCGTGTTGGTGTTCGCATCAGCGAGGGCAATAAAGAGCGTGTTCAGCCCTACGAGGGCGTCGTGATCGCCAAGCGCCATGGAAGTCTCAACCAAACCATCACGGTGCGGCGCATCTTCCAAGGGATTGGTGTTGAGAGGGTTTTTATGCTCCACAGTCCCCAAGTAGCTTCGGTCAAAATTGAGCGTCGCGGTAAAGTAAGGCGTGCGAAGCTTTTTTATCTGCGGGACCGGGTGGGCAAGGCCACTCGCGTGAAGCAGCGCTTCGATCGCTGAGGTTTTTGCTTCAACGAATTAATGCCATCGTTTTTCGATGGCTAAGGGGTTCATCGCCTTGCGCCGTTAGTTCAGTTGGTAG